>OIYP01000105.1_pt1 | contig 59898 bp, 49 predicted proteins | sample 1588261 | NCBI WGS metagenome assembly OIYP01 (sample SAMN03283293) | human gut metagenome | biome: human-associated habitat; material: feces | host: Homo sapiens | place: Peru | collected 2012 | reverse complement strand
GAAGAATTATGTACGGAGTTGGACGAAATAAATTCAGTAGATGAACTAATGGAAACTATTAAACCAATCTAACCCAAAATAACAACCCCCACCTAACGTGGGGGTTAAAACCAATCTTGTTACGTAAAACGATGCAAGATTTGGGAAGTTTAATAAAAAACACCGCAGTCTTGGTTTAATCTTGTACTGTGGTGTCTTAAAACTATGAGAGTTAAATTACATAGGAGGCGATAGTGACATCCTCCCCCACCTTAGAGGTGGGGGACTTCTTGCCGAGTTCAGTTAAAGCCATTTTTTACGTTTGAAGAATAGGTACGTAAGCATAGCAGAAAACACCATCATAACAATGGATATTGGGTAACCATATTTCGTGTGAAGTTCTGGCATAAATTCAAAGTTCATCCCATACACACTTGCGATCCATGTAGGTGGCATGAAGACTACCGCCGCCACAGAGAAGATCTTTATGATCTTATTTTGCTTGTGGTTCGTATATGACATCGCGGTTTGTAGCTGGAAGTTAATCTTATCAAACAAGAATTGGGTATGCGGAAGCAAAGATTCAATGTCTAATAGAATCCCATCAATTGATTCAAATTGTTCAGGGCTTAAGCGGGCACTTACGGTTTTACGCAAGAAGCGTAAAGCCTTTCTGGTATCGAATAAAGACAAACGAATCTGAGTAATAGTTCCTTCCTGGAAGATGAGTTCCTGGAGTAAATCATTAATTTTTTCGTCATCATCAGACATGATGTCATCAGCTGTTTCTTCGAGGGTGGTATATGAGTCTTCGATGTAGTCAGATAATGATTCAACCTTGATATCTTGTAATTCAAGGAGAATGTCGAGATTGTTTTTAACTTCTACTCGGTCGTGTTTGATGTAATGTCTTAAAAGACGAATGATACTCACATCTTCTTCACGGAAGCTGATAAGCATGGAACCGCGAATAGTGAAGAGAACGTTAGCACCTTCTGTTTCACGGCCTTTACGCTGAGGGAAGAGGGAGGTTATATGAATACCGTCGTTGTCGACATAGAATCTAGATGAAGATTCGATTTCATCAATATCATCTTCTTCCGGTACTTCTTCGGTGAAGATGTGTTGCATCCACTCACGTTCTTCTTCTGTAGGGCATTTGATGTCGAGCCAGATCGTGTTGGGCGGGATGGTACTGTTGGTGATATCCAGTGTTTTATGCGTTAGAGTTTGATTGTTAAGCAAATAGGCTCTAATCATAACGTCTTCCCTTTGGTTTTGTTTTTAGTAGTTTAGTCGCTGTCGATAATATATGACCATTCAGGATTAAGAGAAAAGCCAAGGTGTATGTGGGTAGATTTTTAGTAAAAACTAATATTACCTATTGAAAACATATAATGGCTTAAAATATTTGATACATCTTGAATTGAACAATGGTGCATTTTAACATCATTTAAGCTGCGAAATATAAATTTTAGGTAAAAAACGCCCGTTTAGTTGGAAAACGTGATTGCGGTAGATTGAAATTTATAAAAGATTCCATGAATAAGCAAGACCAAGTCTAGTTACAAAGTTTAAAAGTTACAAATTTTACTTTGCCTAAATAAACAACCACATCTCATTACGGGATGTGGTTGCTTGCTCATTATAACCTAGACCCAATTGGGTTAAGTTCTAAATGTGTTTTGCTTAGATTTCTTTAGCAAATTCTACTGCTCGACCGATGTAGTTAGCAGGGGTTAACTTACGTAAAGCTTCCTTGCCTTCTTCTGGGATGTCGAGAGTATCGATGAACTGAAGCATGATTTCGCGGTTTACCTTTTGACCACGAGTCAAAGCCTTGAGCTTTTCATAAGGCTTGTCAACGCCGTAACGACGCATTACAGTCTGGTATGGTTCAGCAAGAACTTCCCAGTTGTGGTCGAGTTCGTCGAGCATATGCTGAGTATTAGCTTCAAGCTTGCTTACACCCTTTAAGGTTGACTTCATAGCGATTTCAGTATAACCAACAGCTACCCCGAGGTTACGAAGTACGGTTGAGTCAGTAAGGTCACGCTGCCAACGGCTAACTGGGAGTTTGCCAGCAAGGTGATTGAAGATAGCGTTAGCGATACCGATGTTACCTTCTGAGTTTTCGAAATCGATAGGGTTTACCTTGTGAGGCATGGTAGAAGAACCAACTTCACCAGCGATGGTACGCTGCTTGAAGGTGCCAAGGCAGATGTAACCCCAAATATCACGGTCGAAATCGAGCACGATAGTATTGAAACGAGCGATAGCATCGAAGAGTTCAGCGATGTAATCGTGTGGTTCGATCTGGATAGTGTATGGATTCCAAGTAAGGCCTAAACCTTCTTCAAATTCACGGCTGAATTCTTTCCAGTCAACTTGTGGATAAGCTGACATGTGGGCGTTGTAGTTACCAACAGCACCGTTGATCTTAGCCATAAGTTCAACGTCCATGATCTGCTTTAACTGACGACGGAGACGGTAAACTACGTTAGCCATTTCTTTACCGAGAGTAGTAGGAGAAGCTGGCTGACCGTGGGTTCTTGACATCATTGGAGCTTCTGCATATTTCTTAGCAAGTTCAGTAATAGCGTCAATAACCTGGTTGAACATAGGAGCAATAACTTCTTCACGTGCTTCTTTAAGCATAAGAGCGTGAGAGTTGTTGTTGATATCTTCAGAAGTACATGCGAAGTGGATGAATTCCTTAACAGCGTTGATTTCCGGCATAGTGGCAACTTTGTCTTTAAGGAAGTATTCAACAGCCTTCACGTCGTGATTGGTTACGCTTTCGTGCTTCTTAATAGCCTGAGCGTCTTCTACATTGAAGTTTTTAACGATATTATTAAGGAAAGCAATTGCTTCAGCGCTGAAAGCCGGAACTTCCTTGATAGCTGGAGTAGCAGCTAATTTCTTAAGCCATTCTACTTCAACGGTGACACGGAAACGCATCAAACCAAATTCTGAAAAAATGCCACGTAAGTCGGCACATTTGCTAGCGTATCTACCGTCGATTGGAGATACGGCTGTCAATGATGAAAGTTCAAGTTCCATAATGGAATCAGCTCCTAAGTGTTAAGCACGTATATACGCGTAAGAGATAAAGTGATTGGTTAGCTCCGATGTTGCAATAGCTGGTGAGCACATGTAAACATCTTTTTACGATTAAACAGAAGATCTCTGCCTTTGCCACCAAGTTGTCGCCATAATATCACAGCTCGAATGGCAGCAAAAATTAATGTTCTAATTCTATCTTGAATTACTTGTTGTTTTAAGTAGCAGGCGTTGCCGTAAATTTTAAAACTAGATGCTGTAATCTTCGATATTTTAGCAGTGTAAACCTCGGCAATGTTAGCTACATTTTCATTTGAAGTTGGGCTGTAGCCATATTGCCTAGATTTATTTAGAGCCTGATCAAGCATGTCTAAAACATCTTTAGGTACTTTTTGCATAGAAAATATTTTGGCTAAAGGGCTTTTGACGATTAGCTGTTTATAAAATGAAGTACCTAAATGAATTATGTACATAACCATGCGGGATTGATCAATCATTTGGGCATCAGTTCTATTTGATTCAAAAGTTTCAAAGAAAAATTTAAAACCACTCTGTAGTTTTTCTAGAGGGTAAATTTCATCAATTGAGTTGGGGCTATCTACCGCTAAGGCTCGAATAGCAATGCGAGATGATTCCTCATCCCAAGTTCCTTTATGGGCAAGTGTAGAAATTTGGCCAACACTCTGACAGATAGCTGCAAAACAGATAATCTGTTGTTCGAGTTCTGAATAGTTTTGGTTCATAGATTTCTTCCTTATTATTTATGGCTTTCTAAGCTAGTTAGGAACTGATTGGATTTATTTAGTTTTGATGCACTGATAAAATTGAAATTCAAGGGGGCATAAGTAGGTCTAAACCACGGTTTATGGATAAAAGATAGTACGAAATAAAGCCAGCTTTTATCTTTGACTAATCGGGGATAGAGTTTAGCTATTCATTGAATTTGTGTCTTGATTCAATAATGCCACCGCCTAAACAAACTTCGCCATCATAGAGTACGGCACTTTGGCCTGGAGTTACCGCTGCTACTTCTTCATCAAAGGTTACTTTGATTTTGCCTTCACCGTATGGTTCTGCATAACAGGCGATATCTGGTTGGCGGTATCTAGTTTTTACCGTGCACTTACGTGCTTCAAATGGCTGACGATCGGTGAAATTCAAATCAGCTGCAATAAGGTAGTTTGACATAAGACGCGGGTGGTTGTGCCCTTGGGCGACAATTAAAGTATTGCGCGCAATATCTTTGTCTACTACATACCAAGGTTCGTCGGTACTATCCTTACGTCCGCCGATAAAGAGACCTTTACGCTGGCCTAAAGTATGGTACATAAGACCTTCATGTTCGCCAATCACCTTGCCATCAACTGTTTCAATTGGGCCTTTGTGCGCCGGGAGGAAACGGCTTAAAAATTCGTTAAAGCGTTTTTCGCCGATAAAACAAATGCCAGTGGAGTCTTTTTTAGTAGCTGTAGAAAGTCCGATTTTAGCCGCAAGTTCACGCACATCAGTCTTTAGCATATCGCCTACTGGGAATAAGGAACGAGCAACCTGAGCTGCGCCCAAAGTATAAAGGAAATAGCTTTGGTCTTTGTTTGGATCGGTTCCACGTAAAAGTTTAGTTGGGCCGTCACCAAAAGTGCGTCTTACGTAGTGGCCGGTGGCAATATAGTCGGCGTTAAGATCTTCAATGGCGTAATCAAGGAAAGCTTTGAATTTAATTTCCTTGTTACAGAGAATATCTGGGTTTGGGGTGCGCCCGGCAGAGTATTCGCTTAAAAAGTTTTCGAACACGCGATCCCAATATTCAGCTGCGAAATTTATGGTTTTAAGTTCAATACCAATTTTGTCACAAACGCTTCTTGCATCAGCAAGATCAGATGCGGCTGAGCAGTAGGTATCAGTATCATCTTCTTCCCAATTTTTCATAAAAAGGCCGGTAACTTCATAGCCTTGTTCCTTTAATAGGTAGGCAGATACAGAAGAGTCAACCCCGCCGGACATGCCGACGACCACCTTTTTTGCAGACATGTTAGATCCTTGTTTTGGTTCGTAAATACGGTATTATGTGAACTACTCACCACCTAAAGAGGTGGGAGCTTCGTAATTACTCATTAGAGTAATTCTAAAGAAGTTTGATAGCTATGCTATCCTTATTCTTACAGGTGTGTCCACTTCACCTCTACTGTATAGGACTTCTAAGTCCACTACATTACTTTTTCTTAGTATATTATCATATATTTAAGCTCAAAAGAGGTAAGAGCAAAAAAAACAATTCATCTCCCACCTAAAGAGGAAGGAGTCTTCTTGGAGATTTTAGATAAAATTTTTTTTGTAAACCAAACTTCAGCCCCACGTGAGGTGAAAAGTGTTTTACGCTATCGTTTAAAGTAGCTTGGAGTATTCAATTTCACCAACCTACATAAACTTCATCACGCCTTTTACGCACAATAGAGTTTTATTTTTCTTCATCCTTTGAAGCTGTGATCTGCTTTCCAGTACAACCAAATCTGCGCTGGCGTCCGGCGTAATAACTTATAGCATCAGCAAAACATTGTTCATCAAAATCAGGCCACAGCACATCAGAAAAATACATTTCTCCATAGGCTACCTGCCATAATAAAAAGTTGCTAATTCTCTTTTCTCCTCCAGTTCTAATAAGCAAATCCACATCTTGCGGTTCTGCTAATTGAGCGGTTAGATCATCTTCGGTTATTACATTAGGATCTAAGGTGCCAGCTTGTACTAAAGCCATAAGCTTTTTGGTAGCGTTTAAGATATCCCAACGACCACCATAATTTACCGCAATATTTAAAACCAACCCTTTGTTATCTCGGGTTGCATCTTCCGCATCTTTGATCGCTTGTTGTAATTTAGGGGAAAAACGACTCATATCGCCTATCATACGTAGCGACACATCATTTTTACACAACGAACGAAGCTCGTGTTCTAATGCCCACGAAAATAAATCCATCAACCCCATAACTTCATCTTCTGGGCGACGCCAGTTTTCTGAAGAAAAAGCAAAAAGAGTCAAACATTCAATCCCTTGCTCAGCCGCAAAACGCACACTAGAGCGCACAGCTTTAACTGCATTACGATGACCAAAGATACGGAGTTTGCCACGCTTTTCAGCCCAGCGGCCATTGCCATCCATAATGATAGCCACATGCTTAGGCATGTTTGAGGCAGCTAAATTTTTTAGTTGGGCGATAGTAGTGCTCATGAACTATTGAACCTTTTACTTGGATTCTCTCAGAGAAAATACAACTTCCCCGAAAGATATTTTCGGGGAAGTTAAGCTTGGAAATTAGATTTCCATCAATTCCTTTTCCTTAGCTGCCAAGGCTTCATCTGCATTCTTGATGTAGCCATCGGTCAACTTCTGGATATCTTCCTGAGCCTTTCTATCTTCGTCTTCAGAAATTTCCTTATCCTTAAGAAGAGCCTTAACATCAGCATTTGCATCACGACGTACGTTACGAATTTGAACCTTGATCTGTTCAACTTCACCACGCACTACCTTAATTAATTCGCGACGACGTTCTTCGGTAAGTGGAGGAAGTGGAATACGAATTGAAGTACCAGCAGTAGCAGGATTTAAACCAAGACCGCTGTTGATGATAGCTTTTTCTACTGCAGAAATAGCACTACGATCAAATACGGTTACTAATAAAGTACGAGCATCTTCAGCGGTAATAGAACCGACCTGACGAAGCGGGGTAGCAGAACCGTAATAATCAACCATCACCCCATCGAGGATTGCTGGATGAGCACGACCAGTACGAATCTTTGAAAGGTTAGTCTTTAAAGCTTCAATCGCCTTGGTCATTTTATCCTTGGCGGTATTTTTAATGTCATTAATCATAATATTTCTCCGCGCATTGCGCTGTTCGTAAATCAGCAGTTTAATCCCAATTTCCCCAAGATTAACTTGGGGATAACTTTTGGTTATTCACTGCCCTGCAAAATCCGCACAAAGTCCCAAGCGAGACCGCACACGGGATGCTTGGTCAACCAAGACATCAAATTTTTCTTTAAGCTTAAACTTAAAGATTAAATTATTAGTGAATCAGAGTCCCTTCTTTTTCACCACTTACTGCTCTTAATAAAGCCCCTGATTTATTCATGTTGCATACTAAAATTGGCATCCCATGATCACGCGCTAAAATAAAGGCAGAAAGGTCCATAACCTTTAATTCTTTTTCGACCACTTCGCGATATGAAAGTTCACTAAACAAAGTGGCGGTTGGGTCCTTAACGGGATCAGCACTATAAACACCATCTACCTTAGTACCCTTAACCACAGCATCAGCTTCAATTTCGATGCCTCTTAAGCAAGCAGCGCTATCGGTGGTAAAAAATGGATTACCAGTACCTGCAGAGAGAATAACAACTCGACCAGCAGAAAGTTCTTTACGTGCTTCAAAAGCAGAATAAGTAGTAGTTACGCCAGTAATTGGGAAAGCAGAGAATAGAGTAGTTGGAGTCCCAATACGAGTAAGAGCATCACGCATGGCTAAACCATTCATTACAGTAGCCAACATGCCCATTTGGTCTCCAGCTACGCGATCAAGACCAGATTCAGCAAGCTTCGCCCCACGGAAAATGTTACCACCACCGATAACTAAAGCGACTTCAATCCCATGGGCAGTGATATCTTTAATTTCTGCCGCAGTTCTAGCTAAAACTTCAGGATCAATCCCAAAGCCTTCCCCTCCTTCAAGTGCTTCCCCGCTCAGTTTTAACAATACACGACCGAATGCCTTCTTTGAACTCATAAACACTTCCTTAAGTTTTTTTTCCAGCTCTTGGCCCCACGCTTAATCATAAAATGAGGTTATGACCAAAATCTGTTCCTGTAATTTTTACAAAATTCAGAGCATTATAATCTAAAAAGGACTTTTACGCCAAAGTAGAGGCTCTATATTATGCGTAAAAACGCATTCTAAGTAGCGTTAAAAATCTAAACTTGACTCCTTCACTTTTCTTTATATTTTATTTTATTTTTGTGTCCCTTGAATTTACTAAGCTTCGAGTCTTAACTCCCACCCGACTTTATATTTACGAAGCCCTGTAGCCCAAAGCAAAAAGGCATCCCTTAGGATGCCTTTTTCAAAAACTTTTAGTTACAAAGCTTAACTAGTTTTCAGAAAATTACTTCTGAGCAGCAGCTACCTGAGCAGCAACTTCGGCTGCAAAGTCAACAACCTGCTTTTCAATACCTTCGCCAACTTGGAAACGAATGAAAGACTTAACATCAGCGCCCTTAGAAGAAAGAAGCTGACCTACCTTCATGTCTGGATCCTTAACGAATGGCTGACCGGTAAGAGAAACTTCACCAGTGTACTTAGCCATACGGCCAGCAACCATCTTTTCAGCGATTTCTTTTGGCTTGCCAGACTGCATAGCGATATCGATCTGAACCTGACGTTCACGTTCAACGATGTCAGCTGGAACATCTTCTGGCTTAACATACATTGGAGAACAACCGCAAATGTGCATTGCGATGTCCTTAGAGAGAGCTGCGTCGCCACCTACCATATCAACGAGCACACCAATACGCTTGTTGCCGTGAATGTAGAGACCTATATTAGCACCCTTCATCATGGCAAGTCTGCGGATACTCATATTTTCGCCGATCTTTGCGATGAGATTGTTAAGAGTAGCTTCAACGGTATCTTCAGAAGATGGATACTTAAGGCCCTTAACAGTTTCAACATCAGTAGTGTCAGCATCAAGAGCAAGCTGAGCTACGTTAGCGCAGAATTCATTGAAGCCAGCATCTTTAGCTACGAAGTCAGTTTCGCAGTTGATTTCAGCGATAAGAGCTACGCCTTCCTTAGAAGCAGAAACGATAACACCTTCAGCGGTAACACGGCCAGCCTTCTTAGCAGCCTTAGCCTGACCATTCTTACGCATGTTGTCGATTGCAACTTCAATATCACCATCAGCCTGAACAAGAGCCTTCTTACAGTCCATCATGCCAGCGCCGGTACGTTCGCGTAATTCTTTAACAAGAGCAGCAGTAATATTTGCCATTATCTAAATCCTATAATTTGATTCAAACGGTAAAAATCGGGGGCAACGCCCCCGAACATATGATGTCAACAGTGAACCTGGTGACACTCCGAATTATTCAGCAGCCTGTTCTTCTGCAACAGCTTCAGTAGTTTCTTCCTTAGCTTGAGCAGTAGTAAGAGATTCACGGGCTTCATTTACGGTGTCAGCTACAGCCTTGAGGTAAAGAGCGATAGCGCGAATAGCGTCGTCGTTACCAGGGATTACGTAGTTAACGTTATCTGGGCAAGAGTTGGTATCAACAATAGCTACAACAGGGATACCAAGGTTGTTAGCTTCCTTGATAGCGATGTGTTCAACTTCAGCATCGATTACGAATACTACATCAGGGATAGAACCCATGTCCTTGATACCGCCAAAGCTTCTTTCAAGCTTAGCCATAGCGCGAGTACGTTCAAGAGCTTCTTTCTTAGTAAGCTTATCGAAAGTACCATCGGTAGACTGAGTTTCGAGATCCTTGAAACGACGAATTGACTGACGTACGGTCTTCCAGTTGGTAAGCATACCACCTAACCAACGGTGATTAACGTAGTACTGACCGCAGCTTTCAGCAGCAACCTTAACCTGGTCACATGCAGCGCGCTTAGTGCCAACGAAAAGAATCTTGCCCTTGTGAGCGATAGTGTTGCTGATGAAGTTAAGAGCATCATCCATGCAAGCTACAGTCTTTTCGAGGTTGATGATATGCACACCGTTACGAGCACCGTAGATATACTGCTTCATCTTAGGATTCCAGTAACGGGTCTGGTGGCCGAAGTGTACACCAGCATCGAGCATTTCGCGCATTGAAACTTTTGACATTTTAATTCCTTAATATGGGGTTAAGCCTCCACCAGACAGCAGTTTCAACCATTGTGGCACCCCGAAACTACCTTTATATATCAGGTGTGTGTTTTAGAAAAAAATAATAGATTGATAAAAGTTCACAGAAGTTCATTAACACATGAACTAAAACTATCTTCAATCCAACCCTCTGGGCGCTTTCATCCAAATTTAAGAATTAGCGTGGCAAATCCAGCTAACGTGCTTAAATTGTGAGCAAATATTGCGCACACAAAAAGTGCGCCGATTATAAACTCTTTTGCATAAAAAAACAACAAAAAACACCTTCTAAGCAAGACCTTTTTTCCGGCATCGAGGGGAGCAAATTTTTTTGTTCCTCTTTTAGCCTCAAAACAACGTAAAACCCACGCAAAAGAGTAAGAAAAACCCAAGATAGTGGTATAATCAAGACTTGCTGTAAGCGCAGGTTTTGCTCCTGTTTAAGGCTAGTTTGGGTGGGTCGATTTTAAATTTAAAATCCCCCCTAAAACTAAGAGATAAGTAACTTTAAACTTTTTAGTTGATGATGCATTTTGCTCACTTAATTTTGCTCGTTTAAGCAAGTAAGTTGAAGTTCAAGCAAAAGTTACTTCCTTCCATAGCTTACATAGCCATTAAATAGCGAACACTACAGCGCACTTTAAAATTGGGGGCCATATTAAATTTATGAACGAATCATCCATCACTTTAAAAAATCAGGAACAGATTGAAAAAATGCGCGTTGCCGGCAAATTAGCCGCAGACGTTCTTATCTTTATTGAACCTTATGTCAAAGCAGGTGTCACTACCCTTGAGCTTGACAATTTGATGGCTGACTATATCGAAAACACAGAACATGCCATCAGTGCCTGTTTTGGCTATCAGGGCTACCCTAAATTTACCTGTATTTCTCCAAACGAAGTTGTCTGTCACGGCATTCCTTCTGCCGGACACAAATTGCACGAAGGTGATATCGTAAATATCGACGTTACCGTAATTAAGGACGGATTCCATGGCGATACTAGTAAAATGTTTTTAGTTGGCCATGTTCCTCCAAGAAATGTAAATCTTTGCAAGTGCGCCCAAGAATCCATGTATGCTGCTATTAAGGCCATGGCTCCAGGTCGTAATTTAACTCTCGTTGGTGAAACAATTCAAAAGATTGCTGATAAAGCCGGTTTTTCAGTTGTACGAGATTTCTGTGGTCACGGTATTGGCGAAGGTTTCCATGAAGAACCACAAGTACTGCACTACAAAAATGAAAACAATCTTATCTTAGCCCCAGGTATGACTTTCACCATTGAACCTATGATCAATGCTGGCACTTGGAAAACCAAGGTTAATAAATCAAATGGTTGGACCGTAACCACCGCAGATAAGCAACCTTCAGCTCAATATGAACACACTATTCTCATTACTGAAGATGGGTGCGAAATTTTAACCCACCGTCCAGATGATACTATTGAAAAAGTTCTGCATAATCTTTAAATTTACATCATTAAACTGTCAATTAATAACAACAAACTGACCACTAGTCGAGAGCGTTTAATTTTCTCTGTTTTTACCACCTTATTAAACGCTCTAGTAAAGACTCAGGAGTGAATCTATGAGCACAGCTACTGACTTCTTACCAGACGTTCCAATTACGATGGAAAACGGGCGAGAAGCAATAAAGGCCCAGTTTGAACATATGGCTTTGGACTTTAAAGAAGGAGCGCCGGTTGATGAACTTGTAACCGAACGCACTAACTTTATTGATGCTTTGCTCTTGAGACTATGGCATCAATTTGGCTTTGATCAATTTCCATCCTTAGCTTTAATTGCAGTTGGTGGCTATGGTCGCGCAGATTTACAACCACACTCCGATATCGATATCCTCATTTTAAGTGACGGACCAATTCCTCCCGAAGTAAACTCTATTATCCCGGGGTTTACTAGTCTCATTTGGGATTTAAAGCTCGACCTAGGTCAGTCCGTACGTACTTTTGAGGAATGTATTTTTGAAGGCTCAAAAGACGTAACCATCGCAACCAACCTATTAGAGTCTCGTCTTATTACGGGCAACGAACACGTCTTTAAACGTCTTGTCACGTTAGTTGAAAGTGATGATTTTTGGCCAGCCGACAAGTTCTATACCGCCAAAGTCACCGAACAAAATGAACGTCACCATTACTATAAAGATACGGTGTACATGCTTGAACCGGATATCAAGAACAATCCGGGTGGGTTACGAGATATTCAAACCATTTTGTGGCTAGCTCATAAAAAATGGGGACTCACATCTTTACGCATGCTCCAAAGTAGGCGCTTACTGTCAAGGCTTGAATACTACGAGCTACAAGAATGTCAGGATTTTTTATGGCTGGTACGCTTTGCTTTACATATCTCTATTAACAAACCAGATAACCGCCTCACATTTGATCGCCAACAAAAGGTAGCATCTTTACTAGGATACACGGGCGAGGGAAACACCCCTGTTGAAACCCTAATGCGTCGCTTCTACCAAACGGTACACCGCGTACGCGAACTTAACGAAATTTCCTTGCAACTTTTAGAACGAGATATCTTCCCCGACCGCGAACAACAAGGCGTTATCTACAATCAATATTTCCTCACTAGAGGCTCATTAATCGATATCATCGATCCTAACATCCTCATCAAGCGCCCCCAAACAATCCTAGAGCTTTTTGAAGTCCTCACCACCCAAGTAGAAATTACCGGGATCTATGTTGAGTGTATTAGACTTTTACGTAACGCCCGTCGCAGCATCAATTACTACCTTGATGAAAAACCAGAGTGTCGCGAAATTTTTAAGCGCCTTATCAAAAAACCACGCTCTTTAAATGTAGCTTTGCCACTTATGCATGAGCATCACATCATTGCTTTATACATGCCACACTGGCAAGAAATTATTGGGTTAATGCAATTCGATATGTTCCATACCTATACCGTAGACGAACATACCATGCGTGTTTTAAAAAACATTTACACTTTTTCTCAAACCAAAACACAAAACTTTGGCTTCTTCCGTCAAGTGTATCGCCAAATTGAAAAACCTGAGCTCCTTTCTATTGCCGCTCTATTCCATGATATTGCCAAAGGCCGTACCGGCCACCATGCGGAACTAGGTGCACCTGACGCATTGTATTTTTGTCAACTCCACGGCTATAACCGCTATGAAAGCCGTATGGTGGCTAAAGTTGTACGCCTCCACTTATACATGTCCATGGTTGCGCAGCGTCGTGATATTTCAGACCCCGATGTGGTCAACGAATTCGCTCATCAAATCGGCGATGAAAACTTTTTAAATCACCTCTACTGCTTAACTGTGGCTGATATTTGCGCTACAAACGACACCGAGTGGAATGGCTATAAGGATTCATTATTTAAGAATTTATATTTTGCTACTCGCGATGCCCTTAGACGTGGTCTAGAAACTCCACCAGACCTTAGACTTCATGTCCGTGAAAACCAACAACGTTCTATGGAAATTCTAAGCAGTATGGGCATGTCACCAATTACCGTATTTAGAGTTTGGGCTGGTTTTAAACTCGAATACTTCATCCGCTATAGCCCTGAACAAATTGCGTGGCACACTCAAAATATTTTAAATAACAACAACAATAATAGACCACTTATTCTGTTTGGACAGGATGATAAAATCAACGGCACAGAACTCTTTATCTATACCAAAGATAGTGCCGGACTATTTGCCCGAGTAACCGCCGTGTTAGGTAGCAAGAATCTCAGCATTCTCTCCTCTAACATTTCGAACACTAATAGTGGCTACGCTTTAGACTCATTTATTTTCATTGGCAAAGAAGGTGGACAAGTACCTTTTGAACGGTTAAAGACTTTACGTAAGTCTATTATGACCGCCTTGAAAAACAAAGACAGTCCAATACCAAAAGCCAAGCCGATTCCAAATAAGCTACGCCAATTTAGACACCCAACCATAGTGACTTTTTTACCCGAACGGGACAAAAAGTACACCTCCCTTGAATTGTCAACCCTTGACGTACCTGGGTTACTCGCAAAAATTGGTATCGTGTTCCAAAATAATAATCTTATAATACATGCAGCCAAAATCACTACCACAGGTGAAAGAGCTGATGACTTCTTCTCTATAACTGACCTTAACGGCAACCAGTTAAATGAAGAAACTAAAAACAGTCTCAAAGACCAGTTGATTGCCGAACTTTCAACGGAACTTGAGACCTCAACTAACGTCTCATAGAGACATACATTGGAGAAAAATAGAATGACAGAGCAAGTAAAAGCCGTCATCGAAGCCGCCTATGAACGCATCGCTGAAATTACTCCGCTAAGCGTTGATTCGGTAACACGTGAAGCTGTTTTACACACCATTGATATGCTTGATCAAGGTAAAATCCGCGTTGCTGAAAAAGTAAACGGTGAATGGGTTGTAAACCAGTGGGTCAAAAAAGCAGTTTTACTTTACTTCCGCATTAATGAAAATGTAACCACTTCTGTACCTGGCAACATGTACTACGATAAAGTAGACCTAAAGTACTCAAGCTATACCGCTGAAGACTTCAAGCGTGATGGCGTACGTGCCGTTCCTGGTTGTGTGGTACGTAAAGGGGCTTATATCTCTAAAGACGTAGTCCTCATGCCATCATTTGTAAATATCGGTGGTTATGTAGGCGAAGGCACCATGGTTGACACTTGGGTAACCGTTGGTTCATGCGCACAGGTTGGTAAGCACGTTCACCTTTCTGGTGGCGCTGGGATCGGTGGTGTTTTGGAACCTCTACAAGCTAACCCAACCATCATCGAAGATAACTGCTTTATCGGCGCTCGTTCTGAAATCGTTGAAGGTGTGATTGTTGGTGAAGGCTCTGTTATTTCCATGGGCGTATTCTTAAGCCAATCTACTCGTATTTTTGACCGTACCACCGGTGAAACATACTTTGGTCGCGTTCCACCAGGGTCTGTAGTAGTTTCAGGTAGCCTTCCATCAAAGAGTGGCAACTGTAGCTTATACGCAGCCATAATCGTAAAACACGTTGATGCTAAGACCCTCGGCAAGGTTGGCTGCAACGAACTTCTTCGCTCTATTGAAGAAGAAAACATGAAAGCCTAATTCGCTTTCCCTCTAATGCTGAAAAATCCAGGGCTCCCAAGCCCCGGTTTTTTTTCTAAAAGTGAGTGCTCGTTCCTCATCTTTCTTATTTCTTATTCCTTATACCTTCTTTTATTTTCCATTTTCCTAATTCTTTTCCACTCAGTAAAAATTCTTCCGCCACTACTTAGTTTTCTTACTTCGAATCAAGTCCATACATTTTATGATTGGTCTGACTGCTCCCACGGGCAAGCTCGTGGGGTTCTGATTGAAGTGAAGCTTGTAATCGTACCCCATTTTCAGGCTTTGGAGTTACAAGTGTAAATCTGTTTGAATCAGGACTTTTATTACCAAAGAGTCATACGACCACATTAGCGGTAAATTTCTGTCTTACGACTAGGAAGTACAGTCAATCTTCCTAACATTTTGGTTATATATCGTTCCATGCTAATATCAAGTAGTAGAAATATAGTTTTTCATAGAAAAAGCGACGTAAAACCCACACGCATGCGTGTGGGTTTTTCGCCTAAATTTATAACGCCTAATCTGTGCCACAATAGCAAGGTCCAAGTCCTAGTATTATGAAAAAACGGAACAAGAACATTAAACAATTTAATAATGGAAACCCAACCTTCATCAACACGGCAGTCTACTCCACAAACAGGAATTTGATCGCTACGAATGTTCAGCCAGATATTTCAAAAATTCTTCTGTTTTTGACCAGTACAAAATTCCCCAATTCTCAAAATTCCATTGTTCCATATAGTCGTTACATTCAAAATCTATATAATATATCAACTCATTCTGTACCACAAAATTCGTAGGAAAATAATCAATATTTACGTTCGCAGGATAGAGTAGGTAGCACATGTCCCGTACCTGTTCTATGTATTCATTTTTCATACAATCAGATTTTACAAGCTCATATATGGTGCGGCCCTCGATATATTCTTTCAAAATCCTTTCATTATCCACATCAACATCTATCATTTCGGGTATTCTAATACCGATTTTTTTCAGTCTGTTATAATCATTTATTTCAGCCTGAATTTTATTGCCAAACTGATAATAACTGCATGGCTCGTGATGTATCTGTTTTAAGACATACCGCTGTTCTCCATCGCTTGCTAAATAGGAATATCCGCCCTTGCCTTTACCTAAAAATCCGATAATCTCATATTCTTTCTCATTTACGAATAGTGTATCAGACATACTTGTGTCAATCATCTCTACACCTCCAAACTTCAATTTTACTGTGTATTGAATTTTTAGAAAATATCTTAAAACAACGCTAATAAAAATCCGTCAATCAGAGCAATCAACGAATACATGATCAAGGCTCTACTAAATGCTTCAATATGCTTTTTAGGATTTTGATACAACTTCTTTTCTTGAATTTTCGTAAAACGGATTCGCCTTGTGTTTCTCCACCATGAAAGGTCAATGATAAGCACACAACAAAAGGCATGCCCATATGAGCATGCCTTTAATCGCTTAAATGCTAGAGCATTCAACAGTTATGCATTAAGCACCGAAGTTATCGAAGAGGATGTTTTCGTCTTCAACACCGAGGCCGTGAAGCATATCTACAACAGACTTAGCCATCATTGGAGGGCCGCACATGTAGAATTCACAGTCTTCAGGAGCCTTATGGCCCTTAAGGTAGTTTTCGTAAAGCACATTAGCAATGAAGCCAGTGTAACCAGTCCAGTTATCTTCTGGTAATGGATCACTTAAGGCTACGTGCCAAGTGAAGTTTGGATGTTCTTCGGCCAACTTATCGAATTCTTCCTTATAGAAGAGTTCCTTAAGAGAACGAGCACCATACCAGAAACTAATCTTACGCTTAGAGTTCAAACGCTTGAGCTGGTCAAAAATGTGAGAACGCATTGGCGCCATACCAGCACCACCACCGATAAATACCATTTCTGCATCAGTGTCTTTAGCAAAGAATTCACCGAATGGACCAGAAATAGTAACCTTATCCCCCTTCTTAAGAGACCAAATGTAAGAAGACATCTGCCCAGGTGGAATAGTATCCATCTGACGAAGAGGAGGGGTAGCAATACGTACGTTAAGCATGATCAAACCCTTTTCTTCTGGGTAAGAAGCCATAGAGTAAGCACGCAAAATGTGAGTATCAACCTTAGATACCAAATCAAAAAGATGGAACTTTTCCCAATCGCTTCTGTATTTTTCAGGGATATCAAAATCCTTGTATGCAACAGTATGTGGATCTGCTTCAATCTGAATATAACCACCAGCGCGGAATGGTACTTCTTCCCCTTCAGGGATAGCTAAACGCAATTCCTTGATAAAGGTAGCAACGTTATCGTTAGAAATAACAGTACACTGCCACTTCTTTACGCCGAACACAGAAGCAGGAAGTTCAATTTCCATATCTTGGCGTACGCTAACCTGACATGCTAAACGCCAGCCTTCACGTACCTCACGCTTTGACAAGTGACCAAGTTCAGTTGGGAGCACATCCCCACCGCCCTTAAGTACTTTACAACGGCACTGACCACAAGCCCCGCCACCGCCACAAGCAGACGGTACGAAAATACCCTGGTTAGCGAGAGAAGTTAAAAGCTTGTCACCAGCTGGAACCTTGATTGCTTTTTTAGGATCACCGTTGATTCCAATATTAACATCACCGGAATTTACCATGAAGGCTCTAGCTACTAAGATGGCAGCAACCAGCACCAACACGATACCGATAAATAGGCCTACGCCCCAAATAATTTCCATGGAATCTCCTTATAACTGTATGCCAGAGAATGACATAAAGCCAAGAGCAATCAAACCAGCGGTAATAAATACCAAGCCAAGGCCATTGATTGCTTCAGGCGCATGAGCATACTTTAGCTTTTCACGAATAGCAGCTAAAAGTACTACCGCTAAAGCCCAAGAAATACCAGAACCTGCTGCATAAACTACAGATTCACCAAAATTGTACTCACGCTGTACCATGAAGGATACGCCACCGAAGATTGCGCAGTTTACGGTAATGAGTGGTAAGAAGATACCGAGAGCCGCATATAGGCTTGGTACAAACTTATCCAAGAACATTTCGAGAATCTGCACAATAGCTGCGATAACCCCTATGTAGGTAATAAAGCCAAGGAATGAGAGGTCGAGACCAGTCTGAATCGCATTTGGCTTAAGTACGTAGGTATAAACCAGATTATTTGCAGGTACTGCAATCATCTGAACTACGACAACGGCAATACCGAGGCCGATAGCAGTCTTAACCTTCTTTGAAACCGCGAGGAAGGTACACATCCCGAGGAAGAAGCTTAAGGCCAAGTTTTCGATGAAAACTGCCTTGATAAATAAACTAATATAATGTTCCATTATGATGCATCCTCACGGCTGGTATCATATTCTGGCTTATGCGCAACATGAGTAAGTCTGTTGGATAACCAAATAAGGAGACCGATTAAGAAGAAGGCACAAGGAGGCATAAGCATGAAGCCGTTAGGCACATACCAACCACCGTTGTTCACAGTCTTCATGAGTTCGATACCAAACCAGGTACCAGAACCAAACACTTCACGGACAGTACCAAGTAGGCAAAGAATGAGTGCGTAACCAACACCATTACCAAGACCATCAAAGAATGAAGGCATTGGAGGATACTTCATCGCAAACGCTTCCGCACGACCCATTACGATACAGTTAGTAATGATAAGGCCTACGAATACTGAGAGCTGCTTAGAAAGTTCATAAGAGAACGCTTTGAGCAACTGGTCAACAACGATTACGAGCGAAGCAATTACGGTCATCTGTACAATAATACGTACACTGTTCGGAATATACTTACGAATTAGAGAAATTACCAAGTTAGAACATGCAACTACGGCAGTTACCGCTAAACCCATCACGAATGCAGTCTTCATGTTTGAGGTTACAGCGAGTGATGAACAGATACCTAGTACCTGCATCATAACTGGATTGTCATGAATGAGCGGCTTGGTAAACGCTTCTTTGTTAGAAGGAATATCCATTACTTCACCCCATTTTTCTGAATGTTCTGCAAGAACTTGCCATAGCCTGATTCACTAGCCCAGAACCTGACAGAGCGAGAAACACCATCACTAGTCAAGGTAGCACCAGAAAGAGCATCTACTTGATACTCAGGCTTTTCAACCTTCTTAAGAACTGCAAATTCAACGGCACCATTAGCATCGAAAATCTTCTTCTGCTGCCACTTTTGAGTCCAATTAGGGTTTTCAATTTCTGCACCAAGACCTGGAGTTTCACCATGGCTATAGTACTTAACGCCTAAAATGGTATTACCATCAGTGCTAAGAGCAAGGTAACCATACATTACAGACCAAAGGCCTTGACCATAGAAAGGTAAAATTACCTTGCTGTAGCCACCAGCTGACTTAACGAGGTAAACTGGCATGTACTTTGAAATCTGACGAATCTTTGCTAAGTCAGCATCAGCGCTAAGAGTGATGTTCTTACCTGCAAGCTTAGAATTGCTTACAAAGTCAAAATCATCAGCAGTCACGCCAGCACCAGCTACGTTAGCTACTTCTTGAGCAGGTACAAATTCACCGGTGGCCACATCAAGCAAACGAGCTTCAATGTTCTGAGCATAAACATCAGATACCTTTTGCCCGTCAGCAACACTAACGTCAGCTGCAGCCAAAATACTGAGTTCACGGTCAACCTTGATAGACTGCTCTTGAAGGCTCTTAAGAGAAACAACAGCAGTACATACAAGCAATGAACATACAAAGCAGAGGAGGCCGGTTACACCGAATACCTTAAAAATAGAATCCTGTTTAGCCATTTATTTAGCTCCCACTACTTGAGGTCTAGAGGCAATCTTTGTTCTGCGGTTGATGTTTCTCTGAGTTACGATGTAGTCAAAGAGAGGAGCCCAGCAGTTAGCAAAGAGGATTGCCAACATTACACCTTCCGGATAAGCCGGATTAACAACTCGAATGAGCACTACCATAAAGCCAATAAGGAAACCGAAAGCATATTTGCCCTTTGAAGTGAAGGCAGAAGATACTGGGTCGGTTGCCATAAAGAAGATACCAAAAGCAAAACCGCCTAATACAAGGTGATTAATAGCATCTAAGGCAAACATATGGTTGGTGGTTGAACCAATAGCGTTGAACATCAAAGAAGTTAATACAACCCCAAGAACACCACTTACGATGATACGCCATGAAGCAATACCCATGAACACTAAAGCGAGACCGCCAATGAGGATACCTAAAGTAGAGCCTTCACCGATACAGCCTGGGATGTTACCGAGGAACGCATCAGCAGTAGTGTATGAACCAAGGTTACCATTTTGGCTGAAGAGGCTAAGCGGAGTAGCACCAGAGAAACCATCTACCGGTACCCATACCTTATCACCTGAAATCTGTGCTGGGTAAGCAAAGAACAAGAAGGCACGGCCCACGAGAGCTGGGTTCATGAAGTTACGGCCAGTACCACCAAAGATTTCCTTACCGATGAGAACACCGAAAGAAATACCTAAAGCAGCTTGCCAAAGTGGGATGGTTGGTGGAACGATCAAAGCAAAGAGAATAGAAGTTACGAAGAAACCTTCATTTACTTCATGCTTACGAACGATACAGAAGATAACTTCCCAGAATGCACCTACCGCAAATACTACTAGGTAAATAGGAAGGAAATAAACTGCACCAATAAGCATCTTGCTGTAAAGGCCAGCGTCAGAAGTTAAAGTACCACCTAACATCTGAACAATAGCATAATGGTAATTTTCACCAAAAAGAGAATGAGAAGTTTGGGCAACTTCAATAAAGCTCTTAAGAGCTTCAATGGTCTGATTACCAATGTTGTACCAACCCCAGAACATAGCTGGGAATACGGCAAAAAATACCATGATCATCATACGCTTTAAGTCGATGTTATCGCGTACGTGAGTAGTAGTATTCTTAGTTACATTACCCTGGTTGTAAAGGAGGGTAGCAGTCCCTTCAAATAGAGGGAACAATCTTTCAAGTTTGCCACCTTTAGCAAAAAGTGGTTCAACTTTCTTAATAATGTTATACAGCACGTTAACCCTCCAATTCGATTCTGGTCAGGCATTTGCGGAGCAAACGACCGTATTCGGTCTTGCCCGGACAAACGTAGGTGCATAAAGCCAAATCTTCTTCATCGAGTTCAAGGCAACCAAGAAGCTTAGCTGCATCAGTATCGCCAATTTCAATAGAACGAAGAAGCTGAGTTGCAATAATATCGAGCGGCATAACGCGTTCAAAATTCCCGATAGGCACCATAGCACGTGAACCACCGTGTACACCGGTATTGATGTCGTAGCTACGTGGAGGAATGAGGCAGCTTAAGAAAGTTCTAGTTACAGAGTGCTTTCTTGCGCCAGGCATGAGCCAGCCTAAGAATTCAGGCTTGTCACCTTCTGGAATTACGCTAATCTGCTGGTGGAATCTGCCTAGATAATCAAAAGCAGCTTCTGCTTTGTGACCATTTAAAACTGAACCAGAAATCACACGATAATCAGAACCAGTAAGTTCACCAGCGCAAAGTTCAGAAACACAAGCACCAGCTACAGTTCTAACTAAACGTGGAGTACTTACATTAGGGCCACCTAAACTTACAATGCGTTCATTGTAAATTTCGCCACTTCTAAATAGGTAACCAATTGCAATAACGTCTTGGTAACCAATTGACCACATAATATGGTTTTCAGAAGCAGGGCTTAAGAAATGCATGTGAGTGCCAGCAAGACCTGCTGGATGCTTACCACAAAACACTTCTTCCTTAACACGTGGGTTTTTGCTCACAGGAAGAGATGCTTCACCCTTACATACATAAACCTTACCATCAGTAAGTGCAGCCAGCACACTTAAACCATCAACGAAGGCTTTTTCGTGAGTTGCAATAATTACGGTCGGATCTGCTGCGAGAGGATTGGTATCGATTGCAGTTACAAAAATATTATCAGGCACTGATTTAACAGCAGGAGCCTTGCTGAATGGACGAGTTCTAAAAGCTGTCCATGCACCAGATTCAACAAGCTGGTTCTGTACTTCTTCACGAGAGAGATTATCAAGCTCTTCAGCAGAATAGGCCTTAAATTTTTTGCTGCCTACGGCAGTAGGATCGATTTCGATTACTAAGGATTGAAATACTCTTTTTGCGCCGCGGTTGATTGCAACTACCTTGCCGGATACCGGCGCAGTGAACTGCACGCCAGGATTCTTTTTGTCAGTAAAAAGAACCTGACCCTTTTCAACTGACTGACCGGCTTCCACTAACATGGAAGGTTTAAGACCGTGATAGTCACTGCCAAGTAAAGCAACATGCTTTACAGCCTGGCCAACACTAATCTTCATTTCCGGCTTGCCACCTAGAGGGATATCTAATCCTTTCTTAATATTTATCATGGTATTTCCAGAGAATAAATGGCAGAAAAGCTAAACTAAAAATGTCAAAAGACACACCTAAAATACAATACACATTTTCAAAAAAACTTCTCGCTGAAAACGCGTAAAGATCTGCCCTATATTCTACCACAAAGGCATGTATTTTTGACACAATGCGCACATATTTCAAAAAATTTAACGTCGTAACGAGGCCAAAATATACTTTTAACACTAGAGAATGCGTCAATTTCTGAAAACCACTTCTCCCTTAAAGCAAAGTTGACCATAAAAATCACACTTTGACAACTTTAAAGCTCGTAACTAACAATTTCTTTCATTTATTTGCCTCTGAACTTGTACTAAGATGGCAAAAAATACGCGTTAATTTGGCTTTACAGAATTGTCCTTCCAAGGGGCAACATATATAAGCATCACCATCCCAGGAATGGCTAACGCATAACAAAATATAAAGAAATGCTCCCATCCTAACCACTCAACAATATAGCCTGTACTTGCATTGCAAACCGTCCGTGGAATAGCCGAAAGGGCGGTAAAAATCGCAAGCTGAGTAGCCACAAATTGATGGGAGGTTTCACGGCACATATAAGCTACAAAACAGGCTGTTCCAAGGCCCGCTCCAAGACTTTCCGCGCCGACAACTATGGCGAGCAATGTTTTGCTTGGAAACTCAAATCCCGCCCCACTAAATAGTGGATTTTCCGCCAAAATTCCCCCAAGATTACCAACTTGGGTTAAAAGCGTAGCCACAAAATCTGGATGCTTCCAGGCATGCGCAATAAACACATAACCCAAAATAGTTATAATTTGCCCGACCCCAAAAATCCACAGGGCTCTATTTATGCCGATTTTTAGCATTAAGATCCCCCCAGCAAAACCACCTATGACCATTGTCCACAGCCCAGCAGTCTTGTTAATAATCCCAATGCTACTCTTAGAATACCCCATATCCATATAAAACGGCGTCGCTAAAGCTGTAGCCATACTGTCGCCAAGTTTATATAAAAAGATAAATGAAATAACCCCGATAGCTCCAAGCACGCCTTTTCGTTTTATAAATTCCACAAAAGGTAGATAAACTGACTCTAGTAAAGTCCGAGGCACGGCGCAGCACGCAGGTTCCTTGATAAAAATGGAAGCCAAAATCCCAGGCAACATAAAAAACGCTGTAATCGGAAATACAAAGTGCCATGAAATATATTCACTTAAAATTAGCGATAAACCGCCCGGAATCATGCCTGAGATCCGATAAGCATTAACAAAATAAGCATTCCCAAGCCCCAATTCTTCATCAGCTAATATTTCACGGCGGTAAGCATCTAAGGCCACATCTTGAGTAGCCGATAAAAATGCAATTAAAGTACATAGCCCCATAACAAGAGTTAAATTAGCCAACTCATAGCTTGAACCAAATACCGCAAATTTAAATGTTTCACCCGGCGTAAAAAAGCCTAATCCCGCAATTAACACCGTTAAACCTAGTTGGGTTAACAACATCCAACTACGTCTGCGCCCACACCGCAACACATTGTAGCGATCCAAAAATGGGGCCCATAAAAACTTCCAAATATATGGCACCGTCACTAAAGAAAATAACCCAATATCTTTAAGATCGACATTGGCATCTCGAAGCCATGCCATGACTAGATTAAACAGCAAATAAAGCGGTAAACCTGAACTAAATCCAAGAACCACGCAAATAAACATGCGCATGGAAAAAATACGCTTAAGCGTAGCCCCTACTTCACCTTTGCCCTGGGGTTTACTTGAGGTTGAAGCTATGCTTTGAGATTCTTGTTCTTGGGCCATTTAAGCACCTCTTGCGCTAAAAATCTTGTTTCGATTTGTTCTTACCTAGTAAAAAGGAGCTGTCTTGCAGCTCCTTTTTATGCTTAGATCATTTAAGAACCAATTACCGTTCTAAAAAAGCCGACAAATTAATCACGGAAGTTATTGAACTGGAATGGTTGCCCTAATTCAGCTCCACGAATAAGAGCTATCACTTCTTGTAAATCGTCACGCTTTTTCCCAGTTACACGAACAGTTTCACCTTGAATTTGGGCGGTAACTTTAATTTTAGAATCTTTAATGATTTTGACTAACTTTTTAGCCATAGCTTGTTCAATCCCACTCTTAAGCTTAACTTCTTCATTAAAGCGACGACCTGACTGTTCTGGAGTTTGAAAATCAAGACTTGCCGGATCGATCTGGCGCTTAGCCATTTTATCGCGCAAAATATCATTCATCTGCTGAATTTGGAAGTCCGCATCAGCTGCAACTTTAATCAATTTATCTTTTTCGTTAAGTTCAAAAGAAGCATCAACCCCACGAAAATCGAAGCGGCATGAAATTTCACGATTAGCATTATCCACAGCATTCTGGACTTCATTCATCGCAAGTTCAGACACAATATCAAAAGAAGGCATTGTTAATCTCCTCTAAAGATGGACTTACCCACCTCGGTTATTAAAAGTAAAAATTTATTTGATTGTTTTAAAACCACAATAGCCTTAAGCCTTAAACTTAAGGCTCATGGAATCTAGGAAGCTAAGTTAGTTTAGCCTTTGTTTTCCGTCAATTCATAACTAGTCTTGGCGCGCAAGCTTTTGGGCTAAAGCCAAAACCGATTCATGATCCATCCCATAGGCCCGATAGATCTCGTCACACGTAGCCTGCTCCACAAATTCGTCAGGAATACCCAAGTTGTACACCCCAGCTCCTAATCTGTTGTTAGCTACATAAGTCGCCACTGCTTCACCAACCCCACCGCTAATCATGCCATCTTCAAGCGTAATCAGCCATTTGTGGCTAAGCGCTTGAGTTTTGATGCAAGCCAAATCAAGTGGCTTAATACTACGCATATTAACTACAGTAAAATCGGCATTAACTTCTGCAAAATAACGTTCAACATCCTTGATTAAAGGCCCCCACCCCACTACACACACGTCTTTACCTTGGCGTAATACTTGGGCTTGCCCCACTTCAATAGTTTCTTCGTCATCCTCTGTAAAGTCATTACAATCTTTACCAAAGCCACGTGGATAACGAATAGCCACCGGGGCATTAAGTTTGGCTGCAGTATTTAACATGCGCCACATTTCAACAGTGCTAGCCGGAGCGAAGAAGATAAATCCCGGAATTGCTCGTACAAACCCAATATCAAACACCCCTTGGTGTGTTGGCCCATCAGGCCCAACTACGCCCGCACGATCAATTGCCACAATAACAGGGGCTTTTTGAATAGCCAAATCATGAATAAGTTGGTCATACGCACGTTGCAAGAACGTTGAGTAAACGGAAACAACAGGCATTAAGCCACCAACTGCCATACCTGAAGATAGTAAAACAGCGTGTTGTTCAGCAATCGCCACATCAAAATACTGCTGAGGGAATTTTTGCGCAAATTCACTCATGCCCGAACCGGTGCACATAGCAGGAGTAATCCCCATGAGCTTTGGGTTTTGGGCCGCCGTTTTCATTAACCATTTACCAAACAAGTCAGAATAAGTAAAAACTTTGGTATCTTTAGGCTTTTGGATCCCTGTATCCATATTGAATTTAGGCACCCCGTGGTAAGCTGACGGATTTAACTCGGCCGGTGTATAACCTTTACCTTTAGTAGTTGTAATATGAAGTAGCTGTGGCCCATCTAAACTACGCATATTACGCAGTACTGAAATTAGTGTTTCTAAATCATGTCCGTCTATTGGACCAACATAATTAAACCCAAATTCTTCAAAGATAGTTCCCGGAACGACCATCCCTTTTAAGTGTTCTTGAGCTTTTAAAGCAAAGTCACGAATCAAAGGCACATTATCTAGCACCTTTTTGCTACTTTTTAGCAGACGGGCATACGAAGGACTACTTATCCACATCGCTAAATGTTTAGCCAATGAACCCACACTCTCCGAGATACTCATTTCATTATCATTAAGAATAATGAGCATGTTTTCTCCGAGATCGCCGGCGTGATTTAAAGCTTCAAAAGCCACTCCACCTGTAAGCGCCCCATCACCAATCACGGCAGCCACATGATGACCATTATGTTGCACTCTATTAGCAATGGCGATCCCTAATGCCTCCCCAATGGAAGTACTAGCATGGCCCGTAGAAAATACATCATAAGGACTTTCCTCCCGCCAACAAAACGGATGAAGCCCGTGTTTTTGTCTAATAGTGGCTAAAGTATCACGACGCCCGGTTAAAATCTTATGTGGATACGCTTGATGCCCTACGTCCCAAATAACTGAGTCATTAGGAGTATCGTAAACATAGTGAAGCGCAATTGTAAGTTCCACCACCCCAAGACCGGAGGCCAAATGACCACTAGTTTGACTGACAGTTTTAAGCAAGAAATCTCTAAGTTCTGTAGCTAATGTTTTTAGCTCTTCAACTGTCAAACCGCGTAAATCTCGTGGGTCGTTAATGCGATTAAGAATCTTATAGTCTTCCAAGATACCATCCCGCGCCGCGCCAAGGTCGGCCGCCAAAAACTTTAATGATCCCGTGATACAATAAAATCAGCAAAGTCACACAATACCTGAGTATCGTGCGCTGTAGCTTTTAAACTATCTTTAGCTTTATTGGCTAAATCCAAAGCATACTTTTTAGCAGCCTCTAGTCCCATGAGACGAGGGTAAGTGCTTTTTTCTTCTGCTTCGTCTGAGCCTTGTGGTTTACCCAAAGTTTCTGTATCAGAAATAATATCGAGCACATCATCCCATACTTGGAACGCAAGCCCAATACCACGAGCATATGAGGCATAAGCTTCCTTGGTACCTTGGGGCAGAGTAGGATTTAATAACAAACCTAAATCAACTGCGCTTTCAATTAAAGCCCCAGTCTTGTGGCGATGCACCTTCTCTAATGCTTCTTGGCTAACCAATAAACCTTCAGCTTCAAGATCTAGTTCCTGACCTCCGCACATCCCAGCGTAACCACTTCCCCGCGCTAAAACTTTATACATTTCAACTAGGTTAGCAGTTAAACCACGGGCTGCAAACTTTTCCGCTGCAGTACCTAAAATTTCAAAAGCCATAGTCTGCAGAGCATCACCAGCTAAAATAGCAGTAGCTTCACCAAACTTTACATGACAAGTTGGATGACCACGTCTTAAGCTATCATCGTCCATCGCCGGTAAATCATCGTGAATAAGCGAATAAGCATGAATACATTCAATAGCAGCAGCCGGCGCATCAGCTAAATCGTAATCAATACCTAAAGACTTAGCGACGTTATAAACTAAAAACGGACGCACTCTTTTGCCACCTAGCAATACGCCATAAGCCATAGCGTCACGTAATTTCGGGGCAACTTCCGGTAAATTGTCTAGATATGTTTTGAGGTAGTTATTTACCCGCTCTTGGCAATAAACCATGTTTTCTTTTAAATTCATCTTTTAATCCGCCCGGACTATCCACATTTAAAATCATGTACCTAAAACTTAACGTCACTAGAAAAAGCTTAATCCAAAGCTTATCTAGCGTGGCGCTAAAAAAGCCTTTAGCTAGTGTAATTAAATTTTGCTTTAATCCTAGTTATACAGACCTTTGGCTTTAAGTCGTAAACCTGTTATATGTTTTTTTGTTTTTGTTTGTTATTTTTTGTCAACTAGCTAACCTAAGCTCTAGCTACTTAATCTAAAGCTTATAAACAAGCTAATTTAAAGAAATTTTAACGAGCTGCTTTGTCACCTAAATCAGTTGCTTCCGGCGCAAAATTACGTTCACGTAAAGCTCGTTCACGCCCTGCAGGAGAAGCGTTATATACTTCTGCTATTCTATTACGGGCCTCAGTTAAACAACGACTACACTCAGCAATTAAATTCATGCCTTGCTCATAATTACGAACTTGCTCTTCAAGGGTTAATTTTTGCCCTTCCATATCAGAAAGCATAGATTCAATTTGGGCCATCATTTCTTCAAAACTAGGCTTGGTTGTTGGATTAGCATTTGGTTCCTGTAGCAAATTATCATTCATACTGGTCATACCATCACCTACAAAAAGAAACGAAGCCTAAACCTCGAAGCCTAAACCTCAAAATATGCAACTTCGACGCTCACTAACCTAATTTAGCTATATTTACTTTAGCTATATTTACGCTCAAAACATAGATTTTTAGGTCAAAAACGCCCAAATTATACCACGTTAACGCACTTCTCACAAAAACAGTGTAATTAAAGAAAGAGACCAGCATACAATTCATGAACTATGTTACATTATTGTATCTTTTGCCTCACTCTATTTATACAACCAAAAGGTTTCAAATGGATAGTAAAAAACATAACATTGGCCTCACCCATGCAAATAAACACTTACCCCGTTTAGCCATTATCGGCGCAGGGAGCATTGGCTTACTGTTTTATCATTTACTAAAATCTTCGCATCGGTTCGATCCATTTTTTATTGAGCCAAGACCTTCGCACCAAGTTTGTAAGCGCAAATCATTAGCGTTTTGGGACCTCGGATTATCGTATCACCAAGCTCTTGTTACTAGACCGAAGGCTTTATTACACGCAGATGCCCTCATTATCACCACTAAAGCTTTTTCCGTGGCTTCAGTTTGTGCCCAAGTTAAACCTTACCTCCAAGCTAAATGCCCTGTAATAATAGCCGCTAATGGCCTCGGCGCCGTAACCAAAGCCCAAGAAAAACTACCTAAAGGCCAACCAATTTTTGCGGCTATCACTGCGCATGGAGCCATGAAAAAACACAACTGTTGTTTCCATCGTGGCGTAGGCCCAACCTTTATAGGCCCAACTATGAGCTTAAATAACTCTTATGTGCCTAAGTTCTCCTTTGTTCCATCCGCCCCTTTAATTAACGCCATAGCCCAAGCTCTTAACGGCCAAAGAGTACTCGATGTTTCCCCTTACCTTCTAAAGAAGCTTAGTGCTAATGCGGTAATCAATCCGTTAACTGCTCGTTATCAATGCTCTAACGGCGAACTTTTAAAGTCTAGTTACCAAGCTGTAGTTGAAGACCTCTGCTCTGAAATTACCCCAATATTGCAAGCTTTAGGCCTAAACACCACTAAAACAGAACTTTTGACAACGGTAAAAACCATTATGAAAGCGACCGCGACTAACTTTTCTTCTATGGAACAAGATGTGGCCTATGGTCGCCTCAACGAAGTGGAATACATTCTTACCCCGCTTATTAAGGTCGCCAATAAAAACAATCTACCTGCACCACTTTGTCAACAATTAGAAAAAGAATTAATGTGTAACCAAACTCCCAAAACTTAACCTAACAAGCCACAATAAAGCTTTAAAAGTGTGATACATTACTGACACGATCCTTAAAATTATTTATCGATGTTTTAAGGATGTTTTTACTTTCTTTATTTCAAGGAGAACACTTATATGCCAAATGCATTAATTATCATGGCTACAGGCGCGGAAGAATTAGAATCTATTTCTGTTATTGATATCCTTCGTCGAGGCGGAGTTGATTTAACCATGGCAGCCCTTACTTTAAATCAAAGTCTTGAGGTGGCATGCGCGCATGGAACTGTTATTAAAGCAGACACTACCCTAGAACAAGCTGCCACCACCAAATTTGATGCGGTAATAATTCCTGGTGGGTTACCTGGTTCTAACAATTGCGGGGCTTCTCCTCTTGTAGGTTCTATCCTAAAAGAACAATTTGCCGCCGGCAAACTGATTGCTGCTATCTGTGCTGCTCCTGCTTTAGTGCTCGCTAAACATGGCATCCTTAACCAAAATATTCCGGCGACAGGCTACCCTGGGACCGAACAATATCTACCGCAAGCCAAATCTGATAACGTAGTAATTGATGAAGCTCATAACATTATTACTAGCCGTGGTCCTGCTACCGCTATAGATTTTGCACTGGCAATTTTAACGCACTTAACAGACCGAAAGACTGCGAATAAAGTCGCTCAAGACATGTTGGTAATTTAGGCAAAACACTAAACCTAAATTAGCTCCTAAAATAAGAAAGGCTGCCACTTAATCTGAGAGTGACAGCCTTTTTACTTTAAACCATGTTAATTAAAGGTTGGAACTTTATATGCTTAACGTCTATATCGCCAAACAATATTTTTGATTACTCAGCTTTAGCTACGGAAGAGTTGGTGGCTTCTTCACTTTCCGCGTTTGCTCGGCACACTGCACAACCACCGACTTCAGGACGGTACACCTTCACATTTTGGTAACCTTGATCCTTTAGATACATGGCTTGCATTTTACTCATAACCCCTTGGTCACAGTAGAGTAAGTATGTTTTTAATCGATCAAGTTTTGGAAATTCAGTTGCAATTTTAAAGAACGGAATTTCCAAATGATCACGTTCAAGGTCCTTAAGCGGATGCTTATCTATTTCGTCTTGGGCTCTGATATCAACTACTACTTCATTGAGTCCGGCAAAAGCGGTAACCTCAACTTCACCAATAGTCTTTTTAGTATCATTAGGTACTTCACGAATATCCATCCACTTTGAAGAGGCTACTGCATCTTCAACTAAAGACATATCCATTAAAGCTTCTTGTTCATCCACAAAGGCTGGATTAGCCTTAACTGTTGGTCGGTCAGAAATTACCCCACAATATTCAGGCATCGATTCAGCAAAATGGGCGGTCCCAATTTTACGCGCACAATCGATGATATCTTGTTTATCACTACAAATTAATGGACGTAAAACTAACTTTGAAGTTACGCGGTCAATAACTGAAAGATTAGTTAAAGTTTGGCTTGATACTTGACCTAAACTTTCACCTGTAACCAAAGCTTCAACTTTCATTTTATCGGCAATTTGCGCAGCTACACGCATCATCATGCGTTTAAGCACCACCCCACGGATACTATGATCTGTCTTAGTTAAAATTTCGCCGATAATCTTTTCAAAAGGCACGGTAATGAAACGTACTTTATGTGAAGAACCAAATCGTTCCCATAAATAAAAACTTTCTTGCTTAACGCCAATTTCATGAGCATTACCACCCATATTAAAAAAGAGGTAATGTACACGACAGCCACGTTTAATAAAATCATAAGATGACACCCCAGAATCAAAGCCACCAGAGATCAAACTGATTACATCTTCTTGGGTTGATAATGGATAACCACCTAAACCAGTACTAATCTTAGTAATGAGGTATAACTTTTCATCATCAATTTCGAGCTGAATCGTCATATCAGGATGTGTTAAACTCACCCCGCCTGATGGAAAGTTCTGATTTAACCCGCCCCCCACATAACGCTCAACTTCGATCGAAGTAAATTCCTGCTTACCCTTACGTTTTACACGCACGCAAAAGGTTTTACCTGCTAATTGGTGGCCATAGATAGCAGCTGTTTTTTCATAAATATCGTGTAGATCGGTATAGTTATACTCTTCTACACTAAGCACTGTTTGAATCCCTGGAATTTCAGTGAGGATCTTAGTCACTTCGTCTACTGTTGGTAGATTTGGATTTTCCACCGGATCAACCCGAACCACAAGCTTATCCCATTCAATACGCACGTGACAAATAATGCCACGACGAGTAAAGACATTACGAATATTACTCTGCAAAACCTTAGTCATTCTCTGGCGTACAGTTTTGCTCTTTACTATCATCTCAGGAAAAAGTTTGATGATATATTTCATATGTGGCTCCGGTCATAAGGAAGGTGGATTTATTAGGGCTTTAAATTTAAAACGAGGTCAACTTAGGCTCTAACAAAGAAAATTTTAACGATTAACTACACTATAGCAGCACGCACCATAATTTAATTATGGTCCAACTGTTAAAGCTCAAATACAAAGTTAAAGCCCTAAAATTTCATGTCGCAGTCAGCCAAATTTCTGACTACTAAAAATTAAGCAAGGCGCCTTCACCATGTTCTAACTATGAACAAGTAGCAAGTGGCACCTTGAGGTAATTAACTTTAATTGCTAGTTTAAGGTAAGAAGAAGAGCGCTTTTAACGGGCGCCCATCTTCAAATTTAGCCGGGTATATTTCGGCGCAAAATTTTGTTTTTTTTAGTTAGCTTTAATTAGCGTGAACGAAACTCGTATCATCCCCACTCAAGTTAGACTCTAACGCTATCTAAGGCCCTCACTAAACAAAATTAGTCGTGCTTATGGCAACAACATTCATGATCTTCATCATGATCATGGTGATGATGACCGTGGCCACCACAACACTTGTGTTCGCCTTCATGAGCTTCGTCGTGTTCGTGATGATGACGGCCACAGCACTTGTGTTCACCTTCTTCATCATGGTCATAATGGTGGTGCCCACAACAGCAATGATCTTCTTCGTGGTCATGGTCATGGCAACAACCATGTTCCCCATGTACATGGCCATGCTGAATTTCAGATTCAGTAGCTGCACGTACATTTTCAATTTCGATCATGTACTTTAAAGTTTTACCCGCAAATGGGTGGTTGCCATCAACTACAACTTTGTCTTCCTTAATAGAAGATACAGTAAGTGGCATTTTACCAAGATCGGTATCAGCAAGGAAGGTATCACCTTCATTAAGTTCCATCCCATCAAAAAGGTTACGATCTATTTCCTGAACTAAACCTGGATTATATTCACCATAACCAAGTTCTGGGGGAACTACTGCGTTAATCTTATCACCAGCTTCGTGACCGATAATTGCATCTTCAAAGCCTTTAACTAACTGATCATGCCCAATAAGCACTTCTATAGATTCGCGATTTTCCGCATTAAGTACGCGGTTTTCTTCGTCAGTTACAATAAAATCAAGCTTAACTACAGTATTCTTCTCAATCTTCATAAAATCTAGTCCTTTTACATCAAACGGTTCAATTATAACATAGTGCGCTATAAATTTTCTCAGTTATATAAATCCGAGCCTTTAACCTGTACGCACCTTTTAACTTTGCCTTGCTAGGGCCCGCAAAAAGCATTTATTTTTATTTAGTTACATAGTATTTCATTAAAGGATCACCTCAACAATTACTCAACCGTAACTAAAGCTACATTACCGCACATAACACTTTAATTTTTTAAAACATTCAGTATTATTAACTAGTTATCAATTAGTTTTGGAGTTATTATATGTCTGTCGTTACGAATGTTGCCCCGCAAAATGCTTCCATCACCCCACGTCAGGATCTTGCTCTTTTGCCTACTGCCGATGAATGGGTAGAACACGCTAAATTACTCCTTAAATTTTGGTTACAAGATGAAGCCAAAGGAAACCCAATCGGCAATTTCCCTACTTGGCGCAATAACGATGGCACTCTGATTGGCGGAGCTACACAGGACACTAATTTAAACTCTACTACCCCAAACTCAGCTCCCGCTAATTTAACTCACGAAGCACCCCGTGATTTAAAAATTTTGCTCGCTCATTACTGCGTTGATATCAACACACTTTTAAAACGCCAATACGTCCGCATGATGTCACGTCAAACTTTTGCGTATGGCGCTCTCTTTAATCTAACTGGGGATCAAGAAGCTTTAAAACTTCATGAAGCAGGCGTTCGTTATCTGCTTGATCATGCATGCGATGAACATGGCATTTTTTATACCTTTTTCACAGCAAATGAAGCCCACGCCAACGTCAACTCAGATGAACAACAGTTTTCCAAGCTTAAATCAGGCCACCCAAAACTAGAGGAACGCGCTATTCAAGATTTGTGTGGCGCCACCTTAGGGTTAGCTATGAATGTATATCTCACCCATTCACAAGAATCCCTAGATGCGATCGAAACCATTCGCAAATACATCTATACCTACTGCGCCGATGAACATAGTCGCATTTTAAAGTGGGTGCTTAAAGATTTTGAAGCCGATAAGGCCAAAGATATACAACTTTCGCCTCAGCTAGATGAACTTAATTGCTACCTGCTACTTTTATGGCGCCTACTACCAAAGGAGTTAAAACCTCTATGGCAAACATCTATTGATGAATCGCTTGCGATTATTGACAACTTCTTTACTGAACCAAATACCGGCAGGTTCTATGGTAGCTTAACTGGTGATATCGCCAACCCTAATAAAATAGGACAATTAGCTAACTACGGTCATGGGATTAAGACTTGGTGGATGAGAGATATCGCCGCCTCTCTTAAAGGTGACCCTATGATTAGAGCAAAGGCTTTACACGGGATTGCTGTTTACGTAAAAGACGCCTTAAAACCTGATGGAAATTTTTGGTATGAAGATGATGAACGCCACGACGCAACTTGGTGGATTTGGGCGGAATTAGATCAAGCCATGCTACACGCAGCATTAGTAGGACAAGCCCCAATAACCGGCACAGTCCGCACTTGGACCCAAAAGCTAACCGACCGTCAATATGGAGAAGTTGTATTAGGGCAAAAGCAACATTTTTGGCGTAACGGCTACCATTCAAGCGAACATGCCTTAGTTGGATACATTTTATCTCAAGGCATTAGAGGTAAATATGATCCTAAAGCTAAAGTGACGCTGTATTTTGCGACTAAAGAAAATAATCCGAACCAGCAGCTATTCACCCCATATTACTATAGTGGGGACCTTGCAAACATTAGCAATGAAAATGGAATCCAAACTGTTACTTTTACCGGTATCAGAGCCCCTGACGCTATTTAGACAACATAAAACACAGGTTTTACTCAATCAAAAGACCAGGCATAACTGATTTTGCTGAAGAATTAAATCAAGTCCTAAGTCAATACTGTATAATACACTCAGATAATAGCAATTGGCTTGTGAACTACAGCAATAAATAGGTTAGCCTCCTCTAGACGGCTTAGCCCCAGACTAGAGCCTTAGGCCCACGGGGCTCCTTGCTTTAATGTTTACTTGGGATAGTACTTTTAACGCTTATCATTGAGGGTCTATAAGCCATAAAAGTACTATCCCCCAAAGTAGCAATGATTTATTCCGTCTAGTTATGAAACTGCGGGTAAAAGGATATGTGGGTCAAAGGGAGATTATTAACTAACTTTAATGTGTCTAAACCCTTACATTTATCCACAGGCAGGACTTTAATTTACTAGTTCAGAGCCCCTAAGACCGCGAGAACGCTTCCACAAGCGAGCCCCTTCACTTCGGATTTACTCATGATTTATATAAACAATTTAGAAGTTATGCGTGGCAATAACACGCTACTTAACAATGCTTGCGCCACAATTTATCCTCATAAACGCGTTGGTCTAATTGGACGTAATGGTTGCGGTAAATCAACCTTATTTGCCCTTATAAAAAAAGAAATTTTACCGGAAAATGGCGACATCAATATCCCGTCATCTTGGGTTATTAGCTCCGTAGCTCAGGAAACTCCAGGTTTGGAAGAATCGGCCCTTGATTACGTAATTGATGGGGATAAGCAATATCGAGCTTTAGAAAAAGAACTTAAAGCAGCCGAAGATGCCAATGATGGTATGAAAGCGGCCTCTTTACACATGGAACTTGAAAACATTCAAGCCTACACCATTAACTCTCGAGCTGGTCGATTACTACTAGGGCTTGGCTTTTCAACAGCCGATTTTACCAAACCGACCAAAGAATTTTCCGGTGGTTGGCGTATGCGCCTAAACCTCGCACAAGCGTTAATTTGTCGCTCTGATTTACTGCTCCTCGACGAACCAACTAACCACCTCGATCTTGACACCGTTATGTGGCTCGAAGACTGGCTTAAAGCCTACCCTGGTACTTTAATTATCATCAGCCATGACCGTGACTTCTTGGATAATATTTGCACTAACATAATTCACATTGAGCATAAAAAACTCAATTGCTACACCGGAAACTACACTGATTTTGAAGTTGAACGTGCCCAACGTCTCGCGCTTGAAAAGGCCATGTATGACAAGCAGCAAACTGAACTTGCTCACATGCAAGCCTTTGTTGACAAGTTCCGTTATAAAGCAACTAAGGCTAAACAAGCTCAGAGCCGTTTAAAAGCCATGGAACGCATGGAAAAAATAGTTCTAGCCCAGGCGGATTCTCCATTTTCATTTTCATTTTTTGAAAACGAAAACGTCCTCCCGCCCAACCTCATTCGCATGGACAATTTAACTGCAGGTTATCCCGACAAAACCGTACTAACCTCCATTAAAATGAACATAGTACCAGGCTCTAGAATTGGGCTCCTTGGGCGCAACGGGGCCGGTAAATCAACTTTAATCAAAACTATCGCCGGGGAAATTCCCCCTCTTAGTGGCGAATTCGCTTTAGCAAAGGCGGTCAAAGTAGGCTATTTTGCACAGCATCAACTTGAATACCTTGATCCAGATGGGACCCCGCTTTCACACCTTACTGCTCTAGCGCCTGATGCGCGTGAACTCGAATTAAGATCATTCCTAGGTGGTTTCGGCTTTTCTGGAGATAAAGTAACCGACCCGGTAGGTCATTTCTCCGGTGGGGAAAAGGCTCGTTTAGTATTAGCGTTATTAGTTTGGCAAAAACCAAACCTCCTATTACTCGACGAACCAACTAACCACCTTGATCTACAAATGCGTGAAGCTATCATCATTGCTTTATCCTCATTTAAAGGGGCGTTAATTGTAGTTTCACACGATCGTCATTTACTGCGCACTACTACGGACGAATTTTATTCAGTCAGTGAAGGTAAAGTTTTTCCATTCGACGGGGATCTTGACGATTACCATGAATACCTCATGGAACTTGATAAAAAAGAGCAAGAAAAACTCAACGCTGAAAAAGCCGATGAACGTGCTCACAAGCCGGTTCAAACCAACGATAATTTCAAAAACAAAGATCAAAAACGCGCCGAAGCTGCATTCCGCAAAACTCTTTCTCCTTTAAAAAAGGAAATTGAAAAATTAGAACACAGTCTCGATGAACTTAATGCTAGAAAAAATGAGCTAGAAACCATCTTAGCCGACGCTAGTATCTACGAAGCAGCGCGCAAGAATGAACTTCAAGCCTATCTACTAGAACAAAGTTCCGTCTCTGAAAAGCTTGAAGAAGTAGAAACAGAATGGATGCTCAAAAGCGAAGAACTTCAAGATAAAATCACCGCTTTTGAAAACGAACAATCTTAGAGTAAGCGAACTAATTGCTTCATTACAATGATTATTAACCGGAGGATTCACCCATGTTAAGTTATAGACACGGCTTTCATGCCGGTAATTACGCAGATGTGCTTAAACACATAACTGAAATTTTGCTCTTAAAATCTATGCTTCGTAAAGATAAGCCTTTTTGCTACATCGATACCCATGCAGGAGCTGGAGCGTATTCTTTAAAGAGCGATTGGAGCAATAAAACTGGGGAATACTTAAATGGGATCGCTAAGGTTTTTCATAATGAAAAACTCCATAAACTAGTACCCGAATACTTTGAACTCTTAAAGAAAATAAATGACGGCAAGGACGAATTAGTCAATTACCCAGGTTCGCCTTATATTGCATGTGCCATGATGCGTCCTCAAGATGAGCAAATATGTCTTGAATTACATCCTAATGAATATGAAAACTTAAAGTACAACATGTACCATTTTAAAAACTGCCATGTTCATCATCGTGATGCACTTGAAGGTATCAACGCTGTACTGCCTCCACCCATCAGAAGAGGGATAGTATTTATCGATCCATCATTTGAAGAAGATGCTGATTACCGCAATACCATTAAGATGATTAAAAACATCCACAAGAAGTTCAATCAAGCTGTCATTGCCCTATGGTATCCAGTATTAGGTAAGGGAGCAGACCGTAGCTATGAACTCACCCGTGAACTAACTAAATTGCAAATTCCAGGTACAATTAAGACTGAACTACAAATATGTGGCCAAGACACGCTTTTAGGCATGCATGCAACCGGGATGATCGTCATGAATTATCCTTTCGAATTTGATCGCAACATTGCCGAAATTCTGCCTATCCTAGCGACTAAACTCGCTTTAGACCCTTCTGCTAGCTACAAAATAGAAACCCTAGTGCTAGCAGCCTAAAATAAGGAATAAAGCTACTAAAAGCTAAATAGAAAATTTTCGATTTACCTAAACAAAAGCTCCCTATCACGGGAGCTTTCTTAGTTAAATAATTAGGTAATCTACGAGCCTATTATGGCCAACAAGTATTATTCGCATCCACCAACAGCTCGCCTCCACCTGACGCAATTAATTTACGCCCTAAGCGATCCACCGCTAAAACTTGACAATTAAACGCCACATCATTGAATTGTCCACCTGTAGCTTGAACTGCAACCGTGAAGTCTCTTGCAGTAACATTTGTATTATCCGCAAGTCTATAATAACTTTCAAGATCATTAGCCCTTAAAAAATCGGTAACTCCACCATTGCCAGTACCAAAGCAGCCCTCGTAAGTTTGGTTCATTGAGTAGCAATTTTCCATAGCCCCTGCCATGCGAAGCAGAGCTTGTTGAGCTGAGTTTTGTCTTGCTCCCACGACATAATTTCTATAACCAGGTACTGCAATAACCCCGAGGATAGCAACAATGGCCATAACAATTAAAAGTTCAACTAAGGTAAAACCTGCCTTTGATTTCATATTTAATTACTCCCCGTGTTCACCTAAGATAGAAATGTGAGTTTGCAAAATGGTAACCGCCCCAGAATTAGGATCTTGCCCACGCGATGTTACACGGTAAAAACGATAACCAAGAGAATTAGCTTGGTTGTTCATACCTGGATTTAAACTCAAAAATACATTGTCACGTTCTTCTATGCGGTACTGTACTGTATTGTTACCATTAACATTAACAATACTATTATCGTCTTCCTGCCCCCACTCGTTAGGATCTCTGAACCATAAATGTGAAACCTGGTTACCTTCATGGTAGGACAAGGAATTTTCATCTAACTGAGCTTCAACCCCATTATAGATATTTTTAATTTCAGAAATTTTAAATGGATAAGATTTCATTTGTGTATCAGTATTGTTTTCACTAACTCCGACTGTAAATTCTGTATTTTTATCAGTTGCAGGTCGGAACAATTTAATATCGTAATTTCGCCCCTCACCAGGCACCCCAACTATCGCAGAAATAAAACCAGATGCAGCTTCAATCCCAGCTACTGCATTAGCATTGCTAATAGCATTCCCAAAATTAGCATTTTCACGACGTTGACCAGTTGTCGCAACCTTACTGATACCTACAGCAAGGATTCCCATTATGATAGTTATCATAAGTGCCACAACCAAAGCGGCACCACTTTGACGTTTTAACATTTTAGTTCTCACCTACTGTTTTTGAAGCATTTACCAAATATATAGTACCTGTAATTACTCGATGTACATTTGATCTTTCATTATCAGGAATTTGGTAGTTGTAATCAACATTATTAGCTGGAGCTGTTCCTGCGTCACCTTCCTCTCCTGAACCAACGGTAGAGTTTGGCATATTAAAATGTCTCAATGTATCTTGTCTGCTTTCAATAAGACGTTGGTTAGAAGGCTGGGAGGTAATAAAAGAATATCTAACAATATCAACATGGCTCCAGTTTAAATTTCCATTACCATTAATTTCACCTGCGGTAAAGAAGCCATCATCATTTGCAAATTCAGGATCCCAAGTACTACCAAACTCAAACATCAAACTTCTAACAGAAGCATCTAATACTATATCATCCGGATTCGTATCCTGGTTATTAGTTCGATCATTGTATTGGCAAATCAAACCATTTTCATTGGCAGTAAAAAAAGCCGTAACTAATGTTTCGCGCCCAACGGCTACACCACCACAATCTGTAATAAAACCGTTAGAAGCATCCGCATCAATTCCTTCATGATGAGTAGTATCATCATCAACTGAAGAACCATAATAGCGAATTAAAATACTATGGTTATTATTTGCATAAACAAATTGATCCGCTTCCCAAGCTGGAAAATTTACACCTGCTAAATTCACAGCCCCAGCTGCCCAACCTTCCGCATTTATGGCTCGCTCGAAATTGATAAAACCCGCCTGAAATAATAAGACATTGAAAAAATTATCAACACGATGCGCAGTATCCACTGCATCACTAGACGCTTTGGAAAAACCAAAATTTACAATACTTGATGTAAGTAATCCATATAAGCCAGCCATAATAATAACGGATACAAGAAGGCTTATCATCAGTTCAATAAGGCCAAAACCTTTTTGTTTAACCATCATAATGTAGTCCTTAAAATATCACACACTAAACCGTTATCAATTCTAGCTTTTCTAACTTTAGCAGTTTGTTCATCAGCATTATTGCCGAAAGGACAAAGATCACCCATTGAAGCGCCTTCATTATTCAATTCACAACCTACATCATCTTCATTATTATTTGATTGTGCCGCTAATGGCCTATATAAAAAATGAGCTTCCACCTGAAAAGTCACAAGATCGTTAAACCCCTCTATAATAGGAGTTCTTGTAATTTGGATTTCAAGTAAACTACAATTTCTATCACCCCATGGACTTACCCCTGGAATATTAGCAGCTCTAGTAAAGGCCTCGTCCACCATCTCTTTGGCCACACCATCTGGCAACTTGCTAATATCAGTGTCATTTAAAGTCACTACATTCTCAGTACCAAAATTTATATCTTTTAACATTTCGCGATTACTTTGTAATACACGCATTACGCCTTGTATAGCGTTAGTCCCGGCTGATTTGGTATAGCCAGAATGAATTGAGCGTGAACTATATGCCATCAGAGCTGCAAAACCTAACATGGCTACAGCTACCACAAGCATTGAGATTACAAGCTCAATTAAGGTAAAACCTTTGTTTATCTTCATTTTATTCAATCTCAAAAGGATTTAAGTTATTAAAAGACGCCTTCCTGGCATCAACTTAACATTTAAACATTACTTAGAACTTGCATTATCTGGTTCTGGCTCTGGCTCAAGACAGAGATTATCACCTCTGCCACGATTCTCTTGAATACGCCCAGTGCGATCAATAACAAATGCATAATTAAAGAAATCTCTGCCCCCAGTACTTAAACAAACTTGAAATTCATAGTCTATCGTATTTGTAAGCTGGGTATACCATTTTGGCCCGCGTTCATTTAACTGCCCAGAAATACCACTAGGCAAAACTGCAAAAATCCCGCCAAGATGTGAATTAACATTACCCATATCAACTAAGGCAACAATTTCATCATTATTAGGATCAAAGGCAGAATTTTGGTTAACGTCAACGTAAGCCATAATAACCCGAGGAAATATATTAGTGAAATCTACTGGATTGTTATTTAACCCAACTTGAACATTATTAGTCCCAACCACATAGCCAACCTTCCCCATGGCTGTAGCTTTAGTTCGCACTAATTCGAATAGGTTTCTAACTTCAGCAGCTTTAGTTTCAATCTGGCCCTCAAGCGCCCATTCTCTCATGCTAGGAACCGCAATAGTCGTAAGAATCCCAATGATCACTATTACGATTATCAACTCAATTATAGTAAACCCACGTGCTAATCTGGAGTTGCCTATTCTTTTTTGTTTTATACTGTCCGTCAGAGGTCCATTCTGCAGGCAGCGGCCAGACACAGTCATACAAACTCCCTTTCATATTCTGCTGTTAAAAAACGATAAAACCGGCATTATGTAAACATAATATATTAAACTTGGATTTTTGTTGCATTATTGTTATATATTTGAGATATAGCTTAAAAAAAACATCTAATTAATTTGAGTCTTTAATGAACTCAGAGTATGTATCCAAAATTCACACTATAGGTTGAAAATTTTTTCATTTTTTGAGTAGTTTTCAAAAACAAAAACAGAACAATTCTCCATTTTAAGACCTAATATGTAGTGTGTAATTTTACAAATCAACCCTCAATCAATTTAATCAACACTCTCACAAGAAAAATAAACGTCAATCACACTAAAGAGCACTCAATCAAACCCTTATAAAATTTGACTTTCAATTAAATTTTTTATTGCATATTTGGACCAAGATGCAATAATAACGCGCTTTTGTTATTTTACCAAAAGCAAGTGTGTTTCAGCTCATCTGAAACACAGTAATTTGTCCTGGGGTTAACCCCATTTGTGAGGTGTACATATACAATGAACAATTTCTTTTCCGCTAACATTGATTATCAGAAAATCGTTACCCGCTTTGGTTCTCCTGCACTTATCATTGATAAGGCTACTATCCGTCACCAATACAATGAACTAAGCAAAGCCCTCCCTTGCGTGGCTCTTCACTATGCTTTAAAGCCATTACCACTTAAAATCATGTGCGAAACCTTAAACGAATTAGGTTCTTCTTTTGATTTAGCTTCTAATGGTGAAGTTGATTTAGTTAAATCTTGTGGTATTGCAGCTGATAAATGCATCCACACCCACCCAATTAAACGCGACTCTGATATCAAACATGCGCTTGAATACGGTTGCCGTACTTTCGTATTTGATAATGAAGTGGAACTTGAAAAGTTCATTCCGTACCAAAAAGAGGTAAACCTATTGCTCCGTGTTAGTTTCCCTAACCCCGAAACTAAGGTTGACCTTTCTAAGAAATTTGGCACCCTCCCAGAAAACGTAATGTCACTTTTACGTAAAGCATATAATTTTGGCTTTAACGTAAGAGGGCTTTCTTTCCACGTAGGTTCCCAAGTCGCAACCTCAACTCGTCACGTTGAAGCTATACGTGAATGCGGGGCTCTTATTAATCAAGCCGCCGCTGAAGGCATCTCTCTTGCCACCCTTGACATCGGTGGTGGTTTCCCTGTGGATTACCAAAATGCTCAAAGCACCGATATTTACGGTTTTTGCGCCCCAATCCGTGAAGCTTTGGCAAAATTACCTTCACACCTTGAAATCATTGCTGAACCAGGTCGCTTCCTCTCAGCTCCAGTTATGCAAAACATTTGTTCTGTAGTTGGCATTTCTCATCGTTTTGGTAAGCCTTGGTATTATCTAGATGACGGCGTATATTGCAGCTACAGCGGACAAATTTTTGATCACGTGGTTTACCCAAAATATACTCCATACAATGAATCAACCGCCGAAGATGCCGCTAGTGTTTTAGCCGGCCCAACCTGCGATAGCATTGACGTCATTGCTGATGACCAAATATTACCAGAACTTAAAGTAGGTGACCTAATTGTTGGTAAGATGATGGGTGCCTACACCATCTCAACTGCTACCGAATTCAACTTCATTCCAAAAACTAAGATCATCGAAATGGATCTTGATGAAGAATGTGAATTCGTAATTAACGACACTCGAGATGAAGAAAATGTATTAAAGCTTGCTTCTTAAGGCCCGCCTTTCACTAGCTAAATTAGGCTAGTCGATAAGCCGGTATAGGACTTTAACAACATTCCTCTACGCTCAAATTGCCGCATATAGTTATGCGGCAATTTGTTTTCCCGCCAAGTAAATTTTCAAAGTCAAAGTCAAAGCTTAACTTGCAGTCGATTGCTAAAATCCTATGTATTGTTAAATTTCCACAAAAATCAAAACAAAAAACCATAGGCCTAAACCTATGGTTCTTAAAGTCACAAAGTTTCGTATAATAATTCACTGACTGCACCCACGGACAAGCCCGTGGGGTTCTGATTGAAGTGTAGCTTGTAATCGTACACCATTTTCATGCTTTGGAGTTACAAGTTTAGATCTGTTTGAATCAGGACTTCCATAACCAAAATCTTACTTGTATCCAAAAAAACTCAATCAACCGGTCACTTAACAAACTAAATAAAGCAACCGTTTGTAACTCTTAATGCTTAGCCACAAGCGACATAGCCTTTTCATGGTTCTCATAAGCCTTAGCATACATAGAACGCACTATTGGCTGCAACTGAGCAGGCATGGCATTAATTCTTGCATTGAACTTATTCACTTCCGCTTCAGGCAAACCTTCTGTTTTACCTGCAGCTGTCAGAATAGATGGGTACATTCTATAATGCTTGTGTACGTAACGATCAATTTCCGCGGCCAATTCTTGCGGGGTCGCATAATCACCAGTTAAAGGAGCACCAGCGCTAATATGCACGTGACCTTTATAGCCTTTAATCCCACCAACAATGCTTTCGATATCTTCCATTTTACCCTTGGTATATGAACCGTTTATTGAAGATTCATAAAGCTGGCGCGCTTTGGATTCATCACCAGGATCATATTCATAAGTAATAGAAACCGGTACAATGTTAAGGCTCTTAACGTACTCTTCAAAGCTTAAACCTTGTTTTTTGCCATACATATAAAACATTTTAATGATAGCTACTTCAGTTTCATCATCACCGTCTTTGGCTCGACCTTCTCGCTGAGCAATCCAAACGTTGTGATGTTCAGTGCGCACCGCAATCCCAATGTATTCACTCAATTCAGAAAAAGCTTTGATTTTTTCTTTTACCGAAGACAAAGAACGCTTAACGATAAAGCTCTTATTAAGCTTCATTAAATCTGTAGCTACTGGTAATTTTAAAAGGTTATCCCCAATTGCAATCTTCACAGTATCGAGATTGTGAGCAAAACAAGCCATATTAATCAGGGCTGGATCCATGGAAATATCACGGTGATTAGAGATAAAAAGGTAGCCTTTTTTTGGATCTAAACGGTCAAAGCCACTAGATGAAAAACCATCAGTAGTATCGCGAATAATCCCGCGCATAAATTGGGCTACATACTCTTGTACATCGCGAATGGTCTTAACTTTAGAGAAACGGCGCTTAAGCACACATTTAACGAAAGGTCGAAGCAATTTTTCACAAAATTTTGGCATTTTAGGAAACATATACTTAGAAATGCCACCGATCACGGTATCATTATCTAAGATGCTACCAATAGCCCCTGTTACTTCGCAATCTTTGTAATGTCTAATATCATCAAATCTTGCATCTTCAGTTGATAAAACAGGAGTTGCTTCCTGCACCTGAGCGGTGCTATTTTCCGTTGTAACACTCATTTTAGCGTTTTCTCAATTAAATAACAGAACTTCATAAGCTCCGTCATTGATAAAAGGTATATGCTGAATAATACTAGGTTTTTAATAAACTCTAGGTAGACGCATAGCAAAGGAGTTTAAAAATTAGTGATACGTATCACATTGCACTAATCAGTAATAATGTGATCTTAATATACTAATGAAATTTTGGCAAATATTGAGTATCATTTAAAAGAATTTGTCTTCTGCGCCCTTATTCAGATGCGATTTGTTTTCAAGGGATAAAGTACACTAATTACGTCCGGTATTCTTACAAGCTTACACCGGTCTTATTACAACAGTGTCAATTAACAAAGGATTTATAATGTTTATTGGTAAACCCCAGACAGATCCTACTCAGGAATGGTTTCTGTCTCATTGTCACATCCATAAATATCCTGCTAAAAGTACTCTTATTCACTCAGGGGAAAAAGCAGAAACTCTTTACTACATTGTAAAAGGTTCCGTAGCTGTTCTTATCAAGGATGAAGATGGTAAGGAAATGATTCTTTCATACCTTAACCAAGGTGATTTCATCGGTGAACTCGGTTTATTCTCTGATAAAGAAAACCCAACTAGAACTGCATGGGTTAAAGCTAAAACCGCTTGTGAAATTGCAGAAATTTCTTACAAGAAATTCCGCCAGCTTATTCAGGTAAACCCTGAAATTTTGATGCGCCTTAGCGCTCAGATGGCTCGCCGTTTACAAACTACTAGTAGCAAAGTTGGTAACCTTGCGTTCTTAGACGTACAGGGTCGTATCGCTAGTACTTTGATCAACTTAGCACACCAGCCTGATGCTATGACTCACCCAGACGGCATGCAGATTAAGATCACTCGTCAGGAAATTGGCCAAATCGTAGGTTGTTCTCGTGAAACCGTTGGTCGTATCCTTAAGATGCTTGAAGAAGCGAATGCCATCAGCGCCCATGGTAAAACCATCGTGGTATATAACACTCGCTAATCGTAGGTTGACTCCTATATTTTCTAGTTTGTAAGCCAATTTTCGATTTTGGTTTACAAACTAGGCACAAAAACCGGCTTCATTTTTGAAGCCGGTTTCTTTTTACAATGCCCGATATTTTCTTTAAAGCAGAACCTTTTAGGGGCCTTGGTTTTCTTAGCTAAAACGTCCCCCTAATGATACTTTAACCTCAACACCATGATTAAGTGCCGTCTCGCTGATTAAGTAGCTCGGCCCACTTCATGATATTTTTCGGTTCACTCATAGAACAAGTCCCTTTCAAAAAGTCAGAAATCTTGTCCACATCCACAACTTTATTGACATTAAATTTACCTTAAGAGCAAAAATTAAACTCTAACAAGCAAGGTCCAATTTCAATGTAAATCCCAAAATCCAAAACAAAAAACCGGTCTTAGGTGGCAACCGAACTTTATAATTTAGCAGGGGGCACGTTTTGACCGGTTTTAAATTTATTTTAGATGTTAATGCTTATAGATAAAGCGCCTGAAACATTTTGCTTTAAAGGCTACTTACCGAACACTTCCGCTAAAGCCTTATCCATACGCTTAAAGCCTTCCATGATATCTTCATCTGGGATATTGAGAGCTGGCACGGTACGAACTACGCTGTGACCTGCAGTAAGAACAAAAAGCCCTTGGCGTAAGCATGCTGCCCAAACTTCCTTAAGTTTGGTTTCATCCTTAAGTTCAGCCCCTAGCATCAACCCCAAACCACGTATATCACTAAAGCAATTATACTTAGCGTTAAGTTGAGCGTATTGTGCTTTAAACAATTCACCCTTAGCTCTAACCCCTGCTAGAAATTCAGGTTGATTTACAAGTTCAAAAGACTTGCAGCCAACAGCAGTTGAAAGAGGATTGCTCCCAAAAGTAGTCCCGTGAACCCCAGGCTTGAAAACTTCAGCAAACTTGTCAGTAGTCATCATCGCCCCGATAGTAATACCAGCGCCTAACCCTTTAGCGGAAGTTAAGATATCTGGCACTACCCCATAGTATTCATAAGCATAAAGGTAACCACAACGCCCAAAGCCGGTCTGTACTTCATCATAGATGAGAGCGGCATTGAATTTATCACATAAAGCTCTAACTCCAGTTAAAAATTCTTTATGTGCAGGAATGATCCCACCTTCACCTTGTACCGGTTCAAGCATTACGGCACAGGTATGGTCGTTAATTACAGCCTTTAAAGCATCTAAATCGTTATAAGGAATGTGGATTACATTGCCCGGAAGAGGACCAAAACCTTCACGATACTTAGCTTGACCACCAACTGTTACGTCAAATAAGGTTCTGCCATGGAAGCCATTTTCAAAAGAAATAATAACGTCCTTTTGAGAACCATACTTTTCAAACGCATAACGACGCGCCAATTTTAAAGCAGCTTCATTAGCTTCCCCACCTGAATTAGCGAAAAATACCTTATCAGCAAAAGTACTTTCAACTAAGTACTTAGCTAACTGGATAGCAGGCTCTGTGCACATATAGTTAGAGATTTGCCAAAGCTTACGCCCCTGTTCCTCAAGGGCTTTTACGAGCTCCGGATGACAATGGCCCATAGCGCATACTGCAATACCAGCTGCAAAGTCGATGTATTCTTTACCATCTTGATCCCAAAACTTAGAACCAAGGCCCTTGACTGGAATAAACGGAGCTGGATTATAAACACCCATTTCGTAGCGATCAAAATCCGCTCTGGTAATGTTACTCATTTTTTTTCCTCTAAACTAAAGTCATGCCTTTAGATGGTGCATGGCATTTGATCTTACTTTTAGACCTAAAACCGGTCAAACAGGTTTCATTTTTAATTTGCCGTATAGGAGTAGTTCTCAGTGAGAATTTTAGGCTACACGATAAATCACGATTTAAACAAAGATACAACTTTTAAACCTCTAAACTTTATGGTTCTAAAGATACCATAAAGTCTAGTTATTTCCATGCCTAGACGTGAATCCACTATGTACCAAATTTAAGTTTTGATTATACAAAACCTCACGGTCCCATTCCATTAAAAAGAGCTGCCGAATAAAATTTTTCTAAACCTAACATTAAACTACTATCTAAGAACCTTAGGCTAGCGCCATAAATTAGCTAGAAAGTATATTAGGCTAGCCAATAACCCCATAAGTTAATTTCCTTGGCTCTTTATGGCATGTGCTAGTTAAAACAAGAATTCGCGCGCCAACCATAACTAAACTTCGCTACAAGCAAAATCTAATTTAGATGTAATTCTTTTTTCTGCGCTCGACGCCCCGCTGCTACTTCTTGGCGTAAACGGCGTTCATACTGTTCGTGACTTGAGGTAAAGCGCGCAAAAATAAAGTAAAGGGCCGGCAAAATTAGTAAAGTAATAACCGTTGATACCCCCATGCCATAAAAAATTACCGCGCCCACTGCTTGGCGGCTTTCATAGCCTGAACCCCCAGAAACCACTAGCGGAAAAGCCCCAATAATCGCGGTCAAGGAAGTCATAACAATAGGTCTCAAACGACGGACCGCAGCCTTTAAAGTGGCACTATAGAGATCATAACCCCGATCACGTAGTTGATTAGCAAACTCAACAATTAAAATACCGTTTTTCGTTACCATCCCCATCAAAAGCAACAACCCTATTTGGCTATAGATATTTAGGCCTAAGCCCATCATCCATAACCCCCATAGACCACCTAAAATACCAAGTGGAATGGTCGTCATCACAATCAAAGGGTGAATAAAGCTTTCAAACTGAGCTGCCAATACTAAATAAGCGACGAGCACCGCTAAAAGTAGCACATTCATCATCCCGTGTTCACTTTCTCTAAAGTCAAGAGATTCGCCCGTTAAAGCAACAGACATGTCAGCTTCTAGGTTTTTAGAACTCCAAGCATCAAGCCAATCAAGTGCGTCACCTAAACTTTGGCCAGGAGCAGGGTACGCAGATATAGTAATTGATTTTTGGCGATCAAAATGAGGTAACCGCTTAGCCCGCGCTTTTAGTTTAAAATCCGCAATACTGCCAAGCGACACCATATCACCGTTATCGGTACGAATGTTTAAAGAACTAATCGAATTCAAATCTTTAAATTCTTGCTCATCAGCTCTTAAATAAACATCGTATTCTTCCCCACGATCCACAAAGGTCGTATGTTTTATCCCCCCAAGAGCAGTGTGTAGCGCTTTTGAGGCATCGATAAGAGATACTCCCACGGCTGAGGCTCGTTCTGGATTTAAAGACACTTCTATTTCCGGCGTTCTTTCGGAATAATTGGTACTAGCATTAACAAGCACTCCAGCTTTTTCAGCCGCTTTGACTAATGCAGTGCTTTTGGCATACAGCGTATTAAAATCCGTGCCTCTTAAAACATACTTAACCGGAGACCCAGTTTTGCCTTTAAATCCAGGTTCATAAACGTAGACTTGCATATCCGGAATATCGGCTAACTTTTGCTTTAGTTCATAGACCAAATCGGCAGATTTTACACTTCGTTCTTCCCATGGAACGAGCTGGATCACCACAAAGCCACTTTGGTCACTGCCTTGCCCTAAAGAAGGAGTACTAAAACTAATGGATTGCACGACGCCTTGACCTAAAGTTGGGAGTAGCCGTTGTTCAAGTTCTTGCATGCTTCTTTTCATGCGATGAATACTAGCCCCTTCTTCCCCCGCAGCATACACATAAACTACCCCACGGTCTTCAGCCGGCACAAAGTTATGAGGTAGGCCCGCATAAAAAAGCCAGATCCCGCCTAGCATTAAAATCCCCACCGCCGGCAACAAGAACTTATTTGCTAACACCACGGCTAAAATTGAAGCGTAGATCTTTTCCGCAAGTTGCAAGCACCAATCGCCTAACCGCATCATTAAGCCAGGTTTTTGCGGGGTACTTTTTAGTAACAACACCGAAAGTGCCGGAGACAAGGTCAAAGCGACTACGCTTGAAAAGAAGACCGCTAAAGCCATCAACGCAGCAAATTCGACAAATAGTCGCCCGGTAGACCCATCCATAAACATCAGGGGTAAAAAAATCATGATGAGTACTAGTGAGGTAGCTACTATAGCAAACCCAACCTCGCGCGCGCCATTCCAAGCTGCGGCAAGCAAACCTTCACCCCGGCGTAAATGATAGGAAATGTTTTCCACCATCACGATCGCATCATCTACCACGAGCCCAATCGCTAAAATTAAGCTTAAAAGTGTAATTATGTTAATCGAAAAAGCGAAGAACCAGGCCCCGGCAAAAGCGGCAATAAGAGAAATAGGCACCGTAACAGCCGGAATTAAAGTGGTCCGCCACGAACCAATAAATAAATACAAAACTACCACCACTAAAAGAGCGGTGATAACTAAGGTATTGTAAACCTCGAAAATGGAGTTACTAATAAACACCGTACTATCGTAATCTACTTCTAAAGAGGCCCCACGTGGGATAAATTTGCTTAACTCTTCAACCTTAGCCCGCACTTTAGCCGCCACTTCTAACGGGTTAGCATTTGATTGGGGAATGATACCAATCCCAATACTTGAGAGCCCATTTCGATGGTAGATACTTTCTTCATTTTTGGCTTTTAATTCTACTTCAGCGACGTCACGTAAACGAACCGTTTCTGCCATCCCTGCGCGTCTAATTGGTAGCATTTCAAAGGAAGCCGCATCCACATAAACACGTTTAATCCTTACCGGAAAAATCATGTCACTGTTACGAATTTCCCCGCTTGGCAGTTCGACGTTTTCGTAGCCTATAGCGTCGATAATATCATTAACTGTGATCCCTAAAGCCGCCATGCGCACCGGAATAAGGCGCACATACATAACCTTTTCTAGGCCACCTACGATTTTAACCTGCGAAACCCCATCGACTAAGCTGATACTCCCAACCACAAATCTATCAGCATAATCAGACAGCTCAACGCGTTCCATGCTTGAACTAGAAAGATTGAGCCACATAACAACTTCGTCTTCGCCATTATCAGAAGAAGCAATCGGTTCATCACAATCATCAGGCAACGATTTACGCGCTCGAGCGACAGCATCTCTTACATCAGAGATGGCTTCAAGCATATCTCGACCTTGATTAAACTCCACCGAGATCCAAGAACTACCACTACGGCTATTAGAAACAATTTTTTTGATCCCAGAAATCCCAGATAATTCATCTTCAATGACTTTGGTAACCCTGGTTTCCATGATTTCAGGCGAAGCCCCACTATAAGTGGTTCTAACGGTAACTGAAGGAGTGGTAACTTCGGGGAGTTCGCGCACTTGCAAACGAGTAAAAGCGACCACCCCAGCAATAATCAAAAGAGCACTGAGAACCAATGCCGCTATAGGTCGCTTAATTGAAATTTCACTTAAAATCAAAGTACGAGATCCTCGCGATTCCGGCGGTCCTTCTTCTTTAAAGGATTTTCACCAGACATATCAAGTTCATCCCGGTCTTTAATGATCTGGACTTTATCACCATCATTAATGCGTTCACCACCTTCAGAGACAATCTGCATCCCGGCTCTTAAGCCATCTTTGATCGCCACCTGTGAACCATTAACAGTCCCAATAACGATCCGTCTCTTCGTCACGGTGCCATCTTTTTTGAGAACAAAAACAAAACGTTCGTCCCCAAGGTAATTTATAGCTTTAAGAGGGATGACCGGATGTTGAGATGCCGACAAGAGCAACCGCATTTGGATCATCATCCCATCTAATAGTCGATGTTTAGGGTTCTCGAAATAGACACGTACTTTTACGGCCAAAGTATTACTATCAACATGGGTATCAATTTCTTCGATCCGGCCCCCAAAACTTTGTCCAGGCCAAGCGTCAGTGACTGCTGTCACCTCTTGCCCGATAAGAATATTAGACAAAAAACGTTCTGGCACCTGAAAATCTACAAACATCCGACTAATATCGTCTAATTGTAATAACACATTGCCAGGCTTTACCAACTGCCCAACTGTCAATTGGTGTAAACCTAGCACTCCTGAAAACGGAGCATAAATACTGTAATTAGCAAGTTCAGCACGTTTAGCATCTACAATGGCGCGTTGCTTTTCAACTTCAGCTTCAAGTTGTTCAAAAGCATCTTGACTGACTACCCCTTTTTTTCTTAAGGTGCGCACCAATTTTTGATGGCGAAGTTCATTGTTTAAAATAACCTCCGCTTCATTTAGACGTGCTTGTTCTCTTGCATCTTCAAGCTTAATTAGTAGTTGACCGCTCTTTACTTCTTGAGTGGATTTTACGGCTACTTTACTAATACGAGCTGTAACCTCGGGAGTAATAACTAACGAACGATTAGCTTTAACTCGCCCTACTAGGGGTAAGGTAATGCCGGTGTTTTGCATTTCAACTGTTACTATACGCACCGATTTAACGGTCTCGACAGACTTTTTAGCCTGCTTGACCGCAAAAAAGCCAGTACGGTCCGCATAATACACGGCCGCTCCCGCTAAAGTGGCAAGTAGTATGGCAAAAATTGTTTTCACCACAAGTTTATTCACATGCATCACAACCGGCCTCTTACCTTTAGTAAGAATTAATCACGAACAAACCCAACAGCTCGATAAACCTTATCGATGGTTTCTTGGGCGCGAGCACGAGCCTTTTCGGCACCTTCACGGAACACTTGATTTAAGAAGTCTTCGTTTTGTCTATATTCAGCATAACGAGCTTGAATTGGTTCTAAGAATGAAACTACTGCATCCGCAACTTCACACTTAAAGTTACCGTACATACTACCAGTGAAGTGTTGTTCAAGCTCAGACACAGGAGTTGAAGTAACCGCACTCATAAGTTCAAGTAGGTTAGAAACCCCAGGCTTGTGTTCCCAGTCGTAACGAACTACAGGCGGTTCATCACAATCGGTTACCGCTTTCTTTAACTTCTTCACGATATCTTTAGGTGGTTCCAACAAGGTGATAACGTTATTGCGGTTATCGTCAGACTTACTCATCTTCTTAGAAGGTTCTTGCAAACTCATAAGGCGCGCCCCTTCCTTTGGAGTAAAGCCTTTTGGCAAAGTAAAAATATCACCATACAATTGATTAAAACGGTAAGCCACGTCGCGAGTCAATTCCAAGTGCTGCAATTGGTCTTCACCAACTGGAACTAAGGCAGCATTGTAGAGGAGGATATCTGACGCCATAAGCACAGGATAATCAAAAAGACCAGCTGTTACATTGCCTTCGTAACGCTTTGATTTGTCTTTAAACTGGGTCATACGGCTTAATTCACCCATTTGGGTGTAGCAATTGAGTACCCAGCTTAACTGAGTATGTTCAGGAACCTGTGATTGTAAGAAGAGCACGCTCTTTTTAGGGTCAATACCAATGGCTAAATAAATAGCTAAGGTGTTATAAATAGCTTCATGAAGCTTTACCGGATCCTGACGCACGGTAATTGCGTGTAAATCTACCACACTAAAAATACAATCGTGGGTATTCTGCATCCCTACCCATTGACGTAATGCGCCAATATAGTTACCAATAGAGAGTTGGCCTGATGGCTGAGCGCCACTGAAGACAATTTCCTTCATAATTCATTTCCTAGCTTATTTTTAAGCTGCTTTGTTAATTGTAAAATTTGGCTACTTTTCAAACATCAAAAGCTAGCCTTGTTTCTAAAACCTAAGTCTAAACTCCACTAAACTATTCTTAGTTTTGTAAAGCTAATCTATCCAAGTATCAGTTGTCCTACGTCTTTAAATTCTGAAAAACAGTAGTCCGGAGCACTAGTTCGAATATCGACCCCACGGTTATAACCATAAGTTAAGCCAACGGCCACCATGTGAGCGCTTTTAGCCGCTTCAATGTCATTCCATGAATCACCGACCATAACCGCTTGGTTCGCTTGCACCCCAAAATGTCGACAGACATACAGTAGTGGTTCAGGATCCGGTTTTTTAAGAGCAATTACGCCACTTCCAAGGTAATAATCAACTAATGAAAGTAGACCAATTTTCTCGAGCACCGGAGCCACAAATTGGTGAGGCTTATTCGTCACCACAGCCCGTTTAATACCGTGGGCGCCGAGATTTTGTAAAACCTCTTTTACACCTGGAAAAACTTTATCACCACGGCAACATTCCTGCCCATAAACCTCATTAAAAACCTGCGAAGCCTGCTTTAGAGCATCACTTTCAAGTATATCACTTCCTGGAGTTTGTGAGCGGGCAATAGCGCGAGCTAATAACATATAGGGGCCATTACCAAGATAAGTTCTAGTCTGCTCTAAAGTGCACGGTTCCACCCCTATAGCCTTTAAGGCAGCAGAGGTGGCGGTGTGTAACCCTAAAGCAGTGTCTGCTAAAGTCCCATCTAGGTCAAAGAGCACCGCTTGGGGACGAAATGAGAGTTGCATTTAAACCCCAGCCAAAGCTTCGCGCATTTCGTTAATCACAACTTGATAATCAGGAGCGCCAAATACTGCAGACCCGGCCACAAACATATTTGCCCCTGCGCGTGCGATTTTTGCAATATTAGATGGCTTTACGCCCCCATCTACTTCAATTAATAAATCAGATTTACCCGCAGCTTTAGCCATTTCACGAAGCTTCTTGATTTTATCAAGTGCAGCCGGAATAAAACTTTGACCACCAAAACCTGGGTTTACAGACATAATGCAAACCATATCAAGCTTATCCCAAACATATTCTAAAACGTTTAATGGAGTTGCTGGATTTAAAGCTAAACCTGCTTTAAGCCCAAAGCTTTTAATTAACGCTAATGAACGGTCAATATGTAATGTAGCTTCTGGATGGAAAGTAATGCTCGTAGCCCCAGCTTTAGCAAAAGCTTCAATTAAAGGATCAACCGGAGAAACCATTAAATGCACATCAATCGGTGCTTTAATCCCATACTTTATGAGCGCACTTAAAATTTGGGGCCCAAAAGTAAGATTAGGCACATAGTGGTTATCCATCACATCAAAGTGAACCACATCAGCACCAGCTGCTAAAACCTCTTTTACATCATCGCCTAAACGAGCTAGGTCAGCTGATAAAATTGAAGGGGCAATAATATAACTCATTTGTTTGTTCCTCTAGCTCCGGCCTAGCCGGGGTCATACATTATTGGTTTAAATCTTGGCGTACCTTAGATACCAGCTTAGGCCAAGGCCCGGCTTTTTTAATAGTAGCTGGAAATGCAGCTATGGCATTTTTAGCCACTGTATAATTCTTAAAGCTACCAACAACCGCAATATAGTCACCACGAGTACGTTTTAATACCCAAGTAGGATGCCCTGAAATTTTAGCGGCCGTACTTAAAGCATCTTTTTGGCTTGGGGTCGCAATAATTTGAATGACATAGCTTTTACCATCGAGGCTAGCAAAATCAACCTTGGCTACATTTTTAGTGGCACTAACGGACTCTGATTTGGCAGTTTCTGATTTAACGGCTTGTGGCTTAGTAGTTTTAGTGGTGGCTTTTGAGTCAGCCTTAGCTTCATTTGGCTTTACGCTCAAAGAGGATGAGTCTTCTTTGCCGTTTAATTCAGTAAGAGCTGGAGCCTTAGGATCGCCTAGCGCTTGGACCGGGGCCACTTCAACTACTTCTTTAGTTTGCAAGTCGTAAGTCCCCTTAAGCGAAGCATCGTCCTTAGCTAAATTTGGCTCAGAATTAGAAGTTTTAGTCTTAGTTTGCACTTTGTTTTTAACTTGAGGTTCTGAGGAGGTGGCAGACTCTTGAGTCTTAGGATCAACATTTTTGGTAGGTGTAGTTTTAGGAGCTTCACCTTGTTCAATGGATTTTAAGGCTTCACCATCAACGACAATTTGGGTACCAACTTTATCGTCCGGAGATTTAACTACCACGTTTTCTTCGGTTAATGCAGGTGGTAACTTATCAACAACTTTATCTTCCGTCTTAGCTTCATCTATAGTAGTGGCGTTGTTGGCTTTAGCCTTAACAGTAAGAGTGGAAGCAGAGGTTTCTGGGACCTTTTGTTCCACGTATCGCACATACATAAACACACAATATACTAAACCTGCGGCGAGCACAGTAACGCAAAATCCTAATAACCAAAGAAGCTTGTTTTTCTGCTTGTTCATTTCTTCCTCGTCTAAATCTGTTGTTTCTGTTTTGTTTTGCTTATGTGGCAACATTTTTTCCACCAAAGTATGAATTCGACCAAAGGTCCATTCACCCGCGGTAAAATATTCCACCCCATGTAATTTGCTATTGGCCTCAGGCCCTTTAGCCCCAATGGAAGAGGCCAAATTATTTAGCTCGTATTGGTACATAGCGTTTTCAACCATGACGCAATCTTGAGGCGATAGCTCTGGCATCTCAAGATTTAAAATCTTGAGTTTTAATTCATCTAAGGGAGCTAGTAAATGCGAAGCACAACTATTATGGCTAGTTGCAAGTAGAGCTAATTGGTGTTTAGCCCCAATGCTTTTTATAACGCGCTTTAAGCCTTGCCAAAATTTAGGTGACAAGCAATCAGCGTCATCTAAAACAATGAGCCTTAATGGGGCTTTAGTATTTGGTTCAAGCTCCTGATTACTTAAAGCTTCAAGTAACTGCTCAAGGGGACTTAGGCTTGATGATAAAGCCGAGTCACGCGCTAAATACTCCGGCGCTAGCTGCATTAAAATGAGTTTAAAAACCTCATCTACTGAAGCTAGAGTGCAAGCTTCAACATAAGCTGTACCACTAAGCTTATCCTCAAGTGACGCCATGATTTTTTCACAAAAAACTGTGCGTCCACTGCCACTAGGGCCAGATAAAACTACAACCCCACCTCTTAAAATATGAAATGTAGTGCGCGCAGCAAGTTCACTGTGCCCACTAAGATTAGGTAGTAGTTCAAGTGCCATTTTTGTCTCCACCAAAGTAACCCCATAAAATCGTAGCTACTTGTTAAAATTTTTGGCTGCTAAAATTTTGGCCACCCCACGCACCCCAAAAAGATAAATAGCAATTTACCCTTGGGGTCCGTTTAACGATAGCTTTTAGCCAAATACTGTTTTAAGACTGCATATTCCGCTAAAAGCTAATCTTAAAATTTACTGCACCGCAGTTAAAACCTCAGCGTCTGTTACGTCGGCGTAAAGAGAAGCTTTACCAAGGGCATCTGGAATAATGAAGCGGACTTTACCAGCCTTAACTTTCTTATCATGAATCATAAGACGGGTGAAGTCAGCCGCAGTCATGTTGCTTGGACGCGCTACTGGTAATTTATTAGCTTTAATGAGGGCGACAATACGGTCAAACTCACTTGCGGAGATTTTGCCTCGGCCAAGAGCTACTCTAGATGCCATAACCATGCCGGCCCCAACGCCTTCACCATGTAACCACACCCCATAACCCATAAAGGTTTCAATAGCATGCCCAAAAGTATGACCAAGGTTCAAAATGGCGCGCAAGCCACCTTCTTTTTCGTCTGCATGTACTACTTCTGCCTTAATGGCACAGCATCTGTGGATAACTTCAGCTAAAACCTTAAAATCTAAATGCCAAATATCAGCTGTATGGTCTTCAAGATAACGGAAAAAATCATCTGACCAAATTATGCCATACTTGATAACTTCCCCCATTCCCGCAGCAAGCTCGCGTTCTGGCAGAGTTTTTAGGCAATTTAAATCGATAACTACGGCTTGAGGTTGATAAAAAGCCCCAATCATGTTTTTACCTAGAGGATGATTAACCCCAGTCTTACCACCAACTGAAGAATCAACTTGCGATAAAAGCGTAGTTGGCACTTGAATAAAATCAACCCCACGTTGGAAAGAGGCGGCCGCAAAACCAGTAAGGTCACCAATAACCCCACCACCTAATGCGAGTAAGGTGGTATCACGCCCACAATCATGCTCCAAAAGGAAAGTCATGATCTGATTGAAGCTTTCTAGATTCTTATACTGTTCACCGTCTGGCAAAACCAAAGATAGTGGCTTGAGACCTAAAGTTGTGAGCGCCTGCAGCAATGGTTCAAGATACCAAGTCTTAACAGTAGTGTTAGTAACTACAACTACGTGACCTCTCTTTTTGATATGCTTTCCCCAAACTTCAGGAGAAGAGATGAGGCCGTTCTCAATATAAATTGGGTAACTACGTTCGCCTAAATCAACTTTTAATTCCATCATGGCTATTCAAGCTCCTTGGCAGCGTTAAGACTTGAGCCGTCTTTATGTAATTTTTTTAATTCTTCTAAGATTAGTTCAGCGATAACGTGAGCCGCTTGACCATCGGTCTTAACGATAATATCAGCCGTTTCACGATATAAAGGATCACGCTCCTTCATTAAACGTTCTAAAGTTTCTTTTGGTGAATCATTGTTGATAAGAGGACGTCTTTTATCGCGACCAGTGCGAGCAAATTGCTGATCCACACTAGTTTCTAAATAGACAACCGCACCCCCAGCTTTTAGATTCTTACGATTATTTTCGTTTTTGACGGCCCCGCCACCGGTTGCAAGCACAATTCCTTGCATCGTGGCTAAGTCGGCAATAACCTGTTCTTCACGCTTACGAAAACCAGCTTCACCTTCAACATCAAAAACCCACGCAATATCTGCTCCGGTACGATGTTCAATCTCAGCGTCAGAATCGATAAACTTAAGTCCGGCTAACTCTGCTAAACAACGCCCTACCGTGCTCTTACCAGCCCCCATAGGGCCAACTAAAAATATATTCCCAAATTCCGCCATCTTTCGACCATAAAATAATGAATGATTTAGCTAAAACCCTGTAGATTATATAATAATTTGGCTTTCCTTTTTACCTCTAATTTTTCAAAGGTCCAAATTACCAGTTTTAAAAGCTGCGGCTTTCACTAAAAATTAGGAATGAAATAACTCGGATTTTGTAGAAAAGTATCTCCTACCAAATCCGAATAAATAAAAATCTCAAAAAATTTGAAAAGAATGCCTATTAAGGGGTGTTCTTTTCTTTTTGTTTGTGTTATACTATCTCATATATGTATGAGATAGTATAAGGTATTTTTATTTATGGCTCAGTTAAAGCTTCCTACTCTTCCTCCTGCCAAACTTGGTATTGTCACCAATAAGAGTGGCTCTTACTATTATGTTCAGACCTATACTCATCATTACGATAAAGAGAAAAAACGCTCAGTAAGAGACAGTCAGAAAACCATAGGTTCTGTTACTGGAGGACAGAAGTACGGTGTTATTAAGTTCAAGCAGTTCTTCCTTGATGTGTAAAAGTCAACTTAAAAATGTAGATTTTCGCCAATCTCAAAATGCTGTTTAATTATCCTCCTTTGTCAAATCAACTTTCCCTTTAATTCTGTAAGATTGCCCAGTAATTTTTACAATTTCACAGTGGTGTACAATTCTATCTACAATCGCAGAAGCGATAACGCTATCTCCAAATACCTCTCCCCATTTTGAAAATGGCTGATTAGTAGTAAATATAGTAGAACGCTTTTCATATCTAGCAGCTATTAGCTGAAAGAATACATAAGAAGCATCTTTATCAGTTGGCAAATATCCTATTTCATCAATTATCAGCAAAGAGTATTTAAAAAAATGCTTTATAACTTGCTCTATTCTTTGCTCCGAAATCGCCTTCTTAATCTTAGCCATTAACGTGGAGAAATTTATAAAATACGTTGAATACCTAAGAGAAGCTGCTTCTACTCCAATTGATATTGCTAAATGAGATTTACCTACTCCAGGAGAGCCCATAAATACGATGTTGTTATGTTCTTGCATAAAGCGCAGAGTTATTAAATCCTCAATTTGATTTCTGTTAATCTGAGGCTGATAG
>OIYP01000104.1_pt1 | contig 60160 bp, 54 predicted proteins | sample 1588261 | NCBI WGS metagenome assembly OIYP01 (sample SAMN03283293) | human gut metagenome | biome: human-associated habitat; material: feces | host: Homo sapiens | place: Peru | collected 2012 | reverse complement strand
TGTAGAATTGCGCCAAAAACGCTGGTCCACCGCCAATTTAGATGCGCAAATTTATATGGACGTTCCGAAAAAACGCCCCGCCAAATCTCGCAACGGACGCAACAACCGCAAGGAAGCCCACGGCAACCGCCGCAATAACCGCAGAAGTGAACGGGTGTTAGACGTGCGTGAACCGCGCGAGAAGGCTCCTAAGGCCAACGAACCCCAAATGCTGCCCTGCGAGGCTATCCGCAATGCCGTCATCCCGGAAAATTTGAAAGCCCCTATGGCCGAAGCCAAGGAATATTTGGAGAAGGTACTTACTCATATGGGCGTAAAAGCGGAAAATTTGAACGTATGGTGGGATGACAAACAGCAGCGCATTTTGCTGACGTTTGACTGCGACCACCCGGCTATTGTGATTGGTAAAGAGGGAAAAACCTTGGAAGCCATCCAATATTTGTGCACTTTGGCATTAAGCCGCCATTTTGACAAGCCTATTTCCGTTATTACCGATACGCAAAATTATTGGAGAAAGGCCGAAGATAAAATTAATGCCGAAATTGAAAAAGGTATTGATATGATTAAGCGCGGCAACAGCGTTTTCCGCTTCCGCCCGATGAGTGCGCAACTGCGCCGCTATATCCACCGCGCGGTAGAAGGTAACGAATTTGTAACCACCGCCAGCGAAGGGGAAGGCAAATGGCGCAAAGTAACCCTGCGCCCGACAGAAAAAGCGTTGGAAGCCGCACGCGCCAACACCGCTCCTGCGGATTTTGTACCCGGTGTAATCGGCGAGGACATCCCCGAAGAAACCAAAACCGAAACGGTGCAGGAAGAAGTGGTTGTAACCGTGGAAAACGGTGCCGAAAAAGAAACCTGCGCGGTAGAAGTGGTGGAAGAATGCCCCTGCTGCCATCACGAGGAAGAAGCACACGATGCTTGCTCCTGTTGTGAGGACGAACACGATTCTTGCGCGTGTGAAACGCCCGTCCAGGCCGAAGAACCCGCCCAAACAGCCCCTGCGGCTGAAACAGCGCCCGAAGCGGCTCCTGTTGCCCAAGCGGAAAAGCCTGCCACCGAAGAGAAAAAGGAATCTTGTGGGGGATGCTGTGGTTCTTGCAACTGCGGCCCGCTCTTTGAAACCCCGGCCGACCAATCCGCCGAAACCAAATAACGCTAACATTTGGTAAAACCTATAAAAACCCCGCTAAGATTTCTGCCTGGCGGGGTTTTTATATGGTATAAAGTTCATCATAAATCAGCCTAAACCACCAAAATTTAAAGGAGGTCCTTTATAGTTTTGAGCATAGTTTTTTACCAAAAAAACGCCCGGTTATTGCCGGGCGTTAAAGCGGGAGTATCCTTACCTTTATTTATTGTCTAATGTACGGGTAAAGTTGCTATATGTTACAAATTTTTCTTCGTACGCAATAAAGGCTTCCTTCAAAATTTTGATAGCCGTTTGCTTATCAAAAATCTTTTCCACTACAACCGTTTTATTTTCCAACTTCTTATAATCTTCAAAGAAACTCATTGTTTCCGAAATTAAGTGCTCAGGCAGTTGGGATACATCCGTATAGTGGCTTACGTTCGGATCGCCTTGTGCTACGCCAATGATTTTATCGTCGGCTTCGCCGTTATCAAGCATCCGCATTACCCCGATAATACGCGCCGGAACAATACACATCGGCACCACTTCGGCTTGGGATAAAATAAGGATATCCAACGGGTCTTTATCTGCGCCATAAGTACGCGGAATAAAACCGTAGTTGGCCGGATAATACACGGAAGAATAGAGTACGCGGTCCAAGCGCAAAAGGCCGCTGGCTTTATCCAGTTCGTATTTAGCGCGGGTGCCTTTCGGAATTTCAATAATCCCGTTTACAACATAAGGTAAAGAATCTTTATCTCCGGGCGAAACGTGGTGCCACGGGTTAAAATTTGCAAACATTTTTTCCTCTTTTAATCTGTAATTTACTTATTTATTATAGCAATTATGGACGGTGCAAATCATATCCGTATGCTTGTACCATATATTTTATTGATATAAGACGACAGCACGTTGTCGCTCATTTTAGGTATCCTATAAAAATAACACAATAATTAAAAAGGAGAATTGTATGGAATACATTGTTGGATTAAGCGTGCTCATTGTTGTTTTTATGGTAGGGTATTTTGCAACGTCCCGCAAATACCGTCGTCTGTATTTTTGGAGTATTTTTCCCTGTTTTTGTGTCTGTTTTTACACGCAGATTATTAATACGCCCTACCGCTTAATGCGCATTTTGAGCGATTTAGGGGCGTTATAGTTTGCCCCGTACAGACGCGGATGACCTGTCCGCTTCTGTTGGGAAATGCTCTTTTTAATAAAACAAAAGAGCAATGCACTTTGTATAATAAATATTAAATGACGTTTAACTGCCTTATACTTGTTAAAACAGGAAGATTTGCAAACATTTTATATTGAGGAGTTTTATATTATGCCAGAAATTAAATGCCCGCATTGCGGACAAATTTTTCAAGTGGACCAGTCCGGCTATGCCGATTTATTAAGCCAGGTGCGGACCGCTGAATTTCATCAGGAGTTGGAAGCCCGAGCCAAGCAACTGGCCCAGGAACAGGCGGGCAAAATTGCTGTATTAAAAACCCAGGCGCAAGCCGACAAGCAACAGGCCGCAGCAGCCTACGAGCAGGAAATAATATCTTTAAAGGCGCAGATTTCCTCCGCGCACACCGCACAGGAACTAGCCGTCAGCCGTGCGGTGGCGGGGGAAAAGGAACGCTTAAACGATAAAGAAAAAGAACTTTTGTCGCTCCGTGCGCAACTGGCCGATGCCAAAAATCAAACGCAGTTGCAGGCGCAATCTTTAAAGGATAATTACGAAATCCAACTAAAAGCCAAAGACCAGGAAATTGCGTTCTATAAAGATTTAAAGGCCAAAATGTCAACTAAAATGTTAGGCGAAACCTTGGAAAAGCATTGTGAAATTGAGTTTAACCGCTACCGCGCCACGGGCTTTCAAAATGCGTATTTTGAAAAGGATAATGATGCCCGCACCGGAAGCAAAGGCGACTATATTTTCCGCGAGCAAACCGCCGACGGGGTGGAATTTATATCCATTATGTTTGAAATGAAAAACGAAATGGATACCACCGCCACCAAACATAAAAACGAGGATTTTTTCAAGGAACTGGACAAGGACCGCAAGGAAAAAGGGTGCGAATACGCGGTGCTCGTGTCGCTGTTGGAGGCGGACAATGAACTGTATAACACGGGCATTGTGGACGTGTCTTACAAATATCCCAAAATGTACGTTATCCGCCCGCAGTTTTTTATCCCGATGATTACGCTACTGCGAAATGCCGCGTTAAACTCGGCCGATTACCGCCGGCAACTGGCAGAAGTAAAAAGCCAAAATTTGGACATTTCGCACTTTGAAGACGACATTAACGATTTCAAAGCCAAGTTCGGGCGCAACTACCAATTAGCCAGCGACAAATTCAAAAAAGCCATTGAGGAAATTGATAAAACGATTGACCACCTGCAAAAAACCAAAGATGCGCTGTTGTCCTCGGAAAATAACCTGCGGTTAGCCAATGATAAGGCGCAAGATTTAACCGTTAAAAAACTGGTTAAAAAGAATCCTACAATGGCTCAAAAATTCGCAGATTTAGCCGCTGAAAAATCAGCAGATACAGTCGCTCGACCGTAAACTAGCCGCCTATTTATGATACTCACCCCGCGCCTAGCAATTTCCCGCGCGGGGTAGTTTTTTTAGTTGGGCGACAAGACGCTGTCGCTATCTGCTGGTAGAATAGTTATAAAGGCGCGCATCTCGCCTTTTCTGCATAATCAACGTACAGAGATAAAAATACCCCGGGTTGTAATGTAGCCCGGGGATTTTTGTAGGAGGCTAAAAGGCTTTATTTTGCCCAGTCTTCCAGCTGTTGTGCCGCGGCGGGGAGGACGGCTCTTAGCCAATTGTGCCACGCTTCGCAGGTGAAAAAAGACCCGGGGTGCTGGATGGCAGCCCCGCTGGCGGTTACGTTACCCGCGTGGATAGAAAACACCGGGCGCGTAAAGGTATTGTTTATCTTTTCGCCCCACGGGGTTAATTTGCCAAGTGTTAAAGCGGGGGGTAACTGTTCCGTATGCGAGAGGGCGGACATCCCGGCAAAAATGCAAATTCCGGGTTTTAAGGTGTTTAAAACATCTTTAAATGCCTGCCAGCCTTGTGCGAAATCCTGTTCTGTTGGGCGGTCCGACGGCGAGGGCATTGGGCGTTGTACAAAATTATAGAACGCGATATTTTCCCATAATTTGGGTGCGGTTTCCGCCGCCAGTTTTCTGCCCGCCAAAAACGCGTTTAAATTGTTCCAGGTCGGGCTGTTCCAGCAATGTTGGGGATAACACCGCTCCGCCACCAAGCGGCGTGTGTAGAGCGGATTTTGGACGTCTTCTACATTGGATTTTGCTTTATCAATATAATGCGATTCCAAGATTACCAATATTTTATTGGACGCCGAAAGATAATTTTTGCCCACCCACGGGTACCAAGCGAGTTTTCCCGCCTGGCAGAGAGCCTCAAAGGTTGGGTCAAACGACTGCGTTTGATATTGCTCAATTTCCTTTAAAGTTATCATAATGTGGCTCCTGTTTTGTTTACACAGTTGGCGGTATCGGTTAAAATGGAAGCAACACGGTTACAGGAAGCCGGTATTTTTTCCATATCTAGCGAACTTCCCCAGAAATAACTCGTTGGAATAGCGTTTTCTGCGTCATCCAATGTGTGTACTATGTATTGCTCGTCTTTATAGTACACTTTTTTAATCTTGGACCAGGGAATCCGATAAATGGTGTCTAATTCCGGGTCGTCCCATATGAGTTCGTTTTCCGTAATAACAACTCTTTCATTTTCTTCGGTAGAAAAAAACAGGATTTTTTCATTTTGGGGAATTTGATACGTTTCGCGTATCTCGCGCTTCTTATCTTTTTTTAGTATTTTAAAGGGTTGCAATCCTTCTAGAGGAGCGTTATCCTGATGTTTATTAGGGGACTCCGATTTTATCTTGTGAGAAACATAATCAAGTCTGTTGATATTAAATGCAAAGACTTCGTTCATTTTTGCCCCTCCGTTTGGTATTGCTCAATTTCCTTTAAAGTTATCATAATGCGGCTCCTAAAATATTAAAGTAAAATTAACATAACTCTTTTTATTATTATTTATGGTTCTTTTTAAATTTAGTCCTCCTAATATTTTTTTTAACCAAGGAACTCTGGGTAAACCCGGAACATTTATATCTATGGCAATTTCAAAGACTTTTGCCATTTCCGTACAAACTTGAAACTGAACCTTGCGCTTTTTCAGAGGATTTTCCTGATTGCAACGCATATTAATTAAAGCGTTTAATTCTGGATCATCTTCTAAGTGATATTGGAAAAGCAGGGCTTTTGCCTTTTCTTTATTGGGAGTAGCGCCAGGGGATGTCTGCTCTGATCTGTATGAAATCATCATACTTGATTTAATATCTATTTTTGCAGAACCGTAAGGATGCGTTACAGTAGTATTCTTATTTCCTGTCTGGGTTTGTTCTTCAACACAGATGCACCTCTTAACTCCCAAAGCATTTACTATTTCGCTAAATTTGCTCCAACGATTCTTTGCACTCTCTAATAATAGATTTTGCACATTGCCCTCTTTCAATACCACATAATGGTCGGTATCATAGGGGTCTTGTAGTAATGTGTTACCGGGTTGCAAAAAGCCCGTTCCTTTTAAGTACTCAAATAGGGCTCCTTCGTAATCATCATCTACATTTACTACCACAGTATTGTGAAGTTTGCAAAATCCTACATCACTCCATTTCTTTTCCTCATCCCTTGCTTTGTTTTTTAAGACATCATCAACTACAATGATTATTTTCCTTTCGGTTGGTTCTTTTGTTATTTGCATTTTTTGCTCCTTGTGCTTTGTAAAATTACATTTCTGGTCTTTCTATCCCTTCCCATTTCAAGAACCCGACATCTCGGCACGGTAAGACAATTTTTAGAATTTCAAGTACCTTGGCTTCTGCTTTTTGCGCAATAGAGCGATGGCCTTCGGCAAGGAACTGCTTTAAGGCATCTTGTAGTTTGTTCTTTTGGCGTGCAGAACAGTAAATTTCTATCCTGGATGTTCTCCCAGCAACATCTTTTTCGTTGGAAGGCAGCGAAAAATAAAAAAAAGGGAGTTTTTTTTGATAATAAATCTGAGTTTCCTCATCTTTACGTATTCTTTTACCCCTCGCCTTAATTAGCGGTTTAAGAATTTTTGAGATATTAATGTCCGTAAACGGTCCTTTGTAGTATTTCCCGGCATACCAAAGGGAGTCGTCAATATCATTATTTAAAGATTGGGAAAAAATAATTATCTCTTTCATTTTGTAATCTCCTTTATTTGTTTCTTTAACGCATCAAAGAATTTGTTTCCATTTGAAGCCTCAAAAGACCCAAATTCTATGCGAGGTTTGTGGGCGTAGGTAAGTAAATCCTTTAACATTTCTTCTTCTTGCCATTTTTGTATGGTCATTTCACAGTTGGGAATTTTATCTGAGTGAGTTCCTACTATAATTAACTTTTCTTTTATATCCTCTTTACTCATAACATTTTCAAACCCTTTAATCATAGCCTTCATAGCACGTAAACACCTTTTATGCTTATCATCATCTTTTAAGGATTCAAGGTTGAGAAAGTATAAGATACAATCCGCACTTTTTGCCTTTTGAAACAGTTTTTTCCTATCTATTACGTCATAGCCTTGCCCTGCTGTATCAATAACCTGCGTTCCACATTCCCAGATTTTTTCCCAAATTACTCTTGATTTTATAAACTCTCCCACTGGGGTTGCTTGATAGGTACCAGAGGTGTCCTTGCCGTCCAGTTTATGAGAGAAAGTCGTTTTTCCGGCACCTTTTTCCCCACAAAGTAAAACTTTATAAGGGAGAAGATATTTGAGCAGAATCTGGGCTCTAATGGATTTTTTTATATGATTTACAACATTCATTTTTGTCTCCTTAATTTTATTTTTTATCTGCTTTTTAGTAGCCAGGTGCGGCCTTGGTCCTTGGAATAAAAGGTTCCCTTGGCGGACAGGGCCACCAACTGCGTGCCGACGGTTTGCAAGTCTTTAAACGGACCCGCCACGGTGCCGATGTACCGGCTTAACCAACTGCGGCCGCCGTTATAGGAATATTCTATATGGCAGGGATTTTTGGGGCTGATGCGTAAGATTTCATTACCGACTTGAACGATTTGGCTCATAATTATTCTCCTTTTACAAAAGTGTAACACAAGGGCGCGACAATACTATTGTCGCACAGCCAGGCTATAATAAAATTAATTGGGAAGCGAGGTGTCGGACAATAAAAAAGCGGCGAATTACCGGAGCCTTTGGAATAACCCAAGTAATCGCCGCTTGCTTATTCCAAAAGAATAAGCAGGAACGATTATTTTAGGATTCCAAAGTGCCGACGGAGTTATTCCGTCAGCTCTGCCCAGTCCCAAACCGGGCTTCCTGAAAATAATTAATTCGCCAACTCAAATTGTAGGGCGGACAAGCCGCCTTTTTTATTATATCACAATGTTTGGAAGTATGCTATTATATGAATATGTCTATTAAAAAAGCCTCTTTAAGCAAAATGAACCGCATTTTGTATTTACTCGCCAAATTACAGCGCGGAAGTGTTAATTTGGCCGTGGAAGCGCGTGAATTGGGGTTTTCCGTGCGCACCTTGCAGCGGGATATCCTTTTTATTGAAGAGGCTTGCTTTCCAATAGCGGAAACGGGGCCGGGATTATACCGGCTGGCGGAGGGGTTTTCGTTGGCTAAACTGCCGCTTTCCGCGCGGGACAGCGCGCTGTTGGCTATTATGGGGGAGGTGGCGCAAGACCTTGGGCCGGAGTGGCAGGAGAGTTTTGCGCGCCTGCAAAAGGCCGCGGCCCGTCCGGAAGGCAAAAATATTTATTTTATTAAAACCCCGGAGATAAAGGGTAAATCCGACCCGCAGGTAATGACCCGGCTGGAACAAGCCCTCTACCAATATACCTACATTAATCTTTGCTATATTAATAAGCGCAACCAGCGGGTTTGGTACAACCACTTGCGCCCTGTAAAGATCGCCTTGTTCGGCACGTGGTATCTTATCACGCTAAACAGCGAAAATACCTTTATGAAGTTTACGCTTTCGCAAATAATGGATATCCGCCTGTTAAAGGAGCATTTTACGCCCATAAATATAGAGGATAAACTGCGTACGGAGCCCAACATTTGGTTTGACCAAGAGCAAAATATAGAGGTTACACTTCGGGTAGTACCGGAAGCGGCCCGGTATTTTAAAGAAACGGTAGTGTTTTCGCACCAGAAAATAAAAGAAACGCTGGCGGACGGTGCGCTTATTTTAACTTGTAAAACGGCTAATTTTATGCAACTTTTGCCCCAAATAAAGCAATGGCTGCCCTATGTAAAGGTGCTGGCCCCGGAGAGCCTGGAAGCGCAACTGCGGGCCGATTTAAAGGCTTATTTACATTGACAAGCAACTCCCGTTTACTTACAATGTTTTATACGGTATTTTGCGACGACGTACCTATTTGCAAAACAATGACAGCCACCATTATTTTTATTTTATTTATTGTTTTTTCTCTCCTGCTCCTGCCTTGGGGACGGAAATTTTTTGGGGAAACCTGCCGGAAATATTACTATCCGGTTTGGGCATTTTTATATGCGGGGAGTGTTATATATTTGGCCTTTTTGTGCCGCACCCCCAAGCCGGGGCTTGTATTGCGTATGGAAGTGCTGAAAATTTACCGTTTGGCGGCTCATTGTCTGTTAAAAGACGGCACCGTTTCTGCCTATGTCTGCAACAATATTTTGCAAACAAGAAACAATGTATTTAAAATATCCCAAAATGCACCGCTGCAAGATATGGTTTTAAATATCGTATTTTTCCTGCCGCTGGGTTTTTTACTGCCTTTTTTGTGGAAAAAATGCACTTGGTGGAAAACGCTTTTTGTCGGCGCGGTTATTTCCTGCATAATTGAGGGTTTGCAGGCTTATACCCATTTGGGGGTATGCGATATAGATGATGTGCTAAATAACGTGCTGGGGGCTGTTTTGGGGTACTTTTTGGCTAAGTTAGCCGTACGGCTCAACCCGCAGGAGATGAAATGATGAATTTTCGCCTATTGATAGCGGCTCTTTTTAAAAAAGTGGTGCAAATTACGGCACGCATTTTACATTTGCCGGAGCAATTTGTCTGCTTTTTATATATAGGCACTTTGAATACCGCCTTTGCATACTGTCTGTATGTGTTCTTTGTATGGATAGGATTTAATTATATTTTCGCACCGCTTTGCTCCACGGTTTTGGGGGTTCTGTTCAATTTTAAGACCATTGGCGGAATTGTGTTCCAGAGCCATAACAACGCACTTTTAGGAAAGTTCTTCGGGGTATATGGTGTGGTTTACCTGTGTAACGTGGCAGGGTTGAAAATATTATCTTCCGTCGGGTTTAACTTATACATAGCGGGGGCAATTTTAGTTTTACCTCTTGCAATGCTCGGTTTTATACTTAATAAAAAGTTGGTATTTCACAAATGAAAAAGAAAATTTCAATTATTTCCAGTGCGTTTAACGAACAGGAAAATGTGTGGGAACTCTACACGCAGGTCAAGGCCGAAATGGCTAAATATGCGGATAAATACGATTACGAACAGTTGGTTTTAGATAACGCTTCCACCGATGGAACACTTGAAGAACTGCGCAAAATTGCTGCGCAGGATACGCATTTTAAAGTAATTGCCAATGCCCGAAACTTTGGGCATATCCGCTCGCCTTATTATGGCATTTTACAGTGCAGCGGGGATGCCGTTATTTATATGGCCTCTGACTTGCAGGACCCGCCCGCACTTATTGGACAGTTTTTAGCCAAGTGGGAAGAAGGCTTCAAGGTAGTGCTTGCGCAGAAAACGCAAAGCAAGGAATCTGTTTTGTTCTTTGCCGTACGGCGCTTTTATTATTGTTTGCTTAACCTGCTTAATGATTCCGGCGCGCAACTGCCGGCCAACTGCACCGGTTTTGGCCTGTACGACAAAGGCGTGGTGGAGGAACTGCGCCGCTTAAATGACCCTTATCCATATTTACGCGGGCTGGTATGCGAACTGGGCTACAAGCGCGCTCTCGTGCCGTTTGTTCAGCCTACCCGTAAACGCGGATTTACCAAAAATAACTTTTACACGCTGTATGATAACGCAATGATTGGATTTACCAATCACTCCAAGGTGCCTTTGCGGTTGGCGGCCATTGGCGGCTTTGTACTAGGGGGGATAAGTTTAGCCCTGGCCTTTGTTTATTTGATTTTAAAATTATTGTTTTGGAATAAATTTCCGATGGGCACCGCGCCAATTTTACTAGGTGTGCTGTTCTTTTCGTCAGTGCAACTGTTTTTTATTGGAATCATTGGCGAGTACATCGGGGCTATTTTAACCCAAGTGTTAAAGCGCCCGCTGGTAATAGAAAAGGAGCGTATTAATTTTAAGTAAAGCCTAAAAATATATCTTACACTATCATAAAAAACACCCCGGGGTAAATCAATATCCCGGGGTGTTGTACATTTTGCAGACTTTTTATTGCACCGGTTCAGGTTCCTCTATTTGAAAGTTTTGGAGTTGGTCATCATCCTCGGCAAATGGATTCGCCTCCTCGGTGCTTACTTTCTCGTTGTGTTTGAAGATTTTTGCTTCAACCGACGCCTTCCACACTTCTTCCTTATTCGTCAACTCGCTAGCCAGTTTCGCAAAAGTCGCATTTCTGGCGGTGGCATCCTTAATATCATACGCGTTCAAAAAGCGCGGGGTAAAGGAGTCAAAGAACGCTGTTACTTCGGCTGATTTGCCCTCCAAACCATACTGTTCAAATATACTAATCCAAGTCAGTTGTTTATCTGCCAAGATCATTTCATCTTGAGATTTGCGGACTTTTTCTTGATCGGCGATTGCTTGGCCCAAAAGTTCCAGTCGGCGCTCCACTTTTTCCTTCCTGTTCAACAAGCGGGAATTGAGCAACTCAATAGCCTTTTCCTGCTGTTTCTGTTTGTTGTCAGACGACTCATTGCTACGCAAGGCAGCAACAACCGAGGCTAAATATTCATCATACCAAGCCCCCATTTGTTTCAGTTCGTCTGCGGAAACATATGGTTTATAACTATCCAAAGTAACGCGTTTTTGTACGGCAATTGCTTTGGTTTGAGCCTTAATAATGTTATCAATAGCCTTTTGGTTCTTTATCTTGTTGCCCTCTCCGGAAGCACGGTTAAAGTTCACGCTAGACGCCTGATATTGCAAGCGTTTTACTAAGGGCGTGGTAACATACATATTGTCCATTACGCCCAATTTGCCCAAGGCTTCGCGCCCAAAGATAATCGGAGAGCCCATAAACATACCTTCTGACGATTCCTTTTCCGCTCCGCTTACCGTTTCATAGGCATCCATTTGCTTCGTGTTATAATCCTGGCCTTCGGCTTTAAGTTGGGCTAAAACGGCTTCTTGGTTCTTTTCGTCCTGTTTGAGTTTGTCCGGGTCATAGGCTCCTCCATATTTGGGGCTAGCCATTTCGTCCTGGACTTCCTTTTCTCCGTTATTTGTAATATGTCCCATCACAAACGGATAGACAGCATAGTCCGCTCCTGCTAATCCGCCGAAGAATACTAAGTTTCCGGTTAAACTTTGCGTAAAGTAACTGGTTTTCAGCCAAGCCTTGCCCATACTCCACGCAAAGCGCGGGTTGGTCAAAAATTCCTTAGTAAAGGCTTTTGTCGGCACCAGGCGCGGCATAAACGAATCCAAGAACTTATTGTTATAGTTGGCAATTCTAAAATACTGACTGCCTACCTGTTCCGCCCACTGACCGTTTGCCAACATCTGCGCCGGGAATTTAACTGCCCCGGGGATAGAAAGCGGGTCAAACGCCGTCCGGGCCGCCGTGCGGCTCATAGCCGGGGCCACTACCACATCAGTGCTAAACAGTTCGTTGCCCGGTTTACCCAACTTGGTTATGTTCCACCAAGAGGACTCCATACCAACCCCCGTAGCACCCGGTTGGCTAGCCAGTACCGGCATTTTATCCGAACCATAAACCGGTATTCTGATATTTACCCAGCCGTCAAGCCCGCCAGATTTGGCCGCATCTTGGCTCATACCCATCATACGGGAATATGCCTGTGCCGAACGCAGTTCCGGCACTGATAATTTCAGCCAAGGATACATCATTCCTTCGGCTTTTTGCATTCCTTGCACGCCGTGGTTCATTAAGCGCAGCATATCATAATCTTTCACACCGTTTTGCAAGGTGGCTAATCGGCCTGTAAAATTAACCGAGCCAACATTTTGTGCTCCACCCGGTAATATTTGGTAGAAATCCACACCCACAATTTGGCGGTTAGGGTTCATCCCTACCCTGCGTTTCGGGTTCCAGCGGGAATATTCATTCTGCAAAAAACGCATAGAAGATTTACCAGGCTGGGCAATTATCTTTGTTTTGACAACGGGTGCCAACCCTTCGCCCACCTTGGACGGAAGCGTTGTAGCCGGTGCCTTGCCGGTTTCAATATAACGAACCGCCATTGTTACATTGTTATTAACAGCCTTGGACGTATAAGAAGCCAACCTGCCAGCCTTGGTCAATTCCACGCGGAAGGTCAAAAGCGCACGTCCTTTATTAGATTTGGCCGCTGCGTTAACGGCTTTCGGCAAAGCAAGCATAGCCCCGCGCGCAAAGCGGAACGCTTGGCTGGCCGCCTCAATCAGAGTGCCGCCATATACCCACAAAGCCGCTTCCCCGACAAACCAGAAGAACGCCACTGCGTTTTCTTTATCCACTTTGGCTTTATTTAAGCCGTTATGTTGGGCAATTTCCACCCAGCGGCCCTTAGAGGTATATATATACCCGTAAATCATACGGATGGAGCCGTCCGGGTTTTGCACCATATTGCCTTGGTTAGAAGGCGCAATAGCCGGGATAGAGGTGTTGGGGTCGTTGGCAATAATTAAGCCTTTTTCGCCGGGGGAAATAAGCCCTTTAATTCCGGCGACGGGCTTGGAACCATTATTGGTATATTCCTCCAATTTTAAAGGTTCCGTAGCAAATTGGTTATAGATATCCGCCAACTTATCCGATAAGGCCTGCATTTGTTTGGAATCCAAACCATAGTCCTTATAATAAGAACCTTGCAAAGGTTCATACAAATCAGCCGCGCGGCGGGCAAAGGTCTTGCGGAAAGCAAATTCGCCCTTGCTCATTTCTTTGCCGGCCTGGTTACCCATTAATACGGATGCCGCTTCCAACGCAATTACGCGCGTGGAAAGGGAATAAACCTTGGGGTCGGAGAAGTTTTTGAAGAATTGCATAGCATTATTCCACTTTTGCGACCCGCGGGCTTCTTGGCGGGCATCATCTACTACGCCCGCAATAATTTGGTTTACTACCGGTGCATTATCCGCTTTAAAATCGGTATTCTTGACGCCACTATCAAATTTTTTGACTAATATGCCCACCGAGGCAGGATCACTGAGCAAGGTATATTTAGTGGCATAGTCCGCCAAGGCTATAACATCTTGGAATTGTTCATCATTAGATTTAAGCCCTTTTTTGGCAGCAGCCGCCATTTCGGAAAAGTATTTATTTTGTACCGACTGGAAATGGTCTGCCGGGAGAACAGAACCTGATTGTTTTACATATTGGCTAACCTTTTTGGGGACTCTTTTAGTTTGAAAGGAAACATGACCGTCGGTACCCTGTTTTCTGACCATAACCGTATCATAAGTGATAACATTCGTTTTTTTACCAGGACCGGGGAGTTGTTGTTGGGTTAAAAGAGGATCCTGTTTTTTTACGGCGACCAAGTAATTATGCGTTTTGAGCATAGCAATACGCAAAGACCCCACCGCCATCGTGCGAATCATAGATTCGTGCGGCAGAGAGGAAAGCATCCCTTCCCGATATGCCATACGCAGATAAACACTTTCCAAATCATTATTAAACTCTTCTAATGCGGCTTTATCCGCGTTGCCACTTTGTATCATCTGCAACATATAATCCACCGTGTTGCCCAAGGCTTCGGACGCATAGACGGTGTTCATTAAAAAGGAGTCGTTGGTATTGCCCATCGGGTCAATAAAGTCACCCATGTTTTGGAGAGTCAGTTCGTCCTTGGCTAACAGTTCAAGGACGTCATTTTGCGGGCGTTTGAGGGGGAGCGCCTGTACCCGCGGGGCCACATAAGTAGCGTCCCGCTCCATAACTGCCCCAGAGCGGACATCCCGTTGATAATCTGCAAAAGCCTGTTCTTGGGCGCGTTTTTCCTCAGCGGCTTGGTTGTCTGCCTCTTTTTTCTTTAATTGGTGTAATTTATCCAAATCTTGGAAACGTTGGTAATACGTACGGCTTCTATCTTCAAAATGTTTCCTTGTCTGATTAATTTGCGTAGGCAGTTGTTTATTAGCCGCCTGGGAAACAGCCGCACCTACATTAGGTTTGGCAGTCGTACCCGTAGTGTTTTTTTGTCCTGACGGACGGCGCGCCTGTGCCCACGCCGAGGGGGTGGGGAGAACACAATTTAAAGCAAATATAACGGCAAGTACACGGCAGAAAAAAGATTGCATAGAACGCTCCTTGTATAATAGGCCTAGTTATATTGTACCGCTTTTATACATTTTTTCCAGGGGGCAAAAGACCTATTTCACACGGGACCAAAAGTCCTATATCATTTATAGGCCCCGTCTTTTTTATCTTTTATATTATATTACAATTATATGTTTTTGTTGCTTTTTTTAAGCAATGCAAAAGAAGTCTTTTATGTGTTATAATAGAAAGGAACTATAAACTCTTGGCGGAGAATAGTCTTACAGCGGGAAATCCCGCCCTTGCTGCTTACAAAAATTCTCTTCCAACTGTTTACTGGGCAAGCCTGATATCAGGATTGCTATAAAGTGTTAATTTCGTACAATAAAAGTTACGGGTGCACCCGTTTACATTTTACAACAGGAGTTTGTTATGAAAGTACTTTTGCTGGCAGGTGGACTTGGTACCAGATTAGGGGAAGAAACCTCTATCCGCCCCAAACCGATGGTGGAAATCGGCGGCTACCCGATTATTTGGCACATTATGAAACTTTACACCCACTACGGACTGACGGACTTTGTTATTCTGTGCGGGTACAAGAGCGAAGTAATCAAAGAATACTTTGTCAATTACTACACCAACAACTCTGATGTTACGATAGATTTCCAAACCAATCAAATTGATGTCCATATGAACCGCTGCGAACCGTGGAAAGTTACCCTTTTATATACAGGGCGTAACGCAATGACCGGCTCGCGCATTAAGCAGGCTTGCAAGTTTGTAGGAAACGAGCCTTTTATGCTGACGTACGGAGACGGGGTTTCCGACGTGGATATTAATAAATTGTTAGACTGCCACAAAAAATCGGGCAAACTGGTAACTTTAACAGCGGTCCAGCCCACAGGCCGTTTCGGCGCGCTTAATATTGAGCCAAGCGGCACCATTTCACGCTTCCAGGAAAAGCCGGTAGGGGACGGCGCGTGGGTAAATGGCGGCTTTTTCGTTTGCGAACCCAAGGCCTTTGACTATATTCCGGATGGGGATAATATTATGTGGGAACGCGAACCGCTTACCCAACTGGCCAAGGAAGGCCAATTAAACGCTTATAAGCACTATGGTTTTTGGCACCCGATGGACACGTTGCGCGACAAAATTGAACTCAACGAACAATGGAGCGCCGGAAAAGCCCCGTGGAAAGTGTGGGAGGAATAAATATGTGGAGCGATACTTATAAAGGCAAGCGCGTTTTACTTACCGGGCATACGGGATTTAAAGGGTCGTGGCTTGCGTTATGGCTTACCCAATTAGGGGCCGAAGTTTGCGGGTACTCCTTAAAACCCAATACGGTGCCTTCTATGTTTACGGCGCTGGATATTGAACATAAAATTGCCAAAAATGTCTTTGGCGATATTTTGGATAAAAACCTTTTAAATAAAACCTTTTCCGAATTTCAGCCGGAAATTGTATTTCACTTGGCGGCCCAGCCGTTAGTCCGTTTATCCTATGCGGAGCCGGTGCTGACTTATGAAACCAATGTAATGGGGTCCTTAAATGTATTGGAAGCCGCCCGCAAAACCGCCTCTGTAAAGGCTTTTGTAAATATTACCACTGATAAGTGCTATGAAAATAAAGAAGTCTCCCGCGGATACACAGAAGACGAGCCGATGGGGGGGTATGATATGTATTCTTCCTCTAAGGGCTGTGTGGAAATTTTATCCTCATCTTACCGCCGCAGTTTCTTGCAGGACGGCTATGCGTTGGCTACGGCCCGCGCCGGGAACGTGATCGGCGGGGGCGACTGGGCGGCAGACCGTTTATTGCCCGATTGCGTACGCTCCATAGAAGAAGGCAAAACCATAGAAATCCGCAACCCGCACGCTACGCGCCCCTGGCAACACGTTTTGGAGCCGCTTTCCGGCTATTTACTTTTGGGGCATTTGCTCTATACCCAAGGGCACAAATACGCCGAAGGATTCAACTTTGGGCCAAAGGCGGACAGTGTTTTAACCGTGGCCGAAGTAGCCAAACTAGCGGTAAAGTATTACGGGAAAGGGGAAGTGGTGGTGCATAAAAAAGATAACTTGCACGAAGCCAACCTGCTAATGCTGGATATTACCAAAGCCAAGGAACGCTTGGGCTGGACGCCAACCTATACGGCCGAGCAGGCTGTGGAAAAAAGCATTAGTTGGTATAAACAATTTTACGAAGGAAAACCAATGTACGATTTTACCTTACAACAGATTAGTGAATATATGGAGAAGATGCAATGGAAAAAGAATTAAGAGCGGCTGTCCAAGCGGCGGCGGCCAAGTATTTTGACGAAGTTTGTGGCACTAAAAAAGAGTTATCTTATATTCCTGCTTCGGGCAAACTGTTAGACAAGGCAGACCTGTCCAATATGATTGATGCCACCTTGGATATGTGGCTGACGGCAGGACGGTTTAATGACCAGTTTGAAAAGGATTTTGCCGATTTTTTGGGTGTCAAATTCGCCTTATCTACCAATTCCGGTTCCTCGGCCAATTTGTTAGCCTTATCCGCCCTTACCTCTTATAAATTGGGCGACAGACGGCTTAAAAAAGGTGACGAAGTCATTTCCGTTGCTGCCGGCTTTCCCACCACGGTCAACCCGATTATCCAGCAGGGTTTAATTCCCGTATTTGTGGATTGCGAAATCGGCACCTATAATATTGACGTCAAACAAATTGAAGCGGCCGTTTCGCCCAAAACCAAGGCTATTTTCCTGGCACATACGTTGGGAAATATGTTTGATATGGATGCCATTATGGACATCTGCAAAAAACACAATCTGTGGCTGATTGAGGACTCCTGTGATGCTTTGGGGGCCGAATGGGACGGCAAAAAGGCGGGCACGATTGGGCATATCGGCACATACAGTTTTTATCCGGCCCACCATATGACAATGGGCGAGGGCGGCGCCGTGGTAACCAACGACCCGCAACTCTACCGCATTATTTTATCGTTCCGCGATTGGGGCCGCGATTGCTGGTGCAAGCCGGGGGTGGATAACACCTGTAAAAACCGTTTTAATATGCAACTGGGGCACCTGCCTTTTGGCTACGACCACAAATACACCTATTCCCATATCGGGTTCAACTTAAAAATTACCGATTGGCAGGCCGCTGTGGGGGTAAGCCAACTGAAAAAATTGCCGGGCTACCTGCAAAAACGCACCGAAAATGCCGCTTATTTACTAAACAAACTGGCGGACCTGACAGATGTGCTTATTTTACCCAAGGTGGACAGCAAGGTAAAACCCTCCTGGTTCGGCTTTTTAATTTCCGTCAAGCCAGAAGCCAAATTTACCAAACAGCAGTTGGTAGAATATTTGGAAACAAACGGGGTGGGAACCCGCCAATTATTTGCGGGCAACCTTTTGCGCCAGCCGCTAATGGTAGAAAACGACGTAACCCTGCGTATTGGTGCAGGTGCGGTGCAAAATTCGCGCGATTTGACCGAGGCTGATTACCAAAAATTGCCCAATACAGATTTTATTATGAACAATACCTTCTGGGTGGGTGTTTTCCCGCGGTTAGGGGAAAAAGAATTGGATAAGACCTCGCGCCTTATTCACGAATTTGCCGCCCGGCATAAATAACCTATGAAGAAACAACTTTTGCTGACTGGGGGAAACGGGTTTATAGGTAAGAACATACGGGAGAGTTTTTTGGCCCAAAAGTATGATATTACCGCTCCGCGCAGCAACGAACTTAACTTGGCTGATACAGAGGCCGTGGATAACTATTTTAAAACGCACCAATTTGATGCGGTTATCCACGCAGCAGTAAAGCCCGGACACCGCAACGCCAAAGACCCGACGAACCTGCTCTACACCAACTTGCGGATGTTTGAAAATCTGACCCGCCATACGGACCGGTTTGGCCGCCTGATTAATTTGGGCAGTGGCGCAGTGTATGATTCCGCCACCGACAACCGCCAAGTAACCGAGGAACAAATCGGGCTGCGGATGGGAAAAGATGAGCACAGTTTTTGTAAATATATAGTGCATAAACGAATTGAAAATATAAAAAACGCAGTGGACTTAAATATTTTCGGCATTTTTGGCAAGTACGAAGATTGGGAAATCCGCTTTATTTCCAATGCCTGCTGTAAAGCACTGTTTGATTTGCCTATTACGTTGCGCCAAAACAGGCGTTTTAGTTATTTGTATGCGCCGGACTTAATGCCCGTGTTGGATTACTTTATAGAGCACGAACCGAAGTTCAAATGTTATAACATAGTACCTGATGAAGAAACCGAACTTTTGCAAGCCGCGCAAACGGTTTTGGATGTCAGCGGAAAAAAATTGCCCATACAAGTTGCGCACGAAGGTTACGGCCTTAATTATTCCGGCTCCAATGCCAGATTACGCAAAGACATACCCTCGTTATGTTTTACTCCATTAAAACAAGCGATAGCAGATTTATTTTCTTTTTATTGTGAAAATAAAAAACTGCTTAATTATAATTTACTGTTGAGAGACAAATGAAAACATTATTTTTAACAGGCGGAGGAGGAGCGATCGGTTCGGCAATAAAAGACCTCTTTTTAGCACGAGGTTGGAAGGTAATTGCTCCTACCAGCCGGGAATTAGATTTATCAGATTTAGATGCCGTTCGCACTTATATGCAGCCATATTTAGATGGGTTTGATGCTCTTATTTTTTCTGCCGGAAGAAACAACCCTGCAGAATTAGGAAAACTTACAGTAGAAGAAATCAAAAAAACAATAGATATCAATTGTGTAAGTGTGGCTTTAATTTGTTCTTTATGTCGCGCGGCCTTTGAAAAGCGCCGTAACGGCAGAATTTTGGGGATTTCTTCTCTTTATGGAAATATTAGCAGAGAAGGCCGTGCCGCTTATGCAATGTCTAAACACGCATTAAATGGTCTAATATCTACATTAGCACTAGAATTAGGACCGTCCGGCATTCTCTGCAACACATTATCTCCCGGATTTGTAAAAACCAAAATGACATTAAAAAATAATACTACGGAAACCCTTTCCGCTCTTGAGCGCAAAATTCCATTAGGTAGGTTTGCGTCCGTACAAGACATAGCCCGTATAGCATATTTTTTGTGTAGCGAAGAAAACACATATATATCCGGACAAGACATTATCGTGGACGGGGGATTTATGGCAGGAGGATTTCAACACTTATGAACATTTTTAATTTTACAGTAGAAGGAGAACCTTTTCAATTTGATTCAGGTTTTTTTGATCAAGAGGCATTTGTCGTACATTCCGTTCCCAGAGATTACACTGTATCGTGGAAGGCTGAAAATTCTCCGTTATTATTGATAGAAAACATATTAAATCAAAACCCCAAAAACTTGTTGTTAATTGATAAAAATGTTTGGGGTTTGTATTGTGCGCATTCTCGTATAAACCTTAACCGCGTCATGTTTGTCCGGGCCGACGAAGAATTTAAAACTTTCCACGAAGGGGTAGAACAAACTTTATCCTTTTTAGAAAAAAACAACTTTGGCAAAGGGGAAACTTTAGTGGTTGTGGGAGGCGGTATTACCCAAGATATAGGGGCTTTTGTAGGCGCTGTATATAAACGCGGAATCGCGTGGGTATTTTTCCCGACGACATTACTTTCTATGTGTGATTCCTGTATCGGCGGGAAAACAGGAATAAATTACCATAAGGTAAAAAACCAATTGGCTTTGTTTTCAGCCCCTCGCCAAGTGCTTTTATGTGCTAAATTTTTAACTACCCTTCATCACCGGGAAATACAGTCTGGTCTTGGAGAGATATTAAAACTATTCATCACCGGTGGTCCGGAAATATTAAAGTTATTTCACAACTTGGTAGAACCGGGCGGAAAAATAAAAGATACAAATAATTGGAAAAAATTGATTTTTGGTGCTCTTGGTGTCAAAAAATTAATTGTAGAGAAAGATGAATTTGAGTTGAATTTGCGTAAAAGTTTAAATTATGGGCACACTTTGGGACACGCTATCGAAGTATTAACCAATTATGCAATTCCGCACGGACAAGCCGTAACAATGGGGCTTTTATGTGTGAACGAGATGAGCCGCCGCCGCGGGCTATTAAGCCAACAATCCTGTGATGAAATTCGTCTTTTGGCGAATCATCTGTTTCAAACTGCCCCTGTAACCGGCAATATTATACAGGAATTACCCGCTCTATTATTAAAAGACAAAAAGAGTATCGGAAATGCCGTGCAATTTGTTTTTATTCAGGCAATAGGGAATACCTTGTTCAAAAAATTAGAAGTTACCAATTTACTAGTGGAAGAAATTGTAGATATTTTAAAGAAGGAATGTTATGCCAACTAGTTTACTGTTAGATTTTGGGGCAACACGCATTAAGGCGGCCTTGTGTGATACAAACAATGGTAATCTTTTTGAAATAAAAAGCAGGTTATCCACACCGCCAGTGCAAAAAGGTGTTGTATTTGAAATCCCATTCAAGGCATTGTTAAAAGATTTTCTTTCAGTATGTGAAGAATATGCCAAGCAATATGATTTTACTAATATCTTTATTTGTTGCCAGATGCACGGATTTGTGTTGACAGACGAAACTGATCAACCTCTTACTGAGTATATCAGTTGGCAAGATGACAGAGCATCTGTTGCCCCATTAGGGAAACCATCCTCTTGGGAGTTATTTAAGGAGGAATTTTCAGATTCATTTAAAGAGATAACAGGATTGCGCCTGCGTGCCGGTTTTCCGGTTGTTAAAATTTGGGATTTTTTAAGGAAGAACCATTATGAAAAAGTCAAAGTTCTCTCGTTAGGGGAAGCCCTCTGTTTAGCAGGAAAAAGTTTTCATCAGGCACATATTACTATGTCCGCAGGGAGCGGCTGCTTGGATTTTAACACAAAACATCCTAGCAAAAAAATATTAGATTTCATTAAACTTCATACGGGAACACAACTGGAATTTAATGAAGTTACGCAAGAGTTAAAACCAGCAGGAGAAATAGTTCTGCTCGGGAAAAAAGTTTGTATTTGGACAGCCGTAGGGGACCATCAATGCGCTGTTTTGGGGGCGGGAAACAATTTGGATTCTTTATCTGTAAATTTAGGAACTGGCTCCCAAGTTTCGGCTGTTTGCACGGTTGCACCAGATATTGTTCAAGCAGAACGACGCCATTTTTTTGACGGACAAGAATTGTTAACTATTACACATATTCCTGCTGGGCGTGTTTTAGCCGCTTTGATGAGTTTTTATACTCAATTAACAGGACGGGACGGATGGCGTAAATTTAATGATGTCTCTGTTGATGAATTGCAAAACAGTAAATTACCTGTATTTAATTTGGCATTATTTACCGATGCGTGGGGATATGAAAATGGAGGAGCGATTACCTCTTTAACTCTTGAAAATCTGTCTGAAAATGCTTTATGGGCAGGTTTATTCCGTTCCTTTGCTATGCAATATGTTAGGGCTTTAGATAATTTAAAAATCCCCGGACGTAAAGAAATCATTTTAAGCGGAGGAAAGTTATCCCAAAGTAATGTATTGTTGCACTATTTAAATAAAAAAACAGGAATTCCTGTGCGTCTGGCAAATATGGGGGATGAAACATTAGTTGGATTAGCTGAGTTAGCCAAAAAGTATTGTTAAATCGGAGATTACAATGACAAAAGTACAAGAAAAGAATAAAATTTTTGAAGATTTATTTGTATTGGAATTAGCCAATAATCACTGGGGAAGTTTGGAGCGTGGAATAAAAATTATTGAAGATTTTGCCAAAATTATTAGATTTAATAACATCCGCGCTTCTATTAAACTACAATTTCGTGATGTAGATTCTTTTATCCACAAAGATTTTAGAACCCGTGATGATATTCGTTATATCAAAAAAACTATGGCGACAAAAATGGATACTAAGAATTATCAAATTCTCGTAGATACGATTCGTTCCAATAACTGTATCACTATGGCCACGCCATTTGATGAAGTATCGGTTGATAATTGTGTCAAACTGGGTGTAGCAATCATAAAAATCGCATCATCAGATATTAACGATTGGATCCTAATTGAAAAAATTGCCAGCACACGAAAACCGGTTATAGTATCCACCGGTGGAAGTTCTTTAAAAGATATTGATGATATCGTGAGTTTTTTTGAACACCGAGAAATTCCGCTTGCTATTAATCATTGTGTAAGTGTTTATCCCACACCAAAAAACGAATTAGAATTAAATCAAATTGATTTTTTGAAAGAACGTTATCCCGGCCATATTATTGGTTTTTCTTCACACGAGGCAAACGATAATATAGAAGCGGCTATTATGATGGCTTATGCCAAAGGTGCCAGAACTTTTGAACATCATATTGACATAGATGCCGCCGGTATTGCCGTTTCGCCTTATTGTTTCTTGCCGGAAGATTTAGATCGTTGGATAAAAGGGTTCAAATGTGCCCAAAAAATTTGCGGTCATTCTGCCGATAGTAAGATTCAGCCTATGAGAAAAGAAACGACGTATCTAGACGCATTGGTTCGCGGTGTATATGCTCGGTGGGATTTACCCAAAGGCCATAAATTAACAGAAGACGATGTCTATTTAGCAATTCCATTACAGAAAGGGCAAATTTCTTGCCGTGAATTGATGAAAGGGGAAGTTTTGTTAAACGATATCAAAAAAGATATGCCTATAAAAATTGACGATATTGATTCTCCTTATGCTAAAAACAACGATTTGAAGCAAATGATTTATGAGAGAGGATTATGATTAAAACCTCGGATTATTTGGTTAAAAAGTTGGAAGCGTTGGGCGTGGATACCGCTTTTATGGTGTCTGGCGGCGGAGCAATGCACTTAGACGACAGTTTTGGTAAAAGCAAAAAAATCCGCTTAATTTGTAATCATAACGAACAAGCCTCCGCTATGTGTGCCGAAGGCTACGCACGCGCCAACCAAAAATTAGCCGTAGCGTGCGTAACCACGGGGCCGGGGGGATTAAACTGCTTAAACGGTGTTTTTGGTGCTTGGACGGATAGCGCGCCAGTACTGTTTATTTCCGGCCAAGTAAAATATACCACCACTTTATCATCTTGCCCGGATATTCCGTTGCGCCAACTGGGCGACCAGGAAGCAAACATTATCCGCGTAGTTACACCGCTAACCAAATTTGCAAAAATGGTTACGGACCCTTATGATATTGATGCCGCTGTGGAAGAAGCCGTTTTCAGAGCCACTACCGGCCGCCCCGGACCGGTATGGTTGGATATTCCGCTAAATGTGCAAGCCGCGCCGATTGATGAAACCAAACTCAAAAAATTTGTTCGTCCGGCGGAAAAAACTGCCGATATGGCAGACAAGCTCCGCCAAGCCGCGGACCTGCTAAAAAGTGCCCGGCGCCCGGTACTTATCGCGGGGAACGGCATCCATTGTGCGCGGGCGAAAAATGATTTGCGCGCGTTTTTGGATAAAACTCAAATCCCGGTATTGGCTACGTTTAACGGATTTGATTTAATTCCGTCTGATGACCCGCTGTTTGCGGGGCGTATCGGCACCGTAGGCCAGCGCGCGGGAAACTTTGCCCTGCAAAATGCAGATGTGGTGTTGTGCGTGGGCACGCGCAATAATATCCGCCAAGTGAGTTATAATTGGGAAAATTTTGCCAAAAATGCAAAAAAAATAGTGGTGGATATTGACCCTGCCGAACTTGAAAAGCCAACGGCCCGCCCCGATTTGCCCATTTGCGCGGATGCGGGATATTTTCTCCGCGGATTGACCGCACAAGTCGGTCTGCTTGATATTGCGCCCTGGCGCGAATACTGCCGCAAAATGCGGGCCAAATATCCGCCCTTGCGGGAGTTTTCCATTAATCAGGCAGATAAGGTTCACCCATATTTGTTTATGGAAAAATTGAGCCAAATTCTTCCGCCCGAAAGCCGCGTGGTGGCCTCTAACGGTACGGCTTGCGTGGCATTTTTTCAGGCATTTGAAAGCAAAGAGGGGGAACGGCTTTTATTAAACTCCGGTGATGCTTCTATGGGGTATGGCCTGCCTGCGGCTATCGGTGTGTGCGCGGCGAATAACCGCCGGGACGTGATCTGCCTGGAAGGCGACGGCAGTATTATGATGAATTTGCAAGAATTGCAAACCGTAAAAACCAATAATCTTCCGCTTAAAATTTTTGTACTGAAAAACGGAGAATATATTTCTATTATCCAAACCCAGCGCAACTTTTTTGACGGACGGCTGACGGGGTGCAATGTGCAAAGCGGGGTAGAAGTGCCGGATTTTGTAAAAGTGGCCGAAGCCTTTGGCTTACCCTCCGTGCGCATCAGCACCAACAGCGAACTGTCCGACAAATTACAGCGGGTGCTAACAATGCCCGGCCCCGTAGTGTGCGAGGTGGATTGCACCGAAAATTATACCTTTGCGCCGAAACTTTCCGCACGCAAACTGCCCGACGGCACAATGATTAGCCCGTCCCTGGAAGATATGTATCCGTTCCTGGACCGCAAAGAAATGGAAGAAAATAAATTTTAGGATATAAGTCCAATGTTTAACATTAAAGACTACTTGGAAATTATTATTCCAACATATAATCGCAAAAAAGATTTAGAAAATGCCTTAAAACAATTTTTATCACCTGACAGCCCGGTGCGAAGTTGTTTGATTACTATTTTGGATAATGCCTCAAATGATGATACTGAAACTTTTGTAACCCAATTAATTTCCACACATCCTAATATTCAATATAAAAGACATAAAATAAATATTGGTATGGGCGCAAATATTTGCGCGGCAATGGCTTTGGCAAGCAAACCATATTATTGGTTAGTAGGCGATGACGATTCTTATGATTTTACTCATTGGAATTTGGTAGAAAAATACCTACAACAAGACCCAGATTGTTTAATTGTTACTAATTTTATAGTCAAAGATTACTCTGCCCCGGCTCTAATAAATCATTTAGGGCTGCTTTCTGCGGGGATTTATAAAACCGCTAATATTACACCCGAAATTATTCAAAATGCCTATGCAAATATTGTTAATATGTTTCCGCATTTTGCATTAATAACGCATCTTATTAATGAGCATAAAAAATTTATAGTTATGCCTAATGCCATAACCATTTGGGGCACCAATAATCCTGATCCACAAGGAAAAGCCTATATTCGCGGATGTAATAACGAGAGCAAAATTTGTCCCCGCTTAAAATATATGTGGTTAAGCCCTGCCTGGTATAATATCCTGCAAATGCTAAAAGATTCTAAACTGAAATCAAAATTAATTAATGAAGGATATAAGTACAGCGATCCGCCAACGGATACAACCTCACGCAAGTGCATAAAAGAATTTTGCAAAACCAACTCTTTATTATTCAATAATTATTATGCGAATATTGTTGATGCTTTTTTTGCATTTAATATCAAAAATAAATTATGGTTACTCTTTTATGTAATGTATTTTTATATTCGCAAAATCTTTCATAAAGAAAAATAAAATGAATTTAAAAACATTGATAAATAAATTAAGACATAAAAAAATAGACTTTAAGGAAAAATGGCGCCAAATAAATAGTCATAATTTTTTGTCTATTGAAAATGAATTTAATTTTTCCATTGTTTCTGTCGGAAAAGAAACTTACGGCAGTATGAGAGTGATTTCATATGGCTCCGCGGGAGAAAAACTAACTATAGGAAATTATGTTTCAATGGCACTTAATACTACTTTTTTCTTATCTAGCGGGCACGACTTTAACAAATTTACAACATTCCCGTTTAATGTATTTTATTGCAATTGCGCATATGAAACCCCATCCAAAGGAGAAATTATCGTACAAGATGATGTATGGATTGGAGATAAAGTAACCATTTTACCGGGTGTTACCTTGGGCCAGGGATGCGTTATTGCGCTAGGAAGTGTGGTTACTAAAAATGTACCGCCCTACGCGGTCGTAGGGGGTGTACCTGCCCGTGTTATCAAATATAGGTTTCCTGCAAATATAATTAAGAAGTTGCTTAAAATAAATTTTTCCAAACTAGATAAACAACTGTTTATGCAACATAAAGATTTGTTTAACCAAAAATGTAACGATCAAAATATTGATGAAATTTTAAAATATTTGCCTCAAAAAATCTCATAATAAAAAGGTCCTCTATGACAGAAAAAAAATTTTTAGATTTTATTGTACCCACTAAAAACCGTTGGCATCTGTTAGAGACAACATTATTGTCTTTTTTAGCCCAAACCAACAAGAATTTTAACTTGTTGATTGTAGATAACAGTGATGAACAAAGGCAAGAATTACTGGCGCAAAAATTATTGGAAAAATATAAAAATACACTATCCATTAAATATTACAAAACAGGCGGACTGAATATGTTGGATAATTGGAACAAGGGCTACCAATTATCCGATGCCGACTATTGTTATTTGGTAACAGATAAAATTGTATTAGATTCGCGAGCCGTTGAAATTTTTGAACAAGGAACAAAAGATTATCCTGATACTAATCTGTTTTTATTTTCTATTTCCGGGAACACCCATTGGCATAAAGAAGAATCAAAAAAACTAATTTCTTTAACATTAGAAGATATGGCGAACTTCTTTAATGCTTGTTGGGGCAGTGAATTAAAAGCCTTTCTCAAACGTGATTTTAAAAATAAATTAATCCAACAATATGGAAAAATTATTCACTTTGTGGGGGGCGATGTAGATGAAGTGTATTTGGCCTTGATGAACTCCGCTACCTATGCCTCTATCAATTACAATATTATCCAGCAACGTAACAATATGGTAGGCAGCGTTGGGAGAAGTGGGGAATATGGAGGAAATATTTATAAAAGATATTTGCAAGACCATCATTTAGATTATGAGAACCTCTATCCTTATGCTCCTGTTAATATTGCTAATAATTGGAACGGGATGTATAACGACCTTTTTGCAACCGCCAAACTATGCAATTATCCCTGTGATAAAAACCAAATAAACAAGGTAAACTATATCATTGGCCTTTACATTTCTTTGATTCAATTTCAACGCTTATACCAGGTTTCAAATCCAAACGATTTCTTAAAATTACATAATTATATAGAAGAAAACAACCTACAATTTCATCCAGAAATTAATAATTGTTTTCGCTATTATGCGAACCACTATACCATACAAGATTTCAGACTCCCAGTAAAAAAAGAACGTTCGCATAATAAATTTTCGCCTTTACTAGAAAAAATTTTTTCTGTTAAAAAAGAAAACGGCAAAAAAATTATTCGGTGTTTAGGGTTTAAATTATATATAAAGAGATAATTTATGAAATTTATAGAACAAAATATTCCAGGGGTTTATTTAATTGAAATGGAACCATTTAAAGATGAAAGAGGTTCCTTTGCACGTCAGTTTTGCTTAAAAGAGTTGCAACACAACGGTTTGGAATTTTCTATGTGCCAGTGCAATTTATCGGGCAACACGCACAAGGGAACGCTACGGGGGCTGCACTATCAAAAAGACCCTTTTCCGGAAATCAAAATTGTTTCTTGTTTGCGCGGGCGTATTTTTGATGTTGTGGTAGATTTACGGCCGAACTCGCCAACTTATCTAAAACATATCACAACAGAACTAACGGAAGGTAATAATAAACTTCTCTATATCCCGCCTATGTGCGCCCACGGTTTTCAAACATTAGAAAATGACTCTACTGTATATTATCAACTGGGGGAATTTTTCCACCCGGAAGCATACGCCGGAGTACGGTGGAACGACCCGAAACTAGGCATTAACTGGCCTATAAAAAATCCTATTATTAATGAAAGAGATAACAACTATGCCCTCCTCTAAAAAAGTATTAGTTACCGGTGCTACCGGCCTTATTGGCAAGGAACTCTTGGAACCTTTACGCCAAGCCGGTTTTGATGTTTTTGCCATAACCATAGACCAAAACTCTCCCGCTATTGCCGGAGTTAATTGGTTAAAAGGCAATTTATTTGATGAGAATTTTATTGCAAAAATTTTTTCCCAAATACAACCGCAATATTTGCTCAATATGGCGTGGTGTACTACGGGAAATTACCAAAACAGCAATCTTAATTTTGATTTTGTGCGCGCAGGTCTTACCTTACTAAAATACTTTGCCCAAAACGGAGGAATACGCGCGGTATTTGCCGGAACCTGTTTTGAATACGCTTTCAAAGATACTCCAATTAAAGAAACAGATAAAATTGAACCTCACAATATTTATGCTTTTTGCAAAAATAATTTACACGAAATAGCCTCTCAATTTTGCAAAGCCAATAATATTAGTTTTGGCTACGGACGCATTTTTTATGTTTATGGACGAAACGAACACCCAACACGCCTTACAGCCTCTATTATTAATGCGTTAAAAGCCGGAAAAACCGTTTCTGTTAATCACGCACAATTAGTAAAAGATTATATGTATACCAAAGATATCGCTGCGGCTTTTGTTAAGTTTTTGGATGCTAAAACCGAAGGCGCCGTAAATATTTGCACCGGGGTTTCTGTTTCTTTGGCTGAATACTCCCAAACAGTGGCCCGTCTTTTAGGCAAAGAAAACCTGTTAGATTTAAAAAATTTACCAACAACCCAACCTGCGATTATCATAGGAGATAATAGCCGGCTAACAAATGAGGTTGGGTTTATACCTCAATACACTTTACAGGAAGCATTAAAAGAAATTATTAACTAATAAAATATGTACACAATAGACGATATCCAGATTTTTGTAACCACCCATAATAGGGCTTCTTTATTAAAAGAAACGCTGCAGAGCATTCTTGCGCAAACTGTACCCATAAAAAACATCACAGTATTAGATAATGAAAGCACAGACAATACCGCAGAAATAGTGTTTCAACTAAAAGACAGGGGGGTACATTATGTTCACACAACTGGTTTTTTGGGTAATTTTAAAAAAGCACAAGAATTGGTTTCTCGTCCATATTGTATGCTATTTCACGATGACGATTTATTGCACCCTGCCTATTTGGAAAACGCATTAAAAGCACTTAATGCTTACCCTAATGTAGCCCTCATCACAACTACCCATTCGGCCTTTGCAAACAATTCTGTTCCGCAAATGCCGAGCCAGGTTGCTCCTAGTCATATTTTCTTTACTTCGCCCCAAAAATGGGCGCAATATATATATTTCTGCGAAGGAGTTTCGTATGCCCCGGCAATATACAAAAGCAAGGCATTAAAAGAATCTTCGTTGGAATATGAAAAATTTAACAAATTTAATGATTGGCCCCTTTTAGCCAAAATGGCCTTGAAAGGAAATGTTATTTACTTTACGGATAAACATTTTATATATACACGCCAACACCAAGGCCAAGATAGCAACTCCTTAAATTTTCCAACTATTCAACAAATAGTTAATTGGGATAAACTATTCTATGAATTAATGGGCGCAAATAACAAACATTTACTTCTTCATTATCTGTATGCCTGGCACAACAAACATTTTTTGTTCGGTAAATTAAATGTTGGAAAGAAGTTAGATGACAAGCACTATACCCTTGCGGCTTTAACAGAGTGCTGTAAAAAAGAAAATCTACCTACTTGGAATTTTAATACAAAACCTTTCAAGTGGCTTTTTCTGCCATTTTTGAAACATTTGGAGCGACATTTTTTATCCCAAACAACAAGTACCTGGCCAATAAAATGAATAAATTAGAATTATTTTTAATTACCTATAACCGCAAGGAACAGTGTAAAAAAACCTTGGAAACTATTTTGTCCGATAATTCTCCGCTAAAAGATTTGCCTCTTACGGTGTTAGATAACGCCTCTACGGACGGTTCAAGCGAGGTAATAGAATCTTTTGCCAAGAAATTTGCAAATGTTACCCATATCCGCCACCCTAAAAATATCGGCGGCAATGCCAATATCACCCGCGCCTATGAAATGGCCGCGGCCCCTTATGTGTGGGTAATGTGTGATGACGACGAATATGATTTGACAAATTGGCACGAGTTGGAGTTGGCTCTTAAAAACAACCCTCCTGCGGTCGTGGTCGCAAACTACAACGCGCCGGAAAAGGGTGTTCAATATCTATTTAAGCAACTTTCGTTTGTCCCTGCGGCTATATATAGAACTGACTTAATAACCGCTGATGTACTTATGAATATGTACTTTAACATTTCTAATATGTTTCCGCAGTTGGCAGTGGCCGCAGCCGCCATCAATACGGGAGAAAAATTGCCGATTTTACAAAAACCTTTGGTAACTATGAAATTGAATCCCGGTAACGATTCTTATGTCAGGGGAGCCAAAAAAGTTAATCAAGTGCATCCTTTACTCAAAAATATGTTTTGGGCGAAAGGTTATTTAAGTTCTATTCCAATGTTACAAAGATCGGATTACCGTCAAAAATGTTCTTTTTTTGCCAATGCCGAAAATGAAAATTTTTATAACTTTTGCGGCCGTTATTTGGCAAACGGAAAAGGTTTATTTTATATCTACGCAACAGGAATCCATTTAAGTTGTGGTTGGGCTAAATTAGCCTTTGCTTTATTGGCGCCGGTTGCATATTGCTGTTCATTTTTTAAGGACGAAAAAGGACTAAATATTCGCTTATTGGGTCATATAAAAACAAGAATATGGAAATTCAAAAACAACTAGAAATTATTATTCCGACATATAATCGGAAAGTGCATATCACACACACGCTGGAACAATTAACCGCAGCGGACAGCCCGGTTAAAAATTGCTCCATTACGGTTTTAGACAACGCCTCTACGGACGGTTCAAGCGAGGTAATAGAATCTTTTGCAAAGAAATTTGCCAATGTTACCCATATCCGCCACCCTAAAAATATCGGCGGTAATGCCAATATCACCCGCTCCTACGAAATGGCTACGGCCCCTTATGTGTGGGTGGTGTGTGATGATGATTCTTTTAAGTGGGATGCCTGGGCGGAAATTGAAAAAGCATTGGAAACAGAAGAATACGACCTGATTTTAACCCGCAAAGATGACCTGAAAGGGTCTAATAATATTGCCAAAATTGTCCGCCAATGCACCTTTGTTCCGGCCGCTATTTATCACACCCGTATTATCACAAACGGGGTACTGATGAATATGTACAACAACATCCCCAATATGTTCCCGCATTTGGCCTTGGTTTGCGATATTTTAAACAAAAAAGGCCTTATTTTCTTACCCCAAGGGGAAATAATGGACAAATGCACCTTGGATATTGTTTTTTCCGGCGATGACTGGAACACCCGCGGCGCAGAAAAAAGTTATATTCCGGCAAGCACCCGCAATATGTTTTGGACGGTCGGCTTCTTAAATTCGTTGCAAATGATAGAAGATCCCAAACTGCGCGCCTATGTATTAGAAAATGTGGGCAACCACGGTTTCTTTGGCTATATTTTCGGTTCTTTCCGCAAAAATTATACCTTTTACAACGGAAACAAACTAAATGAAGCCTTTGTAAAAAATGATTTAAATTTCACCCAACGAATCAAATTCTTTTTTGCGCGCCATTTATTGAAATTAATCACCCTGTTTATCAAAAAAAAGAAAAAATAAAGATATAATATTTAATATGTTTGCCAGTATTAGGGATTTTTGGCTGAAAGATATTACCCCGGAAAAACGGGTAAAATTCTTTTGTGGGGCACTCCTGGTTGGGTTAGTTGTTGCCCTTACTGTTTGCACGGTAAACCTCTTTTTGCACCGCGAGTATTATCCGTATGTTACCTTTCTTTTTGACCCGCGCTACCGCTTTAACGATTTTTACGAAACTATAAAAATAGCCCGCGGCGAGCAAAGCGGCAATTATTTTCCGTTCTTTGTGTGGGCGTTAGAAGGGTTAAAATACCTGCCGGAAAAAGTCTCTCTCTACGCAATGCTTGCGGGGGGAACGGCCCTGTATTTTGCCTTGGCCCGTTGTGCTTTTTCGTTCCTCAAACAAAAATGGACTGCGCCCCTAATTTTTACGCTCTGCTCCTTTCCGCTCATTTTGGCGTTGGACCGAGCCAATACGGAACTTTTGTTGTTTGCTGTCTGCGCCGCGTTTCTATTGTGCTACAATGCCAAACGCTTTTGGTTAGCCGCCCTCTTACTAGCCGTAGGAATCAATATGAAACTTTATCCCGCTGTATTCCTCGTACTTTTTATGGCGGATAAACACTATAAAGAACTGGCCGGAACGGTACTGTTTACTGGGGCACTGTTGGCACTTGGCTGGTGGGGGAGCGGGTTTCAAGGATTTGCAGGTTTTGAAGGGTTTAATATACGCCACCAGTTACTGCCGCTGGGACTGGAATTTTCACACTCATTTTTTAACTTAATCCGGGTGCCCGTCTTTCTGCTAACGCAAATACAAGGCGCGCCTGAAAGTTGGGAAGCATTAATGATTTTCTCCCGTAACACAATGCCCTTTTATATGTTTTTTGCATTGGGTATTTTTTCCTTGATCTGCGCCTATATTATATTTATTAACCGTAGTTTCGTACGGGCCGCACTTTTGTTAGCCCTATCCGAAGTGTTTCTGTCCTTTGTCTCGCACGATTATACACTAATCCAACTGGCACTGCCCGTACTCTTACTATTAAAAGACCCTCGTGAAAAAACGGATAATTTAACCGTTTTCTTACTAGCCCTTTTGTTTATGCCAATGAATTTGCCCTCTCATTGTTTTTTCGCATCTTATTTTGATTTAGTACTCAATCTTGGCTCTTTTTTGCGTCCCTTAATAGGAGTCGTGCTAATAGTACATTTAATGAAAGATTTTTCCTTTTCTCGCCTATTACAAGGCATAAAAAAGTATTATGGACCCAAGGGGAATTAGGTCCTTTGACCCTTGTTAGCCCCCAACGCAAGTGTTAAAATATAAGTATGAAAAAATATATTCTTTTCACTTTTGCCTTTCTACTTTCTGTTTTAGTGCCCGCTACGGCGGGGGCCCAAGTACCTTCTATCAGCCGCGGCGTACGCGCCGCAGAGCAGGTTTCAAAAGCAACCTCAAAAGGAATTAGCCGCTTGCCTTCCGTGGCCTTACCCACCAAGGTCAAAATTCCCTCTGCCGTTACTTTCCCGGCCGGTTCGTCTGTTCCCAAATTATCATCTAACATTTCCACTCTTTCCAGCAAGGTCCAATTGCAAGAAGCCCTGTCCCAACTCCAACAGTTGCAACAGGAAAACTTGCGCCTTAAAAATATCTTGGCGACCGAAGTTATCCCGAAAGATGCGTATATCTTTCAAGCGGTGGAATCACCCAAAGCAGCCGCAAATATCAGCGGTACAAACATTTTTTCGGGAACGGTCGTTTCTATTCCATACAATGGAAAAAACGAGATATATGGCGTTATAGCCACACATGCAATCGCTGTGTCATCCAACGAAAAAGACGCTTTGCACAAAACATTCACCGCTATTGTCTATAAAAACGGTTTGCCGCACGAAGCAACCGTAGAGGTAGTGGCCTATTCGCCCAAGAGTATGTTGGATATGGCTCTTGTCAAATTTCCAAAGGATATTGAGTCCCTTTTGGCTCCTTATTCCATTAGCGAGGCTACCCCTTATCTGGATAATAATTTACTTTCCAAAGGTTTTACGCACTCTTCCGCAGCCGCTATTCCGGAACGCAAGGTAGTAGGTGTAACGCCGATTTCTATTCGCACAACGATTTCTATGCCGGCCGAAAAACGTCCCGGTCTGTGCGGCAGTGCGGTGTTAAACGACAAGGGGGAACTGGTGGGCATCCACACAGGCAGTATTCACCACACAGAGGACCCCGGTAAGGACGTTGCCTACGCCACGCATGCGCATTACCTTTACAAATTGGTGGAAGCCTATCACAACGGCGGTGTAGCCAAAGTGCCCTTTTATTTTGACGATAAGCCTATTTTTGATATGGATATTGACGAATATCTAACGGCAGGCTCCTTATTGGACGAAAACCAAAAGGCAATTAAAAACCTGACGTTTGAAAGCAAATTCTCGTATAGCAAAATTAAAAACGCGATTGCAGACAAGCCCGAAGGCCGCTATTTGCAATTAACCACGCGCCGCGCGCAGTGGGATAAAGACGGGTTAGCCCTTATTGAAGGGCGCACCAGTTCCGACCACAGCATTAAAACAACATACGTGTACGATTTAAAGGAACAAAAATTAATTAAAAAACGTCAAACGGTGTATAATCCTGCCACCAGACGGGACACCAAAATTGATGTGCCGCTTAATTAACCCTATTTACAGGGTACACGAACGGCTCAAAAAATAGTAAAATATTTGCAGAAGTAAAAAATCTATGGAGGGTGTAAACTGTATGATTAAAGTTGGTATTAACGGTTTTGGCCGCATCGGTCGCTTTGTATTCCGCGCGGCGCAAGAACGCAATGATATTGAAATCGTAGGCATCAACGACTTGTGCCCGGTTGACTATTTGGCTTATATGCTCAAATACGATACGATGCACGGCAAATTTAACGGCACCGTGGAAGCGGACGTTGAAAACAGCCAGTTGATCGTCAACGGCAAAAAAATCCGCGTAACCGCTTGCAAGAACCCCGAAGAATTGGCTTGGGATAAAGTAGGTGCCGAATATGTAGTAGAATCCACCGGTTTGTTCCTTACCCAGGAAAAAGCGCAGGCCCACATTAAAGCCGGCGCCAAATATGTGGTAATGTCTGCTCCGTCCAAAGACGCTACCCCGATGTTCGTAGTCGGCGTAAACGAAAAAACCTATGTAAAAGGTACCCAATTCGTTTCCAACGCTTCCTGCACCACGAACTGCTTGGCTCCTATTGCCAAAGTTTTGAACGACAAGTTTGGTATTAAAGATGGTTTGATGACCACCGTGCACTCCACCACCGCCACCCAAAAAACGGTTGACGGTCCTTCTATGAAGGATTGGAGAGGCGGCCGTGCCGCTTCCGGCAACATCATCCCGTCTTCTACCGGTGCTGCCAAAGCCGTAGGTAAAGTAATTCCTGAACTCAACGGCAAATTGACCGGTATGTCTATGCGCGTGCCGACCTTGGACGTTTCCGTGGTTGACCTTACCGTCAACTTGGCCAAACCGGCCACCTATGCGGAAATCTGCCAAGCGATGAAAGAAGCCTCCGAAGGCGAACTCAAAGGCATCTTGGGTTACACCGATGAAGCCGTTGTGTCTTCCGACTTCTTGGGCTGCCCGCTTACGTCTATCTTTGACGCCAAAGCCGGTATCGCCTTGACGGATACGTTTGTGAAAGTCGTATCTTGGTACGATAACGAAATCGGCTACTCTAACAAAGTGCTGGATTTGATCGCCCATATGGCTTCCGTAAACAAATAATCTTATTTGTTGCAAGAGAGGGCTTCCTTGCGGAAGCCCTCTTTTTTGTCTAACAAAGATTAATAAAAATATGTAATGTGTGCCGGCGACCTCTGCCTGTGGCATACTGCCCCTGCCACTAAACTATTCCAAGCCGCTCCACTGGGAAAAAGCAAAGCCAAAGAAGGGGAAAAACAATCGCCGTAATCGGGCTACTTAAAGACATAAAACATAGAAGCAAACCAGAAATACGCTTCTACTTGCGGGCTAAAATTTGAATAACAACCAAATAATTTACGTCAATTTATAATATAATATTAGAGATTTGACGGATGATGTACGGTTGCTGTTCTCCGACGGAGAATAGAACTAAATTTTTACGAAAAAAAATATTTTTAAAAAATTGTTGCATTTTTTTTAAAAAAAATATACACTATTTGTATCTATGAAAAACAAAAACATTTGGACCATTATTTCTCACTCCATTTCCGCTTCTGCAAAGAAGTCGGTCGTTTTTGCATCCGATTTGTTTAATCTATTTTCTATGTGCAATCTATATACTAGTATTAAAAATAGATATTTTAGTCCGGAACCAATGGTTATATAATTTTTGTTTTAGATTTTATTTAAAAACCCCGGGCTATTAAAAAACCGGGGTTTTTCTTTTTTAAATTTATAAAAAGGTACATATATGCAAAAGATTATTCTAATTTCTTGGAAACATCCGTTAATTACCGTTGATTGCACAATGGCGGAAATTATGGTGGTTCTATTTAATTTTATTTCCAATATTACTAAAAAAATAAAATTTAGCCCGGGATATATGTTTTAATTTAAGTCGTTTTAGTTTTACACCCCGGACTTTTATAAAAGGTTCGGGGTTTTATTTTACAGAATTTAACTAATAGATAAAAGGAAAAATAAAATGAAATACATAAAATTACTTCTCGCTGTACTTGTCTGTGTTGCTGTTACGCCCGTTGCTCAGGCGCAGAGGCTGCCTGTAAAACGTGTTAAAATAAAAGTTTACCATTTGCCGTCTAACAAAACCCTGTTTCCAAAAGGGGCTGTAACTGGTATTAAAGTAAAAAATCCTAAGTTTAAAACCCCGGTCGTCCAACTGCCGGTAACCACTTTAAGATTAGCGGTTAATAAAAAAGCCAAGGAAATCCAACTCAAACTCAACGAGCAGAGAAAACAACAACTGCTTAAACAACAAGATTGGATTAAAGATATTGAGCAAAACCGTGCTGCGCTTTTGAGTTCATATCATTTGCCCGAGGATTATATTTCGGGTTTTTATGTCCGCCGTATTGAGCCGTACCAGAGCAGACCCCAGTCTATGTATCATCCGGACGAAAAATCCGATAAGATTCTGTACCGCGGAATGATTATCACGCCGGAAGAGTTGGTGGCCATTTTAAAGAACGGCTTTTCGCCTAAAAACTCTACTTGGAACGTGGGTACGGATTCCAGAGGATCGGCCGTCAGTTTGTCTTCTTCTTACACGGAAGCAAGCCATTATATTTTCCAAAACGGGTATAAGAAAGATGGCCTTGGAGTTGTGTTTGTAGTACGCCGGACGCCTGCAATGGAACTTGGTAAAGATCCAAAACTTAACTCCACCAAAACTATTTATTACTCTTATGAAGATATCCCTGCTTCGGATATTGTGGATGTATATTTTCACGGAGAATACGGGCCCGAATCCTTGCAAAACGTTATGGAAAAAATTCAGCAAGGAACGAACCGTCCGCATAACATCTGGACCAATCAATTTAGCGGAGGAGGCTTTCTCCGTTAACCATAAAAAATCCCCCAGACAAAACTGGGGGATTTTTTATGATACACACTAATATTGATTATTTGGCTTCTTTAAAAATATGGCTAAATGATAACGATACACCCACATAAATATTTTCACCGCGCGTACCGAAATCTTTGGCCTGCGCCGTATAATAACTGATAAACGGGGCAAGGTGCAAATTTTTATATAATTCCACTTCCAAGCGCGCATCGGCGGCAAATTCATAATCTAAATCGGTCGGGCGCTTTTCAGATGCGCTTAAATAATCACGGAACAGGGCAGAATATTTGGCCGTTACACCTTCGCGCACGGGCTGCTCAATTTTCAATCCCGCTTCCCACGCCAGTTTGGTTGAATTGGGGCTATATGTAAAATCACGCTCACCCACTACGGCAGCAAACAAACTTTTTAAATATTTTCCTTCAAACATTTTTACCCCGGCCGTTCCGCGCAAAATGCGGGTGCGGGGGGAATTATCAGGCTTGGTAAATTCGGTTTCGTAACCCAAATTGGCAAATGGGCCGGCTTCAAAGCCGCCTAAAAAGTTTTCAACCTTCCATAAGCGTTGGGTGTAGCCGGTGGTAAACAAAATTTTGTCGGCATTTTCATTGGTTAAGGTCTCGCCTTCCACAGGGCGGATTTTAGTACGGCCATAGTCCATTAACAGTTCATTGGTCCACAAATAGTGTTCGGCGTGATAATCCGATATCGCATCCAAATTACCGCGCACGGCAGTTTGGGAATCGCCGTTTAAGCGGGCATCAGAAAAGTCTTGGTATTCTTTGGCGTGTTTTACTTCGGTGGAAGTTACGTCAAGAGCAATTTTTTTCAGTTCAATTTGCCAGCCCTGTTTGCCGTCCTGCGCGTACGAAACACCGCAAAGCAACACCAAGGCAATCAGCAAAAATGCTTTTTGCAAAAGTTTCATAATTCTCCTGGGGTTTAATCTTCAAGTTTGTAACGGATACGCAATTTGCCGTTTTGGTATGACCAACTGATTATTTTAAAATGCCCGATTTCGCGGGTATTTTCCACGTGTTTGCCAATACAGGGGCAGACATCATACCCGCCCACGCGCACCAACCTCACGGTATTTCCGGCTTCTGGCGGCAAACGGGATAAATCCACACTCTTTTCCGCCTCCTCGCGCGGAAGTTCCTCCGCCGTTACGGGCAGTTGCCCGGCAATCACGTCATTTACCATATCTTCCACCTCGCGCAACTGTTCCGCTGTCGGTTCAATCGGCAGGAAATAATCACACTTGGATTTATTTTTTTCAATATGGTTAGTTAAACTGCGCTCACAGCCAAACATACGAACCATTGTTTGGTTCAAAATGTGTTCGGCCGTATGCATCGGGGGAAAATAATCTTTTTTAGGGGTTAAAGACGTATCCATATGGTATATTTTAGCGAATTTAAAGGGGCTTTTCAATTTTCTAATACAATAAACCAATGACAACGCGCTCCAAAAATAATAAAATAATAAAGAAGGGGAAAACCCCCTCTCATATAGTTAGATAGAGGAAATAAAATTAAGATTATGCCGAAAAATACTGACTTTTGCAAAATCGTCGCGACCATCGGTCCCGACACCAGCGATGAAAAATCTATTGAATCCTTGGTAAAAGCCGGCGTTTCCGTGTTCCGCTGCAACTGCAGCCACGGTTCCTTGCCCGAATACCAGGAAAGAGTAACCAACATCCGCAAGATGGAAAAAAAATACAACTGCACTTTGGGTATCTTGTTTGACTTGCAAGGCCCGAAACTCCGCGTTGGCACGTTTAAAGATTACCGCATCCACTTGAAAGAAGGGGATAAATTCCGCTTGGATATGAATCCGGAACCCGGCGACCAGACCCGCGTTTGCCTGCCCCACAAAGAAATTTTTGCCGCTATGAAAGACGGCCTGGAACTTTTGCTTAATGACGGCGTAGTCCGCTTGCGTGTGGATGCCCACACCGCCGACACCGCCGACTGCACCGTTATCGCGGGTGGCGAACTTTCCAACAAAAAAGGCGTAAACGTACCCGGCGTAAAATTGCCGCTTTCCGCGTTAACCGCCAAAGATAAAGAAGATTTGAAAATCGCCGAAATGTTGGGCGCCGATTTCATCGGCTTGTCCTTCGTTCAGGAACCGGAAGACTTAATTGAATTGCGCGGTTTGATGAAATCCAAAGCGCACATCATCTCCAAAATTGAAAAGCCGTCCGCCATTGAACACTTGCGCGAAATTATTGACTTGACCGACGTAGTAATGGTTGCCCGTGGCGACCTGGGCGTAGAAACCAGTCCCGAACTCGTGCCGGTCTTGCAGAAAAAGATTGTTTCCGGCTGCCGCAAAGCTGGTAAACCGGTCATCATTGCTACGCAAATGTTGGAATCTATGATTCACAACATTATGCCTACCCGCGCTGAAGCCTCCGACGTGGCTACCGCCGTTTACGACGGTGTGGACGCTGTAATGCTCTCTGCCGAAACCGCCCAAGGCGATCACCCGGTGGAAGCCGTTACCACGATGCGCCGCATCATTGAAACCGTAGAAAAAGACCACCGCTACCGCAAAGGCCTTTCCTTGTTGGAACGCAAAAACGATTCCACCAAAGAAGGCGCCATCACTACGGGTGCCGGCATTGTGGCCACCAACTTGGATACGGCCAACGTAATCGTTACGTTTACCGATTCCGGTTCCACCACTCTGCGTGCCTCCCAACAGCGCGCCGGCGGCTTGCCTATTTTGGCCCTTACGCCAAACATAACCACCGCCCGCCAGTTGGCTGTGGTATGGGGTGTAACGCCGATTGTCATTGACAATTTGAAAAACTTTGACGATATGACGCGCGAAGCCAAAAAAGCCGTCCTCGCCCAAGGTTTAGCCAAAGAAGGCGACAACGTAGTAGTAACTGCCGGTATTCCGTTTGGTAAAGCCGGTACGACCAATATGCTCTACGTTATGAACATCTAATTAACCATTAGTTGCTTAATACGCCGTCCGATTTCGGGCGGCGTATTTTTTTGCCTTGACTATTTCAACAAGAACACTTATAGTATAAATATGAAGAAGATTACTCTATTTTTATTGTTAATTTGCCTCGTTTTATGCGCAGAAAAGGCCCTGGCCTTTGCACCCGATTTTGACCGCGCACGCCACAATTTTGAAGCCCGCTTAACAAGTGATACTGTTTTAAAGAAAGCACTCTTAAAACAGGTTCGCCCAATAACGGGTAATTTCAATTATGCCACGCTGTTGGACAGAGATACCGATATATTACTTTTGGGCGAAGAACACGGAAATGAACGCGCCAAGAGAGAAACCAACCTTATGATTAAATATTTTGGACAGAATAAGGAAGGTTTTACACATTTTGGCACAGAATTTTACTTATCCTCCGAGCAACCTCTTTTGGACCAATACGCGGGCAATCAAATTACGCTGACTGAACTGGAAAGTAAATTAGCATTAGGAAAAGCCTATTCGGCTTCGGCAGCGGTAGCAAAACGCTATGGGTTGACGGTACTTGGGTTGGATTTACCCCAGGCACAAAATAATTACGCTTGGAGCAAATCGGCCGCGGGGATGCGTGCGCGCAATGAACATTGGGCAAAAATCATTTTGTCCGTTGCCAAGGCGGACCCACAGTCCCGTTTTATTGTTTACGGTGGAGCGTGGCATACGCAATTATCATCTAACGACTATCCCACGATGCCACAGTTGCTAAACAAGGACGGTCTTAAAACCAAAACAGTAGAATATGTATCTGCCCCCGCGTGGGAAAAATTAGCGGAAGAGGCCAAATTGAGCGGGAAAACTCTTTTATTTAGAGTGCCGGCAAACTACCGTAAAGATGCAAATACGGATTTCTTTATTTTTCTGCCAAAGGTTACGCCGAGCGAGGCAGAACAACAGGAAATAAAAAAAATTATGGACGATAAAAACTTCAAAATCTCCCATTGTACAGACGACCCAGATCACCCGTTATGTAAGGTTTTTATTATCCAAGAACACCGTTAAATTTTTTATCTATACCCGGGGGTAAAAGGACCAAATGGGCATTTTTCTGCTTAAAAATCTACACAAATAGAGGGGAAAATGCTTTAAAATCTATCCTTTTGCAAGCGCAATAACGGAAGGATATGTTATTATGACCCAAGCATTAAATTCCACGGTTTGGGAGCAAACAAACTTTCTTTATAAACATTATCCTTGATTTAGAATAGAATTTAAATTCTTTTAGCCAGTCCCCAATAATGGCCATTAGACGAAAAACCCCCGGGAATTAATCCCAGGGGTTTTTCTAAATAACCGTAAATGTTATTTGTTTTCAGCAGAAATAGAAGCGGCTTCCTTCTTCCAAGTGGTGGCAATACAGCCCATTGCGATAATACACGCAATAATGCAGGAGAAGTACACACCTTTCCAGCCGAAACTCTTGCTGATGTACGCGGCCCCGGTGCTGGACAACATAGCACCAAAGTAACCGAACATACCCGTAAAGCCGCACGCGGCGGAAACGGATTCCTGCACGGTTACACGGGAGGCTTGCACACCGCCGGCCAGATTCTGCGGACCGTCCACAAAGAAGCCGATAAACGAAGCGAGCAAGGACGTCCAGAAGAACTGGTCTGTACCGGCCACACAATAAAAGCCCCAGCAACTGGCGGCCAAAATGACCAAATAAATAATGTTCATTTGGGTGCAGCGGCCTTGGAAGAATTTATCAGCCAAGTAACCGGCAACGATACCGCCGGGCATACCCAAGAAAGGCATCCATTTCATAGCGGACACGGCACCATCGGGCGTAAAGCCGCGTTCCTGGGTCAGGAACATCGTACCCCAGTCCAACGTAGCAAAGCGCACATAGTAAATGAAGATGTACGAAATAGCCAAGGCCCAAAGGAACGGGTTTTTGAGCACGTGTTTTTTAAGAATTTCCCAGTGGGAAAGGGTGCTCTTTTCTTTTACAGGCATTACGTCGTTTCTGTAAACTTCAATAGGAGGCAAACCCACGGTAGTAGGTTTATCGGTCAAGAAGAACATCAGGAAAATACTATAACAAATACCCATAAAAGCAGGTACGATAAAAGCCATTTTCCACATATCCAATTTGAGCAGATAAGAAATCAACACGCCCACAAAGAACGCACCGAACGTGTGGGAAGAGGACCACAAGGTCCATTTGGTCGCTCTTTCAGAGGGGGAGAACCAGTATACCAAACCTTTGGCTACCGGAGGAAATCCCATAGACTGCGCCACACCGTTCAAGCCCCAGGCAAACGAGGCCAACGCCACGAGCGGCAAGGTAATACCCATATTGCCCAAGAAGGCCTGGAATTGCGGCAGGAAAGGGAACGCCAAGTTGATAAGGGAAGAAATGAACAAGCCGAGCGCCATTACGCCACGGATGTTACAGCGGTCCGCCAACACGCCGCTTAAAAACTTACCGATACCGTAGGTAAGATAAATCGTCGTGCCGATATACCCCAACTGAATTACGTCCAAGCCAAAGTTCTGGCTCAGCGCAGGTTTTACATAATCCAAATTTTTGCGGGTGAAATAAAACAAGGCATAACCAAAGTACATGCCGAAGAACATCTTAATACGCCAGTTACGGTACAAACGCTTAATCTGTGCCTCGTCGGAAATAGGTGTTCCGTCCGGCAAAGGTTTAAGCCAACCAACTAATTTTGCGAACATTCTTGTCTCCTATTTATAATTTAACGTGCAAAAGCCACGCATCAACACTCTCCGGCGCTGGCTTCCCGCCGGGGCGCTCCCTCGATTAGAAAGTGGATGTGCAGTAAATTGCAAGAAGCAAATCATTTGCTTACTTAGTAATTATAACATATATGGGGTGGGTAAAATCAAGTGTTTTTTCGTCGGTAAAAGTATTTTTTTAGCACAATTTTGCAGAGATGAAAAACCCCGGGCTTTTGAGGCCCGGGGTTTCGTCCAAAAATACTTACTTAATGTTCCGCAACCGGCATATCCGGATACCCTTTCAATACATCGCGCAACTGTAAAATATCAGAAGCGGAGGTCGGTCCGGCATTTTCCTGCAACAGGTTGTGGTTCTTATCCAATGTTTTAAGCGCACTGCAAATGCGGTTCAAACGTTGGGTTTGTTCCAACACGCGGGGGGAATCGGCCGGGTTGAGTTCAGCGTATTCCTGCAACGCGCGTTTGGCTTCGTTCTGGTACTGGATGAACAATCTGTATGTACCAGCGGTGGTGGTGCCGTGTTTAATATTGGCAGCCAACTGGTCCAGTTCGTTAATGAGGACGAACACGTCTTCAAATCTGCCCTTGTCCATAGATTTTACTTTCTTTTTGGGCATCAATCTGGAATACCACGGTTTAGCCGCCTCGGACATTACCGGCCCGTTGTACAGACCTTCCGGCACATACGAGAATTTTACATCTTTGGCGGTCATATCAATAGCAGCCAACGATTTGGAAAGTTGTTCGTATTCGCGGTTAAGCATTACAGACAGGTGGTTTTTCTCCAATATCACCCCGTAAGACTTTACAATGCCTTGCAATTTTTCCAACGAACCCATTACCGTAGAAGAACCTTCCACTTCGCTGATAGCAACCAAACGGTTATAGGATTGCGTCATTTGTTTGAGCATATCCGTCATTTTGTGTTCGGAACTCACGCCGTAGTCCACCATTTGTTTTTCCAATTTGGAAAGCGTACCGTTCACTTCGGACAAGCGTCTGTAAGCGTTCTTTTTGCTGATGCCAAACGATTCCGCATTTACTTTGCCCGATTCAATCGTGTCCATAGTAATCTTGGGTTTGCGGAACAGGCCCAAGAAATCCTTGGTTAAGCCCCAGTTGCGCGCCGCCAAAATGCTCGCCACTACCGCAGAGTAACCTAAGATAATACGGTTCATACCTAAGGTAAACGCTTCGCCTGCATTGCCCGTCAAGGCGGAAACTTGGTTTACCAGGTCAAGCGCCCATTGCGGGCCGAGATCGGCCAAGCCGAAAGCAATCGCAGAGGCCGTCAAAATACCAATCAAACCGTGGGAGTTAAAGACGGAGTAATCTTTACCCGCCAAACTACCCCAAGTTTTTTCGCGGCGTTCAATGCGTTTTAATTGGGCTTCTTTTTCGGCTTCCGTCAACGAGGTATTTTCGCGGATAGCCACTTTTTCTTTCTGCATAGCCGCAGAAACCATATTCTGCAAGCGGACGGAGTCCAACTGGCCGGGCACTGCTGTAGCCATATAGTGCAACACACCGAATCCAGCCGTAGCCAACGCCAACGGGCCCGAGTACGGCATAAGGGCAATCGCGCCCGCCGTAGCGGCCAACAGAGGCAAAGAAGCACCGGTCAACTGGTCGTCCGTCATTTTTTTGCTGGATACCTGTTTAGAGGCAAACTTACGAGTCATAGCCGTGGCAAACATAAAGCCGGCTACCAACCATTGGCCCACATCGTTACCCAACACGGCGTTTGCGTCCTGGGAAAGCATCATTAAACTGGCCGCATAACTGGCGTACACCAATTTCACACGGCTGGCGATGTCTTTCACGTCGCGCGTATTTCTAAAATTCTGTTTATATAAGGCTTTATCTTCGGCTTCTTCTTTCGCCAGTTGTTCCTTGGAAACTTCCGGCACTTTTACAGCGGCTTTTTCCGCTGCGGCACCTGCGGCCTTTACACCTTTACCCATTTTGTAAATAGGCGTATTAAGGAAGAGCATTTCCGAAGCAGCCAACAGTGCAAGCCCGACAGGAACCACAATCGTAAAGTTCAAACCGGCCGTGGCCAACAAGCCCGTAGCCGCCGTTAAGGCCAAGCGGGACCACTGTTTATTTTCCGAGAAGTCCAAGTGCGCCGCCGTGCGGGCCACCGGGTTCTTATAGTAGTTAAGCAAGGTCTGGATAGAAGTATTAGCCATACTTGCACCCAACACCAAGGCAACCGTCGGCAACGACAAGGAGAGCAAGGACAGCGTCTTTACGTCAATCGTACCGTACATTCCCAACCCCACCAAAGCGAAGGTTAAGGCCGCAGCGGCACCGCCGTAAATGGCCTGAATCGTGTTTTTATGACCGATTTTCGTCATAAGCGGCATCAATTTAGCGGCCACTAACGGGGTAAAATACCCAATACCGCTGACCAGGTTGGACATCAAACCGGAGAAACCCGGCAAGGATTTCAGGGCCGATTTAAAAGGACCGGTCAAAGAGGCACCCGCATCGTTACCCACAAATAAGGCGTGCAGAGTCAAGAACTGCTTTAAAGAGTGCGGTTCATTGAGTTTAAGTTCCAAGTTAAGGCCCGGATTCTTTTCCAACATATTGGCCATAGCCAACATATCAGTAGAGTTATACGGCGTATCTAACGGGACCTGCACAGAACCATTGGCCTGAATTTCTTCCAAAAGTTTAGCAGAGCGTTTGTTCGCGCGGACTGCGGCCAAGTTACCGGACGGCATTACATATTTCCACTGGCCCGATTCGTCCAGCGCGAGTACGAACCCTTTGGGGATGACCAAGCCCGGCTTTTCAGACAAGCCGAATTTGGACAAAAAGCGGCTGTACCACGAAGCGTGCGGCTGGGACAAAATACCCACCGGAGCACTGCTGAGTTTGCCGGAGGCAGAGCGGTAGTAGAACGGAATATTGTTAGAGTAGAATACGCCTTTTTTGGTTTCTTTACCCGTAATTCTGTTCTTGGAGGCAAAGCCCGTTGGACGGCAAGAGGAAACGATTAATTGTTCATTAATATCCGGCATTGACGGGACAATCCCCGCAAAACTTTCTGTCGCCAAGGGCAAAACATTTACGTTATCCCAGGCACTGCGGACCTTCTTTTCCCAGTTCGGGTCAGAGGTAATCATTTCCAGTTCTTTTTCAAAGGAGGACTGGGCCGTAGCATCAGACACCGCAGCAATCGCCGTATTTAACGATTGGGAAGCGTACAAGTGATACAACGCCTTACCCAATTCTTCGGGGTTTTCTTTTTTAGACTCAATCCAGCGTTGCGTTTCCGCAGACATTTTGCTAATGGATTCGTTAAATTTACCCTGGTTATACAGAGAAACCAACGCCTGCTCTTTGTATTTTTGAGAGGCGGCGCTTTCCAAAATCGTGCGCAACTGTGTAGCCAAGGGGTATTCTTTGGATAAAATGTTTAAAGCCGTACTGTTGGCTACGCTTTCGGCATCGTGCGTAAACCATCCGCGCACACGGCTAGCGGTCTTGCTCAGCCATTTGGGGCTGACGGGAATAACACTGCTATATACCGTACTGGAATTGGAAGCGGCAGGAGTTTCGGACGCCGCAACTTCTCCGTCTGCGGCGGCAGGCGTATAAGCAACGTGTAAACCATCCGGCAAGGTAATATCGCCCAAGTTTACATCCACTTTCGGTGCAGGCGTATTGCCCGCAGGTTTAGCGGCAGGTTCGGACACCGGGCTCGCAACGACTTGGCCTTTTTTGGCATTTAACGCCACCCAATCCGCCGTACCTTTGGCGGATGCATCCAAGTGGCGCGCGTTCAAACGGTTCCAATAAGTAAGCGCCTTGCTGACGTTGGGAGCAATTTTGGCGGAACTCATTTGTGCGGCCGTTACGGTAGGAAGCGTTACGGGCAAATTATTTGCTTTTACATATTGGCTAACACCAGCCCAGAAATCGCCATACAGTTTGCCATTAATCGTGGAGAGTTGGGCCAATTTTTCAAGCCCTTCGTAAGCCTGCAACGTCAAGAGAGAGCGGCCGATAATCACCTCGCTAAACGTCTTTAATGCTTGGGGAGTTTTATTATAAGTATCTAATAACAGGGAAGCATCTTCGACCGTGCCGTAGAAACCCAAATCTGCCGCAGCGGCCATAGTTTGCCCCCAAGCGGACAAATCTTTAAGACCCTCGGAATCAGCAGACAAGCGGCTGATATCGGCCATCGTTACGTCCCTATTTAAAGCAGAGGAAGAACGGTAATTGCGCAAAAGACGCACATAAGTATCTTTGGCAAGAGACGCTTGTTTAGAGGTCGTAGCAAAGCCTTTTTCCACGGTTACGCGCGTATAGGCGTCTAAAATCAGTTGGTCGTGTGCAGAGGGAGTGCGCTGAACATCAAAAATTTGCCTCATTACTTCGCCCGCGTCTTTGGAGGAAAATTCCTTGGCGGCTAAAAGCGTATCTACTTCCGTTATAGTTTTAGAAGAAAGGGAAGCGGCGTGGGCAGCATCAATGCTTTGGTCCAAAGCGACCGACAACTGCGGGTTTACGCCCACCGCAGGGGTAACAATTCCGTTGGGAGAAACAGAACCCGGCACATTAGGAACAGAAACAGTAGGAACATTTCCTTTTACATTAAGCCGCGGGATATTCGGTCCTTTGACTTTTGCGCCCATAGCCCCACGGGCAGGCCCCATCACTTTGCCGGCTTGTTTTCCGGCGGCTTCGGCAGCTTTTTCTGCAGAATCCACCACTTTGCCACTATTTTTGGGTAATTTAAGAAACTGGGCAAAAGAGGGGGTAAAACTCCCGAAAATAAGAGTGAAACTTAAAACTAACGATATTAATTTATTCATATACTTGTCTCCCACGAAGTACACTTCTATACCTTCATACTATCACAAAACCCGACGGATAACAAGGGCCAAAGGACCCATTTTTTATATGGGTCCTTTGGCCTATCTTCGTCGGATAAGGTCTTTTATTTATTATTGTAACACAAATTTTCCGCCGTGTCAGCCCCCTGTAACGCAAAAACCCCGCCTTGTGGGCGGGGTTTTGATAAAAGGCAATGCTATTTGGCTTTACCTTTGTTGTGGATGATAAACATCCAGTCCTCAGTAGCCGTAACCGACGGGTCCAAATGCAACTCGTTTAAGGCTCCGCGGGAAAGCAAGATTTTGCGCACCGCATCAGGCAACTCCACTACATCCAGCCCCTTAGAATTATTTATAATATAGGAACGCTCAAATGGGATATTATGTGCCGTCGCATATTCTTGGATTCCCTGCCAAAAATCTTTATACAAAGTATCATTTAAAGCCACCGTAAAAAAGAAACCACCTAATTTGTCCACAGCCCCCATACTGAGTAATGCCCGGCCTATGATTACTTGGCTAATGGGTTTGAGAACGGCTGGGGCCTCATAATAAGCAGAAGACAAAGCATTTACGTTGTCTCTGGTGGCACTGCCAAACATACCCATAGTCGTGGCGGCGGCCATTTTATTGGCCCAAACATAAACCTGCGTGGACGGTAAGTTTTCTTTACCAATCTTTATGCTGGTGGAAGATTCGTAAGTATAATAACGCGTCAATATCTCTTCCGCCTTTTTTACAATGGCTTCTGCATCCTTAGCCAAATAGGGTTTATGGCTGGCCACAAGCAACGGAAAATTATTAAAAGCAAATTCATATTCTTTGTCAAACGAAAGGTCTTTGTCCATATGGGCTATTCTGTTTTCGTAATACTTAAACAGGTCCGCCTCGGACAGCGGGAGTTCTTCGTTAAACAAGTAATACTGTTCAGAAGTGCCCTTTTCTGCCACAGTAGCCCGAATATCTTTAAGTTTCTCCATCGGGCGCATTACGTTTGTCTCTATTTCCTGTAAACGGGCCTTAGAAAGCGTGGGGGCATTCACCGCCGGTACCGCCGGAGCAAAAGCCGTTGTATTTATTCTAGGCGCGGCCGGAACAGCCACGTGCGGCACAGCCGTAGGAATTTTAGACGCAACCGGGACAGATGCCTTGGGCAATTTAACCGCGGGAACTTTCACTTTGGACACGGCAACAGGCTTAACGGCCGCAGCCACTTTTTCCACCGCCTTAACCGCCCCAGTACCGGACTTAACCCAATTTTGCGCAAAAGCCGTTACAGCATTTACGCCAAGCAGAGCAACAACACTAAAAGAAACCAACCAAACGCGTTTCATATTTCCTCCCGGAATAATTCAATAACTCCTATATTTTAATAATAGGCCCAAAAACCGTTTGTGTCAAGGCATAATTCAGTTTTTGCTACCAATCGGCATCTTTTTCCATTGAGGAGACAGGTAATTCGTTCCCAAAGGTAAAAGAGCGGGGTAGTTCGTGTACGGTCAGCCGTTGGCCCAAATAAGTGCGGATAATGCCCAAATGCCCCGGAGAGTAGCCGTCGTTTAACACGATAAACGCCTTTAAGCGTTCGCCCTCCTCGGGGCGCATTAAGCGCACACGGCAAGCCTTTACCGCCGGATGTGCGGACAAAACCGTTTCTACCCGTTTAGGAAACACATTGACACCTGCCACCTGTACGCAGGCATCACTGCGTTTTAACGGAATTAACAATCGTCCCTGCGTAGCCTCTACCTCGTCGGGCAGGGTAAGCCAGGCATTTTGACTTTTACGCTTAATTTGCGGCTGTTCGTCAGTAAAAGAAAGATCCCAAAACGGGAATAATTCAAAGACCTCTGTGCTCTGGTGGCGGCGGGCAATTGCACCCGTCTCACTGGCGCCATAAATTTCGGTAAACTGTGAGGCCCCCAATTTGTAGAGCGCATCTATAATTTCTTTTTTGCAGGGTGCGGTGGAGGACATTGCGTGCACCCCCTTTGGAAAGGGTATTTCCAAGCGGACCCAATAGTTCCAAAACAGCGGAAACCCGACTATTAAATCGCCCTCTTGTAAAATATCTCTCCACGGTTGGGTGGGTAAGGCCGGAAGAGCAAGCACAGGCACATTTAGCGCGTGCGGAAGCGTTACCGTAAAGGAAAAACCGTACATATGGTTAGCGGGTACGAGCGACACGACGCGCTTAACGCCTTTAAAATCGGAAGCCAAGCCGTTGGCTTCTTCTTCAATCATATTAAGTGTATGAATACAAGGCTTAGGCGTACCTGTACTGCCCGAGGTTAAAAAAATCAACTTCCGCCCGTGCAAAAACGCGGCATAAGAATAATCTGTCATTAAATTTAAAGACGAAAAAACACGCGGCTCGTACCCGAAAAAGAGTGCCGCCTTGTCGGACACTGCCTTTAAAATTTGCTGCGACAAACGTTCAAAAAAGTCCTCTCCGCCTTTTTCGTCCAACAGAGCCAAAGAATCCACCTTTTTACGGGCCAATTCCGTGCGAAACATATCCGTCAATATGCGTTTTGTATCCTTTAACAATAACATAAAATCCCGTCTCCCCGGCCGTTCCCGGCTGTCATAGTGCCCCTAATAAGCCCTTATTTCTGCCGGTTTTTTTCCACATATTCAGCCAAAGTACCAAAATCTTTAAAAATAGTGCGGCCTTGCTGCATATTTTCAACCGTAATTCCATATTTCTTTTTCAACAGCATAATAAGTTCCATCGCCTCTATGCTATCTAACCCCTGTTCGCCGAAAATCGGGTCGCTTTCGCCAAAGTTGGACAAATCGGCCCCGCCTAAATCAAGCCCCGAAGCAATCATCTCTTTAATTTCATCAATCATTTTCCGCATAGCAACTCCACGAATTAAAATAATTTAAAAATGGATTATGGATATTTTATACAAATTTTTTTCTTTTAGCACCCATTTCTTATAACTATAAACAACAATTAACCCTAAGGATAAAACGTATTTTTTCAACTCTCCGTCCGGCAAAATGGAGGAAACGGAGCCAATAACTAATGCAATTTCCGGAGGGTAGGCTCGTTGTAAACTCACTTCAAATTAACTAAAATAAGAATATAGGTATCTGGGCGCTTTTCATATACCCCAGACAATAAACTGTTTTCCAACAGTTAAAACTATCCTAATAATATTATGAAATTAAAAACACCCCACATTGCATACAAATGGCTGATTTTTTCCGTAACGGCTATTGGAGTCTTTATGTCCACGCTGGACGGGGGCATTATTAATGTGGCCCTGCCTGTTATGGCGAAGGACTTAAATGCCAGTTTGGAGCGTATCCAATGGGTTGTCAGTATTTATCTGCTAACCACAACCTGCTTTTTACCTGTATTTGGCAAATTGTCCGATATGTATAGCCGGAAATACCTGTATTTGACGGGTTTTTTGCTCTTTGGTATCGGTTCTTTTGCGGCTACCTTTTCACAAAATTTAAGTTGGATGATTTTTTCGCGCGCCCTGCAAGGATTAGGGGCCAGCGCAATGATTTCCAACTGCCAGGCCATTATTGCCAAAGCCTTTAAAGGCAAAGACCGGGGCCGCGCCTTGGGCGGTATCGGGGCAATGGTGGCGGCTGGTTTTTTGGCAGGCCCGGCGGTGGGAGGATTTTTAATCCAACATTGGGGTTGGCAGTCGGTCTTTTGGATAAACGTACCTATCAGTATGCTGGGCATTTGGCGCGGCATACAAATTATTCCGCATTTTAAGCCCGTAACCCAAGTAAAACTGGACTGGAAGGGCGCGGTTTGCTTTATCCTGTTTTGTTTTTCCTTTCTCTATGCGTTGGACGAGGGGGAAAACCAACACTGGACGTCCTTTCTCATTTTAGGCTCGTTTACAGCCGCCTTTATCTTTTTTGCCGGGTTTTATTGGCGCGAAAGAACCAGCAAAACACCGTTTATCGGCCTGTCCCTTTTCAAAATACAGGCTATTTCGTACGGGTGTATAGTATCTTTGCTGGGATTTATTGCATTAAGTTGCAACAGTATTTTATTTCCGTTCTATATGGCAAACATTTTGCATTTATCTCCGGTACATATGAGTTTGCTGTTGATGCCGTTTCCGGTAGCGTTGGCCATATCGTCGCCGTTTTCGGGGTGGCTGTCGGAAAAACACTCTGCAAGGCTTATCACCACCGTAGGATTTGGGTTTATCATTATCGGTGCCGCTATGTTTGTGGGAATTGGCAAAAATCCCTCTTACACCTATATTGTAATTGCCCAAATGATTATGGGATGCGGTTCGGGTACATTTCAGGCCCCTAATAATAACACAATCGTCAGCGCCGCCCCCGCAAACCGCCTGGGTATGGTGGTTAGTTTAAGTGCCTTGGCGCGCAATATGGGGGCCGTAATGGGAATTGCGCTCTCTGTGCTTATCTTTTCCGCCGCGCGCCGCCATTATGTAAATCTTGGTGCGGACTATGCAACCGCTTTTATGAACGCATACCAATATTCAATGATTTTCTGCATAGTGGTTTCGTTGGCGGCAGCATACTTTTCCGCCGCGCGCGAAAAGCGCAAGAAACGCCAGGCGCAGCCGAGGGGGTTCTATGAAACCACGACGGCTTAACCTCTCACGCAAATGGCTTATTTTTACAGTAACCGCCACGGGAACCTTTATGGGTACGCTGGACGGCGGAGTGGTAAATATTGCCTTGCCCTCTATGGCGGGGGAATTTAACGCCGGTATTGAAAGCATACAATCGGTTGTCAGCGTGTATTTGCTCGCGGTAACGTGCTTTTTGCCCGTATTCGGGAAATTATCCGATATGTTCAGCCGCAAAAAAATGTATTTAAGCGGTTTTTTGCTCTTTGGTATCGGCTCGCTGTTATGTTCTTTGGCGGGCAGTTTGCCTATGATGATTGTATCCCGCGCGGTACAGGGGTTAGGCGCAAGCGCAATGATGGCAAACACACAGGCGATTATCGCCAAAGCCTTTGTGGGCAAGGACCGGGGCCGCGCTTTGGGCGGAGTTGGCGCCGTGGTGGCATTAGGCTCTTTGGCCGGCCCGGCAGTAGGAGGTTTTTTAATTCAGCATTGGGGCTGGCAATCGGTCTTTTGGGTGAATATTCCCGTTAGTTTAATTGGTATTTGGCGCGGCATACAAATTATTCCGCGTTTTAAGCCCAAGACAAAAATCCGTATGGACATCAGCGGTGCGGCCTTTTTTATCTTATCCAGTTTAAGTTTCTTATATGCTATGAACGAAGGCTCAAATAAAGCCTGGACCTCCCCTGTCATTTTAGGGGCATTTGCGGCGGCTGGGCTGTTCTTTTTGCTGTTTTATTACCGGGAACGGGTGTCCAAAACGCCTTTTATTGGATTAGACATTTTTAAAATTCCGGCCATTTCCTACGGTTATGTAGTAGCGGTACTGGGTTTTATGTCTATTTTTACCAATGCCGTTTTATTCCCTTTCTATGCGGCATATATTTTGCATATTGACCCGGTACAAACCGGTCTTTTGGTTTTGCCGTTCCCGGTAGCATTGGCCGTTTCTTCCACCGTTAGCGGGATTCTGTCCGAACGGTATCCGGCCCGGATTATCACTACTGCCGGCTTGGGGTTTGCCTTTATGGGAGCGGTGCTATTTGCCTTTGTGGGCGAAAACCCGTCCTTTGCCTATATTGTGCTTGCACAAGTGATTTTCGGTTGCGGTTCGGGTACGTTCCAAATTCCCAACAATAATACCGTCATCAGCGCGGCACCCAAAAATAAATTAGGCATTGTGTCCAGCGTAAATGCCCTGGCGCGTAATGCCGGGATGATTATGGGGATTGCCTGCTCCGTGGCCGTGTATGCGGCGGTGCAAGGGCATTTTGAACAAGCGGGATTGGAGAGTAAAAATGCTTTTTTACGCGGGTATCAAGCCGCTATGTTTTTAGGCGCGGCTTTGGCTGCGGTGGGGGGAATCATATCAGCCAAACGGGCCTGACACTTCCTTATATTTACAGACTAAAAAACCCGCCCAAAAGAGCGGGTTTTTTAGTAAATCCACGGAGAACTTAGAAGTTTTCCGGATGAATCATAAAGTAAGCCTGCGGGTGGGCGCACACGGGGCACACCTCGGGGGCTTTTTCGCCGATGTGAATATGACCGCAGTTGGCGCATTCCCACATTACGATACCCGCTTTTTTAAATACTTCATTGGTTTCCACATTATGCAGGAGTTTGCGGTAGCGTTCCTCGTGCATTTTTTCAATCTTGCCGACGGATTCAAACAAGAAGGCGAGTTTGTCAAAGCCTTCCTCTTTGGCTTCCTTAGCAAAAGTGGCATACATATCTGTCCACTCGTAGTGTTCGCCATTGGCGGCATCTACCAAGTTTTCGGCCGTGGTAGGAATATTGTTGTCGTGCAAGGCTTTAAACCAAAGTTTAGCGTGTTCTTTTTCGTTATTGGCGGTTTCTTCAAAAATTTTAGAAATCTGCACAAAGCCTTCTTTTTTTGCTTTGGAAGCATAATAAGTATATTTGTTTCTGGCTTGCGATTCGCCCGCAAAAGCCGCCATTAAGTTCTTTTCCGTTTTTGTTCCTTTCAGTTCCATAAGGTCTCCTATTTTTACCTATTTATTGCCACGGCACTTGTTGCAAAGGCCGCGCACCTGCAAATTAATCTGTTTTACATCGCCCCAATGTGCCATACCGGCAGGCAAAGGCAAGGACTCTCCATCCTTTAAAAAGACATCATACACTTCCCCGCAGTTCGTGCACACAAAGTGACAATGGGGACGCAAATCCCCGTCAAAGCGGGCCTTGGACGACAGCCCCACACGCATAAGCAAATCCATTTCTTCCAACGATGCCAACGTGCGGTACACCGTATCCAAAGACACGTTAGGCATATTTTTCCGTACCGCAAAAAATACTTTCTCCGCGCTTGGATGCTCACACGAGGCCGCCACCGCGCGGAAGATTTCCCGCCGTTGGTTGGTTACTCTTAACCCTCTGGCGCGGCATTGGTCTTCAAAAAAGGCCAAGCGTTTCTGCAATTCGTCGTTCTGTGTATTGGTCTGCATATGCTCGTATTTATTAATAATAATTCTTATTAAGAGTATAGCATATTTGAAAATAAAATCAAATTTTTTCTTTTTGTATAATATAAGAAACCTATCCTATGAATTATAATGAACTGAAAAATACTGTTTTTCATACCGCCATTATCGGCGCAGGAGCCGGCGGACTTTTCTGTGCGGGCAGTTACAACAGCCCCAAAGTTTTAATAGAACACAATACGCACCCGGGTAAAAAAATAAGTATCTCGGGAGGCGGAAAATGTAATTTTTCAAACCGTTTTGCCAAGTCAACAGATTATGATTGCGCCAATAAACATTTTGTAAAAAATGCCTTGGCCGCTTTTAAACCGCAAGATTTTGTTTCTTTGCTTAATGAAGCAGGTTTAAAATGGGAGGAGCGGAAAGACGGACAACTTTTTGCTATGGATGCGCGCGATATCGTGCGCTTTCTCATCCGCCGCGCACGCGAGGCCAACACCCAAATTTTAACGGACACGCAAGCATTGGACGTCCGTCAGGAAAACGGCCTCTTTACCGTAAATACTTCGGCAGGCCCCGTCCGCGCACAGCGCGTGGTATTGGCGACCGGGGGATTATCTTTCCCGGCCTTGGGCGCAAGTAACTTTGGAATTAAAATCGCGCGCCAATTCGGCCTAAATATTATACCCCAACGCCCCGCGCTAGTAGGCCTGACCTTTGATAAAGCCCTGCGCGAGCAATTTTTTAAACTGGCCGGAAACACCTTAAACGCCCATATAACGTGCGGGAAACACGATTTTGAAGGCTCCCTGCTCTTTACGCACGAGGGAATTAGCGGCCCGGCTGTATTGTCGGCCTCGCTCTTTTGGAAGGAAGGGGAAAAAGTAACCGTAGATTTTCTGCCCGGTGAAGATGCACACGCCCTGTTTAGCGCGCAAAAAAATTCCGCGCACACCTTTGCCGCCGCTTTACACGGCAAAATAAGCACTAAAATTGTAAAAGCCTTATTGGGGGAATTAGATGACAAATTGCCCAACGCCTCCCGCGCGGAAATAGAAAAGGCCGCCCAGTCCATAAACCGCTTTGTTTGCCTGCCTGCGGGAACGGGCGGGTTTTCCAAAGCCGAAGTAACGGCCGGAGGAATTGACGTGCGCGAAATCAATCCGTCCACTTTCGGGGTGCGCCGCGTGCCAGGTTTGTATGCCATAGGCGAATTACTGGACGTAACGGGCCGGCTGGGAGGCTTTAACTTACAATGGGCTTGGAGCAGTGGCTTTTCAGCCGCCAAAGCATTAGAAAAAATGTTTTAATTTCTTTCCGCAACGCGCGCGCGTTTTGCTATAATGTGGGTGTACACTTTGAATAAGGAGCGGTAATAATGGATATCCGCGAACAACAAAATATATTTTCTCTCTTTTTTAATAGTTTTCGCTTACTGAACCGGGCGGGAACTGCTATCTTTGTACTCATATTTTCGGCAATTTTGCTATACGCAATGATAGCGGGGTTGGCAAAGATGGATGTGCCGCTTTTTTTGGTTAAAATAATGATATGGCCGCTTACCATTTTTTTCTCGGCCGTTTTTTTACGACAGTTAGGTTGCAAAGCGCAAAATGAAGGGGAGTCTATTGCTGCCTCCTGCTCGGCGTCTGTTTTTCCTACTATTTATAGCATTATTTTAATATTGTTACTGAGCGTGGCACTCGTTGCCTTATCAGTTTTAATGGCCGCATCGCGCTCGGCAATTCTCATAACAATCGCATTTTTATTGATTCTTTTTTTGTATTTCCGCTTGTGTTTTGTTCCCGCGGCCATTGTTTTAAGAGAGCAAGGCCCCATTGCTTCCATCATTTACAGTTGGCAGTTAACCGGCCACCGTTGGGGCATCACTTTGGGGATGTTTTTAATTTTATGCTTTGGCCCGTCTTTACTTATTTCCGCCATAATCCGCGCCCTTTATGTGGGGATTCCGCTCTTTTTTGCGGACAGTTTCAATATAACCGCCTTATCTGCCCCTTGGTATATTGCGGGAGCGGTATTATTGGTGTTAATTTTCTTATTTTGGATATTGCTTGCTTGCTTTTATGTGTTAGTATTTTTAAATGTGGACTTTGGTGAAAATCGCGGCTCCTATACGCCGACCCCCGAAGTGCACCTTACCGAAGAACCGACCCAAATTTTTGGAGCGGATAACAATGTTTTGCCGCCCGGAATCGGCAAGCCGGTTACCGAGCAGGACCTGCAAAACCAGGTAGGGGTGCAAGTAACCCACGCAGCCTTTCAATCTGCCGAACCGGAAACAATTAACCAACATTTAGATAAAGTTTACCAACCGCCCAAGAGCGAGGATATCGTTCAATACGCGGATGAAGACCGTATGCCCACCATTTTGTTTGACGACGAAATGGCCAAGCAAATTGAAGCCAACCAGCAAATGTGGTCCAAACAGACCAAGCACGAAAAAACGGACAACCCGGATGACAACCAAACTTCTATCAAAATGTCCAAGTAACGCTTGCGTTTCTTTATCTATCCCCGCTGTACTTGCGGCGGGTTTGTATGTTTTTGTTACAGAAGGAGCCGAATAAACGGCTCTTTCTTTTTATATAAATAAGGAGAACTCCCACAAATGTCAACCTTGCTTGAAATTTTAAACTTACTCGGCGGCCTGGCCGTATTCTTATTCGGTATGAAGATAATGAGCGACGGCCTGCAAAAGGTATCTGGCGATAAAATGCGCCAACTATTGGGTATCGCCACCACAAACCGCTTCGCGGCCACTGCCTGCGGGGCCTTGGTAACCAGTATTATCCAATCGTCCAGCGCCACTACGGTAATGGTTGTCGGCTTTGCCAGCGCGGGTTTATTAAACCTGTACCAATCCTTAGGCGTTATCTTTGGGGCCAATATCGGTACCACAATGACGGCGTGGATTGTCAGTTTGTTCGGCTTTAAAATGCAAATTTCGCTCTTTGCCTTGCCCGTTATTGCTATTGGCTTTTTTGCCCAGTTTATTCCTAAATTTGCCATTGTCCGCCGCATTGGGGAAACATTAGTCGGGTTTGGGCTTCTCTTTTTGGGCTTGGACCTGATGAAGAACGCTATCCCGGCCGATTTTGCACAAAATCCGCAGGTGGTGGCTTGGATTTCCCGCTTCCGCCCGGATAATTTATTTAATTTACTTACCCTTATTTTCAGCGGTACCATTTTAACTGTTATTCTCCAATCGTCCAGCGCAGTTATGGCAATGACACTCACCTGCGCCGCCGCCGGAATTATTGACTTTCCAACTTCGTGCGCATTAGTATTGGGGGAAAATATCGGCACCACTATTACCGCCAATTTGGCCGCTATCGGCGCCAGCAAAACTGCCAAACGCGCCGCACTCGGACACTTTTTATTTAACATTATCGGGGTATTCTGGGTCGTGTGCATTTTTAAACACTTTGTAAACTTGATAGATTGGCTTGTACCCGGCTCCCCTTATACCCAAGATCCTGAACAATTAACCGCGGTGTTGCCTTACCACATTTCCGCGTTCCATACCGTATTCAATGTAATCAATACAATTTTAATGTTGCCGTTACTTAAACAACTGGCGCAATTAACCTATCTTATTATCCCAAAATCTAAACGCGAGGATAAAAAGGAACACGAACTCATCTTCTTATCCACCCGCTTTACCAACACTCCGGAACTGGCCTTAATCGCCGTGCGCAAAGAGGTGGAACGTATGATGAGTTTTGTAACCAAGATGACGGATAAACTGATTCACGCCGTAAAAATTGATGACGACAAAATGTTCACCCGCCTGATTGATGACGTAAAAGCGGCCGAAAAAACAACTGACGTATTGGAGCATAAAATCAATATTTACTTAACCGCGCTGACGCACGGGAACTTATCCCGCCAGGCGGTAGCGCAGGCGTTCTCGCTCTTTGATGTGTTAAACAGCATTGAACATATGGGAGATTGCGGCGAAAAGATTGCCCGCATTTTGGAAAAATTCCACGATAAACAACCGTTTACCGAAGCCGATATTGATGATTTGGAAGAAATCGCCAAACTGACAAAGAACATCACCAAACGGACCCGCCGAATTTTGGTGGATATCCAGCAGCCCACCAGACAATGGCACCTGCAAGCGGAAAAAACTTTTGACGAAGCCCTCCAAGATGAGGAAAAATTAAACTCCTTGCGCAAACGCTTTCTGCACGATTTGCGCGAACGCATCAACGCGGGCCAAAGTTCCACCCCGGACGCCATTACCGCCTATGCCGATATTTTAAATAATTTTGAAAGAATCGGCGACTATGCGCTGCGCGTAAACGAAAATATTTTGGGTATGCGCGCCGAGGAGCGGGCAATGAACGATACTCCGGCCGCTGTGCAAAAATGACAGAGGGAAAAATGAAATTCAGCCCATTAGCGGTATTTAAAGATTTTGCCAGTTTCTTTCCTATGCTATGGGCTGTTTTACGCGGTAAATACAAAATGCCTTGGGCCACGCTTTTCTGGGCGCTGTTATGTTTGGTATATATGATTTCGCCCATTGACCTGTTGCCCGACGTACTTCCCGTTTTAGGCATTACGGATGACGGCGCCTTTGTTCTTTTGGTACTGGCTATGCTTCATAAAGATTTAGAAGGCTTCCGCCGTTCCCGCTCCAAACAGGAAAATGTGATAGAAGCCGAAATCGTCTCCGACGATACGCACCCGCAGAAATAACCCTTTTGCGCACTTGCCGGACAAAAAATAAAAGAAATACAATATAGATATGAAAAAATTATTCAAATTACTTGTAAAAATTGCGGTCGTATGCGTAATTTTGCTGGCGGCGGGGTTAGTGGCCCTGCGCATAATGTTCC
>OIYP01000103.1_pt1 | contig 60174 bp, 46 predicted proteins | sample 1588261 | NCBI WGS metagenome assembly OIYP01 (sample SAMN03283293) | human gut metagenome | biome: human-associated habitat; material: feces | host: Homo sapiens | place: Peru | collected 2012 | reverse complement strand
AAACCGGCTTTTATGCGCCGTCCGTGGCGCATAACGCCTTGCCCCGCCGTCCATGGCGGTGCATTTCTGTGGTTCTAAGCATAATCCTACAGACACTAAGCAGCTTCGCTATGCGCTCCCACAAGAGTATGTGTGCACGCTGTCCCCGGCGCTTACGTTCCTTACGCTGTGGCAAAATGTGTGGGCGACGTGTGCGCACCGGTGGCCGGTGCTTACGTCCTGCTACTTACCGATACTTATATTTTTTATGGGAAAGTGAGGTTTGTGGGTGTGTATCACCCACCACGCACATAAATCGTACTATCTCAGCCTACAATCTTATAATCCGCGGTTCGCGGTGGGGCAGGGCCGGTGACGTATACACTCTTGTGAGAGCGAATAGCGAAGCTGTCTAGATACTGTTGAATTATGCACATGAACCGCAGAAATGCACCGGCATGGACGCCGGGGCAAGGAGAAATCGAGCCATGGAAGGCGAGTTTCGACGGTTTCGTCGAGTATAGAAAGCCTATAAGGCATAATTCTTACAGTATCTTGGCAGCGTAGCGTAGCAATCACAAGAGTGTATACGTCACCGGCCCTGTCCCACCGTGAACCCACATTGGTAGAAATGTAAGGGCGGGATTTACAAGTTTGGCAAATACATATATAATAAGGGGAAGACTATACACATGGAGAACTATTATGATAAAGAATAAATTTATGGCACTTACGCTCACCGTGGCGCTCACAGCAGGCATGCTTACCGGCTGTGGCTCCGGCGACAAGGCAAAGGACAAGGATGCGTACAGACAGTATGGCATCAACTGTATAGAAAACGGCAGCTATGATGATGCGGTCGATGCATTTCAGAAGGCACTGGACCAGTCGGTTGGCTCAGTAGGAGCCGAGGAGCTTGACATATGCTATTACAAGGCCAAGGCACAGTATTTAAGCGGTGACGTGGATGGAGCGATTGATACATATACGGCCATCATAGACTATAATAAGGATTCTGATGCATACTATCTGAGGGGCTGTATATATTTTGCCAAGAATGATTCAGACAAGGGCATGAAGGATTTTAAGACGGCGCTCAGTGAGAATGATGATAATTATGAGCTCTATCTTGGTGTTTATGAGACCCTGTCGAAGTATGGCATGAATGACCAGGGAAAGGAATACCTGGATAAGGCCTTAAAGCTTAAGGCAAAAACTGCTGACGACTATATGCAGAGAGGCCGTATATACACCATGCTCGGAGATTATGATTCAGCAATAAAGAGTCTGCAAAAGGCTATTGATGAGAAGCTTGTCAAGGCAAACTACTATATGGGTGAGGCATATCAGAAGCAGGGCGACAATGACAGCTCCCAGAAGTATTTTAAGAAATACTTAGACAGCGGCGAGGCGGATTCTTATGATCTGATGAATATGGGCCAGGCGCAGATGGACAATGGCAATTATGACACTGCGATTACTTATTTTCAGAACGCACTTGAACTTGAAAGTGTGCCGAACAAGCAGCAGATAACAAAGGCTATGATTATAGCATATGAGTATTCCGGTGATTTTGCCACAGCAAAGAGCCAGATGGAGGAATACATGAAGGATTATCCTGATGATGAGGATGCAGCAAGAGAATATCAGTTTTTGGAGACCAGATAGATTATGGCAGATACTATTAAGATAGAGGATATTGAGGAGAGAGTAGTGCTCGTCGGAGTGAGTGAGCAGGATGGTGATGATGCGGATGATTCACTTTCAGAGCTTGCGGAGCTGGTAAAGACAGCCGGCGCGACAGTTGTAGGCACACTTATCCAAAGAAGAGAAAAAATTCATCCGGGCACGTATGTCGGCACCGGCAAGGTGGCAGAGATTGCAGAGCTTGTGGAGAGTACAGGGGCAACAGGCATTGTGTGTGATGATGAGCTGAGTCCGGCACAGCAGAAGAATCTGGAGACGTACCTTGACACAAAGGTCATGGACAGAACACTTGTCATCCTTGATATTTTCGCATCAAGAGCCACAACAAGTGAGGGCAAGATACAGGTTGAGCTGGCTCAGCTCAAGTACAGATTAAGCCGTTTGTCAGGGCTTGGAAAGTCAATGTCGAGGCTTGGAGGTGGAATAGGAACAAGGGGTCCCGGAGAGAAAAAGCTTGAGGTGGACCGCCGTCTCATAAATGACAGGATAGCACAGCTTCGCAGGGAGCTGAAAGAGGTGCAGAAGCACAGAGATATCACAAGGGCAAAGCGTGAGAAAAACAAGGTACCGGTTGTTGCGATAGTAGGATATACTAACGCAGGTAAGTCCACGCTGTTAAATCACCTGACAGAAGCAGATGTGCTTGAGGAGGATAAGCTTTTTGCAACGCTTGATCCGACAACGCGCATTCTCGCGCTTGATGGCAAACAGCAGGTACTTTTAACTGATACGGTCGGTTTTATCAGGAAGCTGCCGCATCATCTGATAGAAGCCTTCAAGAGTACGCTCGAGGAGGCAAAGTACGCTGACATCATTTTCCATGTGGTGGACGCATCAAACATGCAGCGCGAAAAGCAGATGTTCATAACCTATCAGACATTGGACGATTTAGGTGTAAAAGACAAGAAATTTGTCACACTTTTTAATAAGCAGGATGCCCGCACAGACAGCGAACCACTGCATGATTTCAGGGCGGACTATACTCTTAATATTTCAGCAGCAAAGGATATGGGATTAGATGAGGTAAAATCCCTTTTAGAGGAGATACTAAGAGAAAACAAGATATATATCGAGAGAATTATCCCATATGATAAGGCAGGCGTGATACAGCTCATCAGAAAACAGGGCGAGCTTGTGTCGGAGGAATATGTGGCCGATGGGATACAGATAAAGGCATATGTGCCGATGGAGGTGTACGGCAGGCTCGATTAGAGCGCTGCTTCGCTATATCATTATAATAAGCGAGGAATTTAAAATGTCGAAAACGCGTTCAATCCGCTGGGACAAGCTGGACAACACAGCAAATCTTTTCCCTAGTATAGCGGGGGAGAGCATGACAAATGTATATAGGATTTCAGTCACCTTAACTGATGAGATTGACAGTGAAAAGCTGCAGGAGGCGCTGGATATAGTGCTTCCGAAGTTTGGTCTGTTTAATGTGAGACTCAGGATGGGAGTGTTCTGGAACTATTTTGAGGAAAATGGCAAAAAGGCACCAAAGGTGCATGAGGAAAATACATTTCCGTGCAGATTCATAAGACCGAACAAGAATCACAGCTATCTTTTCAGAGTGACATATTATAAGAACAGAATAAATCTTGAGGTATTCCATGTGCTGACGGACGGCATGGGCGGCATCAATTTCCTTAGGGAGCTAACCTACCAGTATCTGCGTCTCACACATCCCACGCTTGCAAAGCTAAAGGGCGATTCGCTGACGCAGGGCACATCCCTAAATAGAGAGGACAGCTTTGTAAAGAACTACAAATCGAGCAAGCCAAGTGGCTTTAACAGGCAGAAGGCTTATCTTTTAAAGCTGGAAAAGGTACCGGATGGAGAGTTTGGACTGATACATGGCATGATGCCCGTATCGCAGCTGAAGCAGGTCTGCCACAGGTATGGAGTTTCTATAAATGATTATTTGGTGGCATGCTTTGTGTGGAGTGTTTATCAGGAGTGTTTTCACGGCATGCCAAACGATATGCCTGTCAGGGTTGCGGTTCCGGTGAATCTTCGTCCTTATTTTGACTCAGTGACCACAAAGAACTTTTTCGTCATGATATCTGCTGAGTTCAGGCCGCAAAACAGCACCTACACATTTGAGGAGGTGCTTAAAATAGTGACGGATTCTATCAATTCACAGATTTCAAAGGAGCATTTGGAGGACCTTTTCTCATACAGTGTATCAAATCAGAAAAATATCCTGATGAGACCGGTGCCTCTTTTTATAAAAAATCTGGCAATGAAGGCGGTCTATACGCAGTCGGCACTGGCAAACACCACCACTATCACCAATATTGGAAATATAAAGGTGGAGCCGGAATACGAGCCGTATATAACAGGCTTTTATTCCTTTATACCTATGTCAAAGGGACAGCCGATGAAGGGCACCATCTGCTCCTACAATGACACACTGGTGTTTACTTTTTCATCTATTCTGGCAGATACGATGATTCAGAGAAGCTTTTTTAGGAAGCTTGTGAATGACGGAGTGGATGTGACAATTGAAACAAATGGAGAGTATTATGACTAAATGCATGAAATGCGGTGTTTATATAACCGATAATACCGATAAATGCCCGCTCTGCCAACAGGTTGTGGCATCGGTTGACATGTCATCGGACCATAAGAACATAGCAGGAGCTTTTGGACAGCATAATAATGTGTCGGATGAGAGCACCGGCGATACAGATAGTGCAGCAAAGCTTATAAATGGCACTAACGACACTGACAGCGCAGAAAAACCGACAGATGGCACGGCGAAATTTGAAAAAAGTACAGCAAGCCATGACAACGGTACGAGATACCCGGACGTCAAGGGCGCTTCAAGAAAGTACAGATTACTGGAAAATATCATATTGTTTCTGTCTATAGTCGGACAGATTGTGCTGACAACTGTTGATTACATGACAGACCGGGAGATAAACTGGAGCATTATAGTTCTTCTTGTTGTAATCTATGCGAATGTGACACTTCGCCTGGCAATAGTAGGAAGAAATGGATATATATTTAAAATTGTAAGCACATTTGTATTCACGGTGCTGTTTCTCGAGGGCATAGACCTGCTCACAGGAGCCAGTGGATGGGCACTCACATTTGTGTTCCCAAGTGCCATACTGGCGATGGTTCTTGCAACAATTATACTTATGATAGTAAACATAAGAAACTGGCAGAGCTACATGATGATGCAGCTTTTTCTTGTGCTGATGAGCGTGATTGCGATGATACTTGTGGCAGTCAAGGTCATATGGTTCCCATATCTGGCAATGGGAGCGATGGGAGCATCGCTGTTTTTGTTCCTCGGAACACTGATTATCGGTGACAAAAGAGCCAGAACAGAGCTGAAACGGAGATTTCATATATGATAGGCTTTCATGGAATAGGAAATTCGCATATGTTTGAGGATGAAGAGATGGGAAGCTACCATCCGGAAATTGAAAACGCTGACAGAAATGGTGATAATGAAGCTGGATTAATAGAAACATTAGGAAATAAGCTGGAAAAGACATTTAAGAATCCCTTATCTGCCATGAAAAATGAGCACGAGGAAAAAGCTCATAGCGATGCAGCCGTGGCAGAGGAAGAAGTCAGTATACAGGGCAAAATCCTTGCTAATCTGATGGGTCATATCACAAATGACCTTGCAATCGGCAAAAAAATAAAATCCGGAGAGCTCAGGAAGCGAATGAGGGAACCTGCATGGCTTGTTCCGGACTGCTTTGTGACAGAGGATATAGACATGGGCGGTTTCACTATGAAGCTCTTATCCTCAAAGGAAAATCCAAATACAGAGCGTGTGATACTGCAGCTGCACGGTGGTGGTTACATGGGTGCGGTGCGCAATGCATACTATGTGTTTGCAGGCCTTTATAATGAGGTAAGTGATGGCTGCTCAGTGCTCACGCCTGACTATCGCGTGGCACCGGAGCATCCGTATCCGGCAGCACTGGAGGATGCCATAGCCTGCTATAAATGGCTTTTGTCACAGGGCTGGTTTGGCTCACAGATTGTGCTGGCAGGAGACTCAGCAGGCGGAGGCCTTGCAATGTGCCTTACCATGTATCTTCGCGACCACGACATGCCGCTTCCGGCAGGAATAGTAGCCATGTCACCATGGACCGACCTCACAGCAGGCGGAGAATCCTACGAGACAAACTATGAAAAGGACCCTCTGTTTGGAAACACAAGGGATAGTCTCATCTACGTGAATGACTATCCCGGTGACCACGATAAAATGGATCCATACATATCGCCGCTGTTTGGTGATTTCAGAGGCTTTCCTCCAATGCTCATACAGGCTGGCTCAATAGAGATGCTCTTATCTGACTCGGTCGATGCCGCTGCAAAGGCCAGAAACCAGGGCGTTAAGGTACGCCTGTCAGTGTACGAGGGTATGTTTCATGTGTTCCAGATGGGATACCTCAATTTCCCGGAGTCCAAGCGTGCATGGGCAGAGGTCAAGCGCTTCCTAAAGGTGATTAAAGAGGAAGAATAGCTGTAAGATGTACTAGGAGGAGAAGCAGATAATGATTACCGGTGAATTAAGAAATAAAATAGATAAAATATGGGAAACATTCTGGACAGGTGGCATCACAAATCCATTAGATGTTATAGAACAGTTTACATATTTGCTCTTTATAAAGCAGCTTGATGAAGTTGAGACAACAAAAGAAAACGAGGCAAATTTTCTCGGTGTAGACTATGAGTCTATGTTTCCGGGTGAATGTCAGAAATACCGCTGGAGCAAATTCAAAAATCTCGGTTCAGCAGAGGAAATGTATGAGCTTGTCTTAAATGGAGTGTTTCCGTTTATAAAGAATCTGCATCAGGACGGGGATTCGGCCTATGCCAGATATATGGGAGATGCCATATTCAAGATTCCTACCGCAGCAATGCTGTCAAAAATAGTCGATGGAATAGATAAGCTTGAGCTGGGAGATGAAGATTCTAAGGGAGATTTATACGAGTATCTTCTTTCAAAGGTTGCAACAGCCGGAACTAATGGACAGTTCAGAACACCGCGACATATCATAAAAATGATGGTCGAGCTTGTAAAACCGGTACCGGATGATACAATAATTGATCCGGCAATGGGAAGTGCAGGCTTTCTGATAGAAGCACAGAGCTATCTAAGAGCGAATCATCCGGAGCTTTTCCTTCATCAGGAGAGCCTTGAGCATTTCAATAACACTATGTTTTATGGTAACGATATGGACAGAACCATGCTTCGAATCGGAGCTATGAATATGCTGCTTCATGGTGTGGAAAATCCTAATATTTCGTACAGGGACAGTCTTTCAGAGCAGAATACGGATGTTGAAAAATACAGCTTAGTTCTGGCAAATCCGCCGTTTAAGGGAAGTCTGGACTATGAGGCGGTTTCAGCAGATTTGCTTAAAGTGACAAAGACGAAGAAAACAGAGCTGCTCTTCTTAGCACTATTTTTGCGTATACTCAAAAAAGGTGGCAGAGCGGCAGTGATTGTTCCTGATGGAGTATTGTTTGGCAGCAGTAAAGCACATAAACAAATTAGAAAAGAAATCATTGAAAACAATAAGCTCGACGCAGTCATATCAATGCCAAGTGGAGTGTTTAAGCCATACGCAGGAGTGTCAACAGCAATCCTTATTTTCACAAAAACAGGCTCAAGTGATACCGACAAAGTATGGTTTTATGATATGAAGGCTGATGGATTAAGCCTTGATGATAAACGTCAGGAAATCGCAGATAATGATATCCCGGATATTATTGAGAGATTCAATCATCTTGATGCAGAGACTGACAGAAAAAGAACTGATCAGAGCTTCTTTGTTCCGGTTGATGAGATTGTCTCAAATAACTATGATCTTTCAATCAATAAGTACAAGGAAATAGTCTATGAGGCTGTGCAATATGAGCCAACCGAAGTGATAATAGGAAAGATTGAGGCTCTGGAAAGTGAGATACAGGGTGAACTGGCAGAGCTTAAGAAACTGTTGGATGTGTAAAAGCAAATTCGTGTTTGTAGGGTGAAATAAATGGCAAGATTAATTGATATAACTGGGAAAGCAGTGTCTGGAGAATGGGGATTTGATGATGAAACTGGTGATGGCATACCAGTAATTAGGACTACTAACTTTACTAATGATGGGGTGGTAAACTATAATGATATTGTTACAAGAAAAATTATAAAGAAAAATCTAGATGAAAAGTATTTGCGAAAGGGAGATATTATTATAGAAAAGTCTGGAGGAAGCGATAAGTTTCCGGTAGGTAGGGTTATATATTTTGATGGTGAAGAAAATACATATCTATTCAATAATTTTACAGGCTTGCTTCGTGTGAAAAATCAAGAATTATGGTATACAAAATATGTGTTTTATTCTTTATTTTTTAATTATAAACGAGGCGGTACAAGAGCATTTGAAAATAAAACTACAGGATTGCATAATTTGAAAACAGACGAGTATGTTCGTAGATATGAGGTGACTGAAAGAAGTAGAAATGAGCAGATTTTAATATGCGAAAAACTGGATAGAGCATATAGTATAATTAAATCGCGACAACTAGAATTACTACTATTAGATGAATTAATCAAGGCCCGATTTGTCGAGATGTTTGGTGATATTAATATTAATAATAAAAATTGGGAGTGTGAATTTTTAGGAAATCTTTGCACTATTGTTAGAGGAGGATCACCAAGACCTATAGAAAAATTCTTAGGTGGTGATGTTCCATGGATAAAAATCGGAGATGCTACGGAAGCTGACAATATATATTTGAGTTCGACAAAGGAACACATCATTAAAGAAGGGGTAAAGAATAGTAGACTTGTAAAAGAAGGTAGTTTAATATTTGCAAACTGTGGAGTTTCATTAGGTTTTGCGAGAATTATCACTTTTGACGGATGCATTCACGATGGATGGCTTGCAATGGAAGATATAGACAAAAGACTTGATAAAGTATTTTTGTTACAAGCATTAAATCAGATGACAGAACATTTCAGAGCAATTGCTCCGGCTGGAACACAACCAAATTTAAACACTGCAATCATGAAAGCGTACAAGCAGGTCATCCCGCCGATTGAATTACAAAAAGAATTTATTAGATTTGTCCATCAAGTTAACAAATCAAAAGTTGCAGTTCAGAAAGCATTGGATGAATCACAAATATTGTTTGATAGTTTAATGCAGAAATATTTTGGATAAGAAACGAAGTAATATAGGAGTCTTTATGGATGTAAATAGTACCTTTGAAAAAACAGGAATAAAATGTAAAGTATTACAGGAAATTATCCAGCTAGCGAAGAAGAATTGTGTTGAAAAAGTAATTCTTTTTGGTTCAAGAGCTCGAGGTGATTTTAAAGAGCGAAGTGATATAGATTTGGCATTTTGCGGTGGTAGCAGTAGTCATTTTATTTTGGATGTAGACGAAACAACTTCAACGTTGTTGGAATTTGATATAGTGGATTTGGATAAGCCTGTAAGAAAAGAATTGTTGGAATCTATAAAAAGAGAGGGGGTAGTGCTATATGAAAAAATTTGATAATTTTAAGGCTGCATTAGTCAATTTGAATGACATTTTTTCTTATAAAGAACCATATGGAAATGTGGAAATTGCTGGCATGGTTGGATTATATGAAATCTGTTTTGAACAATCATGGAAGGCGATGAAAGAACTATTAGAGAATTTTGGTTATGCGGAGGGCGCAACAGGATCGCCAAGAACAATTTTAAAAACAGCTTACAAGGCGGGAATGATTAGTGATGAAGAATTATGGTTAGATGCATTGGTTTCGAGAAATAATGTTGCACACGCATATAATCAGGCAATTGCAATGGATATTATACGTCAAACCAAAGAAAAGTATTATGATATGTTTATACAATTACAGAAGAAAATAGAACAGGATTGGCTATAGCAGGGCATATCGCAAGTAAAATTTTTATTATGGATTATTCACAGGCTGCATAAATACAATTGCCGGAATAAATTGCATTTATGCAGGAGAAGGATGTTGGTATTTCGAAAGGAGATATCAACATGGAAGAAAAAATAGTTAAAGTTTTAAATGTAATGTCGGAGTATTTATCAATAGCTCAGATGAAAAAATTACAGGAAGTCATTCTACAAACATTTGCAGAAAATGAAGCGGAGAAAGCAGAGATTGCAAATGATAAATTTTTGGAAATGTTTCTTGATGCAAAAACTATAGAGGGGTGTTCAGAACGAACAATAAAGTATTATAGGGAAACAGTGCAGCATCTACTGTCACAAACTGAAACATCTGTCCGTAAAATAACAACGGAAGAAATACGTGAATATTTGTCAGATTATCAAAAGCTCAATAATTGCTCCAATGTCACAATTGATAATGTTAGAAGAAATATCTCAAGCTTCTTTTCATGGCTCGAGGAAGAGGATTATATTCTTAAAAGTCCTATGCGCAGGATTCATAAGATAAAGACCAAAACAGTTGTAAAAAGCGTGATTTCTGATGAGGGAATAGAGAAGCTTCGAGATAATTGTAATGAAAAGAGAGATTTGGCAATCATAGATCTTTTATATTCTACCGGAATAAGAGTTGGTGAATTGGTAAACCTGAATATAGATGATATTGATCTTGAAGGGCGCGAATGTATCGTTTATGGAAAAGGTGATAAAGAGCGCAGAGTATATTTTGATGCAAAGGCAAAAGTACATCTAAAGGATTATATTGATACCAGAACTGATAAAAACAAAGCCTTGTTTGTTACGTTGGATGCACCACATGACAGACTTAAGATAAGTGGTGTTGAGATTCGATTACGAAAACTCGGGAGAAAACTGTCCTTAGAGAGAATACATCCGCATAAATTCAGGCGTTCAATGGCGACGAGAGCTATTGATAAGGGAATGCCGATTGAACAGGTTCAAAAGATACTTGGACATTCCCAGATTGATACCACCATGCAGTATGCTATGGTTAATCAGAATAATGTCAAAACTGCTCATCAGAAGTATCTTGCTTAGCCCAAAGAGACGGAACTCCATTTTTAATCAATTCGTGTTTGACGGGATCTTGCATAAATAGAATATATGTTTGACACAAAGGCGATTAGATGTTAATATCGTATAAAAGAAGTGCTACCGATAGACGGTCAGCCTGATATATGTATTGATTAAAAATAACCGCCACAGTTTACCAGATCAGGGCGGTTATTTTTGTGTCTTGGAAAGATTGATGGTGTTTATAGCAGGAGTGATGTAGATGAGAGTAAAACTTGAGGATGTTTGTGAGCGTGGCTCATCGAACATAAAACAGTCTGATATAATTAAAATGAGTGGTAATTATCCGATTTATGGTGCGTCAGGATTGGCTGGAAAAGTAAATTTTTATCATCAGGAGCAACCATATGTAGCTGTTGTCAAGGATGGAGCAGGAATAGGCAGAACAACATTGAATCCAGCAAAATCTTCAGTAATAGGAACTATGCAGTATCTAATACCAAAGAAAAATGTATTACCAGAATATTTGTTTTATGTTGTGAGTTATATGCATTTAGAAAAATACTACACTGGAGCAACAATTCCACATATTTATTTTAAAGATTATAAAAATGAAGAATTTAACCTTGATAATATAGAGAAACAATTGGAAATCATAGATGTTTTGGGTAGGTGTAAAAAGGTTATAGAAGCCAGAAAACAAGAGTTAGTTGAATTAGACCGTCTAACGAAAGCCCGATTTGTCGAGATGTTTGGTGATATTAATATTAATAATAAAAATTGGGAGTGTGAATTTTTAGGAAATCTTTGCACTATTGTTAGAGGAGGATCACCAAGACCTATAGAAAAATTCTTAGGTGGTGATGTTCCATGGATAAAAATCGGAGATGCTACGGAAGCTGACAATATATATTTGAGTTCGACAAAGGAACACATCATTAAAGAAGGGGTAAAGAATAGTAGACTTGTAAAAGAAGGTAGTTTAATATTTGCAAACTGTGGAGTTTCATTAGGTTTTGCGAGAATTATCACTTTTGACGGATGCATTCACGATGGATGGCTTGCAATGGAAGATATAGACAAAAGACTTGATAAAGTATTTTTGTTACAAGCATTAAATCAGATGACAGAACATTTCAGAGCAATTGCTCCGGCTGGAACACAACCAAATTTAAACACTGCAATCATGAAAGCGTACAAGCAGGTCATCCCGCCGATTGAATTACAAAAAGAATTTATTAGATTTGTCCATCAAGTTAACAAATCAAAATTTGATACTATGACCTTCGCCCAAATATATGCTATAATAAACCTATATTTACACACTCATTTTTATCAGGGAAGGAGATGAGCAAGCATGACCGAATCAATTAAACTACCTGTGGGAATAGAGAGCTTTGAGGAGATTCGTTCAGACGGATATTACTATGTCGATAAGACAAAGCTGATTGAACAGTTGGTTGACAGCCGAGGAAAAGTCAACCTTTTTACCAGACCGCGTCGTTTTGGCAAGACGCTCAACATGAGTATGCTCAAATCTTTCTTTGAAATTGGAGCAGCTTCTGAATTATTTGAGGGCCTTTATATATCGCACAATAAAAAGCTGTGTGACGATAATATGGGTAAATACCCTGTGATATTTCTGTCTTTAAAGAATGTGGAAGGACTCGATTTTCAAGCTGCAAAGTATCAGATGATAGAGATAATTGCAAAGGAAGCTAAGAGATTTGCATATTTGAAGCAGAGTGACAGGCTGGATATTGACGATAAGTCGGCATATGCTTCTTTAATCCGATTAGAGGATGGCAGATATGAAATGAGAGATGAGGCACTGTATGCTTCGCTTCAAACTTTATCTGAGCTGTTATATAAGCACCATTGCAGAAAAACGGTTATTTTAATAGATGAATATGATGTTCCACTGGATAAGGCATTTCAGAATGGCTATTATAAAGAGATGGTTTCTTTGATACGTGCCATATTCGGAAAAGCATTAAAGACAAATGAGGCATTGGATTTTGCTGTATTAACAGGTTGTCTTCGCGTTTCAAAAGAAAGTATTTTTACAGGATTAAATAATTTCAAGATTTTATCTATTACTGATACCAGATTTGACGAACACTTTGGATTTACGGATGAGGAAGTAGAGCATTTGCTGGCATTTTATCATGTGGAAAACAGGTTTGCAGAGACAAAGGAATGGTATGATGGTTATCATTTCGGAAATGTTGATGTATATTGTCCATGGGATGTAATCAATCATGTTGACCGAATAAAAGATGATCCAATGGCAGGACCGGAAGCGTATTGGATTAATACAAGCGGAAATGAGCTTGTCAAGAGGTTTATAGATAAGGCTGGTAAGACAACCAGAGATGAAATTGAGCGTTTGATCGCGGGAGAAGCCATAGACAAGCAAATCCGTCTGGATATGACCTATGATGAAATAGACAATAATATTGATAATCTATGGAGTGTCCTGTTTACAACAGGTTATCTGACATATACAAAGATAAGTGAGGACAAAAAATATAGCCTTGTAATTCCGAACAGGGAGATTAAAGAGGTATTTAAGCTGCAGATACAGGAGTGGTTCAGGAATAAAATATTTTCCAATACCGAGCAGTTGCAGGACTTTTGGAAGGCTTTCAAAGAGGGAAATACACAGATAATGGAAATGTATTTAAACAAGGTGCTGAGCAATTCGGTGAGCATTTTTGACACAAGAGCGCGAAATGAGGAAAAGGAAAGCTCCTATCATAATCTGCTTATTGGCATTTTGAGCGGCAATGAGGACTGGCTTGTAAAGTCAAATGTTGAGGCAGGAGAGGGCTTTGCAGATATTATTGTAGAGACAGATGATCCGGATGAAGGAATTATTGCGGAGCTTAAATACACAAGAGATTTTAAGGCTATGGAAAAATCCTGTGAAAAGGCTCTGAAACAGATAAAGGATAGAAGATATCAGGAATATCTGTTAAATGATGACAGACAGAATATCATGTATTATGGAATTGCGTTTTGCAGGAAGAGATGCAAAGTGCTTGTAGAAAGATAAAAGGGGTGATTACATGGAAACAAATTTTGATTACCTTTTAAAGAAAGAAGAATACGCAGATTTTGCAAAGCAGGCAGTTGAAGCAGAGAAAAGTCTGTCAATTTCACCGGCCACTTGTGCCATTTTGTCGAGACGTGCACTTGAGCTTGCAGTAAGGTTTGTTTTCTCATATGACGCGGAGCTTTCACTTCCGTACAGAGATAATGTATCAAGTCTCATTCATGAGCCAACGTTTAGAAGGATAATTGAGCCAAGGCTGTTTCCAATGCTCAAATATACTATTCATCTGGGGAATGTTGCAGTTCATACCAACAACAATATAGGCAGGGATGAAGCAATAATAGCGCTTCGTGATTTGTTTGAGTTTTGCGATTGGATTGATTATTCGTATTCGAGGGAATACGATGAGAAAACCTATGATGAGTCGATTCTTGCAAGCGGTAATGAAAAACGTATAAAGGCCGATGAGCTCATGAAGCTGTATGAGAGCTTAAGCAGTAAGGATAAAAAGCTTGAGAGCGTATTAAAGGAGAATGAAGAGCTCCGCGAGCAGATGGCAAAGAAGCGTAGTCAGAATGTAAAGACAAGGGAATTCCATGTAGATACGATAAGCGAGGCAGAAACCCGCAAGAAATATATAGATGTTGCCTTAAAGGAGGCAGGCTGGGTTATTGGCAGAAATGTTACGGTGGAGGAGCCAGTTACTGGAATGCCGAACAGCACAGGAACAGGGTATGTGGATTATGTTCTGTGGGGAAAGGACAATCTGCCACTAGCTGTGGTGGAGGCTAAAAAGGCTTCTGTGGATGCTATGGTAGGAAGCCAGCAGGCGAAGCTGTATGCTGACTGCATGCAGAATAAATACAATAGACGCCCTCTTATTTTCACAACAAATGGATTTGAATTTTTCTATACGAATGATTATATGGGATATCCAAGACGTGAAGTTTCAGGCTTTTTCACACAGGAGGAGCTACAGCTCGAGATGGATGGACGCACTTCAAGGATTCCACTTGAAAATATACGGATAAGTGATGATATTACCAACAGACCGTATCAGAAGGAGGCTGTAACCGCAGTCTGCGATGCCATCACAAATAAGCACCGCAAGATGCTTATAGTGCAGGCCACAGGTTCAGGAAAGACAAGAGTGAGCATTAGTATTGTTGATGTATTACGGCGTCACAATTATGTGAAAAATATTCTGTTTCTCGCAGACAGAAAAGCTCTTGTGAAGCAGGCAAAAAACAATTATACGAATCTGCTTCCTGATTTGTCCTGTTGCAATCTGCTTGACAATAAAGATGACCCTGAGTCGTGCAGGATGATTTTTTCTACATATCCGACGATGATGAATGCCATAGATGAGAGGAAAAACAAATATGGTGAGAAGCTCTTTAGTCCGGGGCATTTTCAGCTCATAATCTGCGATGAAGTACACCGCAGCATTTACAAAAAATATCAGGAAATATTTGAGTATTTTGATGCGATGTTACTTGGTATGACTGCCACTCCAAAGAATGAAATCGACAAAAATACATATGGAGTTTTTGACCTTGAAAGAGGAGTTCCGACATTTGCGTATGAGCTTGAAAAAGCAGTGGAGGAGGGCTATCTGGTCAATTACTCTACACTGGAATATAAGTCAAAAATAATGGAAAGCGGTATTCACTATGATGAGCTGTCAGATGAGGAAAAAGAAGAGTATGAGGATACATTTTCTGATGATGACACTGTAGGTGATGATATATCAGGAGAGGCCGTAAATACATGGCTTTTTAACGCGGATACAATTGATAAGGTTTTAAGAGAGCTTATGGAAAAGGGCTTAAAAATTGAGGGTGGAGACAAGCTTGGCAAGACAATAATTTTTGCCAAAAACTCTTTACATGCGCAGGCAATAGTAGAGCGCTTCAATAAGCTTTTTCCGGAATATGGAGGAGACTTCATAAAGCGGATAGATTATAGCATAAAGTACAGTGATTCATTGATAGATGAGTTTAGCACAAGTGATAAAATGCCACAGATAGCGGTATCTGTTGATATGCTTGACACAGGAATAGATATTCCGGAGATTTTGAATCTTGTATTTTTTAAGAAGGTAAAAAGCTATGCCAAGTTCTGGCAGATGATTGGAAGAGGAACCAGGCTTTGCCCTAATCTGCTCGGAGAAGGCATGGACAAAGAAAGATTTCTCATATTTGATTTCTGTAACAATTTTGAATATTTCCGCGTGAACAAAAATGGAGCGGAGAATGGCATAACAGAATCACTCAATGAGAAAATATATAACACAAAAGCCCAGATTGTCAGAGAGCTTCAGGCACCGGTATACAGTAGTGATGAGGTATACGCAGATTACAGAAAAAGTCTTGTGGATGATTTAAAGGAGGATGTAATTGGCTTAAATGACGATAGCTTTATTGTGAAAAGACATCTGCGTTATGTGGAGTTTTTCAGGGCTTCATCATCGTGGGATAATCTGGAGACAATAGAGATTTCGGATATCAGGGAGCATATTGCGCCTCTTATCAGGCCTAAAAAGGAAGATGAGTTGGCGAGAAGATTTGACTATCTGGTATACAGTATAGATCTTGGACTGCTGCAGAGCAAAAGCATACAAAGTCCGGTGAATATAGTGGTTCAGACCGCAGAAAAGCTATCTGCAAAATACTCAATCCCACAGGTGGAAAAGAAAAAGGAGATTATCGAAAAGGTCCAGACAAATGAGTTTTGGGATAAAGTCACGATAATAGAGCTTGATACAGTAAGAGAAGCTCTAAGAGGTCTGTTGCAGTACCTTGACAGGCAGGTACGGCCAATATACTATACCAATTTCACGGACTCTATAACGGATGGTACACCAGGTGAACCATTATATGGTGGAAATGACTTGAAAAATTACCGTAAAAAAGTCGAATTTTACCTGAAAGAGCATAGTGACAAATTGTCAGTGTATAAGCTGAAAAATAACAAAAAGCTGACAGAAACGGATCTAAGGGAATTGGAACGAATCCTGTGGACAGAGCTTGGTTCAAAGGAAGATTATGTAAAGGAATACGGAGAGACACCGATAGGCAGATTAGTACGAAAAATAGTCGGTGTAGATAGAGCTGCAGTAAACGAAGCCTTCAGTTGTTTTATGTCAGAAGAGCGCTTGAACATAAATCAGATGAGATTCGTAAATTTGATAGTGGACTATATAGTAGCAAATGGAAATATCGAAGATAATAAAGTATTGATGGGTGAACCATTTAAATCAGTTGGAAGTATCACAACTCTTTTCAAAGATGATATGAGTACCGCAAAACAGATAATGGAGATAGTGAACCAGATAAAGCGTAACTCTGAAGAAATTGCCTGATGTATAGCGAAGATGTTTAGATATGACAGAAGGACTTTAAGCAGCTTAGAAAAATCCTTATGGATGCAACAAATGATGATTATATATGTAGGAGAAAATAATTATGGCAAAGAAAATTTTAGTAGTAGTGGACGCACAGAATGATTTTATTACAGGAGTTCTTGGAAACAAAGAGTGTGACGTGGCAACAAATGTTATTGCAGAGGAAATCAGGTCAGGCAAATATGATGACGTGATATTCACAAGAGATACACATGATGAAAACTATCTGAATACTCAGGAAGGAAAGAAGCTTCCGGTAGCGCACTGCATTAAAGGGACAAACGGATGGGAAGTAGATGAGCGTCTTAAGCGTGCAATGAAGGAGCGTGGAGTTGATTGTGACGATATGACTTATATTGACAAGCCGACTTTTGGCAGCAAAGAGCTTGGAGAGATGCTTGCAGAATATGACAACAGCGATACAGAGATTTATTTCTGCGGATTCTGCACAGGAATATGCGTAATAAGTAATGTGGCGATTGCAAAGACGTTCTGTAAAGACGCAGAGGTGTTCGTAATAGAGAATGCCTGCGCCTGTGTGACACCTGAAAGCCATAAGACAGCAATTGAAGCAATGAAGATGATTCAGGTCAATATTATATAGAAAGTGCTGGAAATAAAAAGACAATAAAACATACTGATTTTACGGAAGTGGAGGAATAATCGATGTTAGAGGCAGGAACAAAGGCACCGGATTTTGAATTGCCGGATCAGAATGGAGAAATGCATAAGTTAAGTGATTATGCAGGAAAAAAAGTAATTTTATATTTTTATCCAAAAGATAATACAGCCGGATGCACTAAGCAGGCATGTGGCTTTTCAGAGAGATATCCTCAATTTACAGAAAAAGGAGCAGTTATTCTTGGGGTAAGCAAGGATTCTGTAGCCTCTCACAAGAAATTTGAGGAAAAATACGGACTGGCATTTACTCTTTTAGCAGATCCGGAGCGCAAAGTCATTGAAGCATATGATGTATGGAAAGAAAAGAAAAACTATGGAAAAGTCTCTATGGGTGTTGTAAGAACCACGTATCTTATCAATGAACAGGGAGTTATCATCAAAGCCAATGATAAAGTCAAAGCAGCAAATGACCCTGAAAATATGCTTAAGGAATTAGATTAATGAAGATAATATTATCACCTGCTAAAAAGATGATTACAGATACAGACAGCATAGCACCGGATGGATTGCCAGAATTTATTGATAAAACATCAGAGATACAAAGATGGCTGAAGGGTAAGTCCAAAGAAGAACTGAAGACTATCTGGAAATGTAATGAAAAAATTGCAGAACTGAACTTTAACAGATTGCAAAATATGGATATATACCATATGCTTACACCGGCTGTTTTATCATACGAAGGAATTGCATTTCAATATATGGCACCATCTGTGTTTGAAAATAGTCAGTTTGAGTATGTACAAAATCACTTGAGAATACTATCCGCTTTTTATGGTGTTTTAAAACCCATGGATGGAGTAACACCATACCGCTTGGAAATGCAGGCAAAGGTCGAAATAGAAGATGCAAAAAATCTGTATGAGTACTGGCATGATATTTTGTATCGTTCAATAATTGATAAAAGCAGAATTATAATTAATCTTGCATCAAAGGAGTATTCTAAGTGCATAGAAAAGTATCTTACACCGCAGGATAAATATATTACAATTTCATTCTGCGAGCAAGCAGGCAATAAACTGGTAACAAAAGGAACTTATGCTAAGATGGCTCGCGGTGAGATGGTTCGATTCATGGCGGAAAATGATATTGAAAATCCTGATGATATAAAAAAGTTTAATAGGCTTGGTTATATATTCAGGTCTGATTTATCATCAGATAGTAAATATATTTTTGAACGCAAAAAAACATAATTATTTTAAGTTATCAAGAGAATATAATTTCAATAACAATAATAGTTATTATTATTAATCAAAAATAATAACTATTACTAATTTAATATTATATGATAACCGGTAATAAAAAGAGGACATATGGATTTATACATATCCATATATCCTCTTTTTTATTGAAATTAATCTACAAGCTTGTCAAGCTCCTTGATATACTCAGTTTCGCTTGATGTTTCATGAGTAGACTGTTTTGCATACAATCCGACAGAAGTCTGTGATTTCTTAATTGCCTGCATGGTTCCAGCACCGGCAACACAGCCTCCGGGACATGCCATACCCTCAAGAAGATATCCGGGATACTTGCCTAAAGTTGCAAGTTTAAGAAGCTGACGGCATTCTTTTAAACCTTCTGCATTTGCTACCTTTACTTCCTGATCCGGATGATCACGCTTTATGACATTAACAACAGCCTGTGCCACACCTCCTGCGACTGCGAAGTTTCTTCCGTCTGTTGAAGCATCGCTGACACCTGCAGGGTCTTCCTCGATATTTTCAAGGTCCACATGCTTTGCGGAAAAAATACCGGTCATCTCTTCAAAGGTGAGTACAAAGTCCACTTCGCTTCGTACACTGCGTCGCATAGCCTCGAGCTTTTTGGCAGCACATGGTCCGATAAATACCACGCGTGCATCTGGATTATGCTGCTTTATAAGACGTGCAGTGAGTGTCATAGGTGTAAGTGCCATTGAGATACATTTTGCATGCTCAGGGAAGAGTTTTTTAGCCATGACTGACCATGCAGGACAACATGAGGTTGCCATGAAAGGAAGCTCATCCGGTACCTCTTTTAGGAAGTCCTCGGCCTCCTGCTTGGCACAGAGGTCTGCACCTATAGCTACTTCAAATACATCTGCAAAACCAAGAGCTTTCATGGCAGCACGTAGTTTTCCGGGAGTAACCTTTGGACCAAACTGTCCAACAAATGCAGGAGCAACTGCAGCATATACCTTTTCACCGGACTGTATTGCTCTGATAGTCTGGAAAATCTGGGATTTATCAGCAATCGCACCAAAAGGACAGTTGACAAGGCATTGTCCGCACGAAACACACTTATCATAATCGATATTTGCTTTGCCGTTTTCGTCAGAAGAAATGGCATCCATGCCACAGGCCTTTGCACATGGACGTTCCTGAACAATAATTGCATTATATGAACATACGCTTGCACAGCGTCCGCACTTGATGCATTTTTCCTGGTCAATTACAGATTTTCCGGTTGTGCGGTCCAAAGATACAGCATCTTTTGGACATACCTCCATGCATGGATGAGCCAGACATCCCTGACAGCCGTCTGTCACATGTACTCTTTTTTCGGGACATGCATTACAGGCAAATTTTATAACATTGATAAGAGGCGGCGTATAGTAGGTTTCATCTTTATCGGCAGCCTCGATGCCATCTGATATAGGTGAATGCTCTGCCGCACTGCGGTTAGGCAGTCCCATTGCCAGACGAAGTCTCTCTCCAACTATAGCACGCTCCAAAAATACATCGTTTCTGAAATTTCCTTTTTCACCGGGAATAATCTTATATGGAAGAGCTTCCATACGTTCTTTAACAGGCCATTCTGTATGATAAGCCATACGTGCAACCTCTGTAAAGATTTTATGTCTGATTTCCTGAATTCGGGTTTCGACACCTCTCATTATTGATTCCTCCTTATAAAATAAAATCTCAATTTTCCTTATTGTATCAGATAAAATAAGCAGTCTCAATAAATCGGCTGTACTTTTTATGATACATAAATACTAGATAATTAATGAATTTTAAACCTGATTTTTTGGCGGTTCTTAGAACATAAAGGATAATATTAAATTATTAAAAATAGGAATTATTACTGTTTTGTATTGACTAAAGTACTATAATACTATATAATGTTTATAGTCAATTAATCCTAAATAATATGAATTAATGGCTATTTGGAGAATACCATTCAAATACATGGAGAAGCTAAAGGGAGGAAAAAGAGATGGCAGCAAACAAATATGCAGGAACACAGACAGAGAAAAATTTACAGGAGGCATTCGCAGGAGAATCCCAGGCAAGAAATAAGTATACTTATTTTGCATCTGTAGCAAAGAAGGAAGGCTACGAGCAGATGTCGGCATTATTTTTAAAGACGGCAGACAATGAGAAAGAACATGCAAAGATGTGGTTCAAAGAATTAGCCGGAATAGGTGATACAAAAGAAAACTTAGCAGCCGCTGCCGAAGGAGAAAATTATGAGTGGACAGATATGTATGAAGGCTTCGCTAAAACTGCTGATGAAGAAGGATTCCATGAGCTTGCTGCAAAATTCAGGGCTGTAGGAGAGATTGAGAAGCATCACGAAGAGAGGTATCGTGCACTTCTTAAGAATATTGAAACTTCACAGGTATTTGAAAAGAGTGAAGTCAAAGTATGGGAATGTCGTAACTGTGGACATATTGTGGTAGGAACAAAAGCTCCTGATGTATGTCCGGTATGTAATCATCCTCAGAGCTATTTTGAAGTACATGAAGAGAATTATTAAGGAGAAAAAAGATGGAAGTAAAATATTATGTATGTAATCACTGTGGAAACATTATTGAAATGGTAAAGGATAAGGGCGTGCCGGTAATATGTTGTGGCGAGGCTATGCACGAGTTAAAGGCCGGAGTGACAGATGCTGCCGTAGAGAAGCATGTTCCTGTATATACAGTGGACAAACAGCATGTTCATGTTGTAGTCGGAGAAACAACACATCCAATGCTTGAAGAGCATTTCATTGAGTGGATTACATTAAATACAAATCAGGGTATTTACAGAAAGCAGCTAACTCCGGGACAGGAGCCGGTAGCAGATTTCTGTCTTTGCGATGGTGAACAGGTAGAAGAAGTATATGCATATTGCAATCTGCATGGATTATGGAAATGCTAAGTATAGATATTGTTGGACTTATAGGAGCCTGTTCCTATGCTTTGGACTGCATAGAAGCAGAGCTGGTAAATATCACAAACAAACATGGAAAAAGAGTGGCTTATATAAGCGTATGCATGGCTGAATATTGGGCAATTCAAGGTGATGCGTTACAAGATTTAGCCATGTGTGCTTTACTGCATGACAATGCTCTGACACAATATATTTCTGAGGAGCTTAAAAAGGATTCTGTTATTGACCTTAAAAAAGATTTATCCGAGGAGAAAACGAATCTTCATTGTATTTATGGTGAAAAGAATGTTACTAAACTTCCTTTCAAAACAGATGTCTCAAATGTGATTTTGTATCATCATGAACATGCCGATGGAACCGGCCCTTTTCAAAAAAAGCGGAATGAAATTCCATTGTTCGCAAGGATTATTCACCTTGCGGATATCATTGATATTATAAGAAATAGTATTGATTCTGATGATAATAGCTGGGATTTTATATGTCAATATCTTTCACAAAATAAGGATAGTCTATTTGATTCGGAATGTGTTAATGCTTTTTATCATGTATTCACAAAAGAATCCTTTATGTGTTTAAGTGATGATTCTTTCGAAACGAAGCTATGGGAAGCAATCCCAAGAGAAAAGCTGTTTTTTGATTGGGAAATGTGTAAAGCTGTTGCGGATTTCTTTGCAAAGATTGTAGATTATAAATCTTCTTTTACAAGCAGGCATTCTATAGGAGTAGCTGAAAAAGCCTCCCAGCTTGCAAAATATATGGGATATGATTCAATCACTGTACAGAAAATGTATTTAGCAGGTGCACTGCATGATATAGGAAAAATGGCGGTAGGCAATGAAATTCTGGAAAAACCGGATAAGCTTACGGATGATGAATTTTCTAAAATGAAAAATCATGCCGGTTATACATACCTTATATTATCAGAGGTTAATGATTTTGAAGAAATACGAGACTGGGCAGCTTTCCATCATGAAAAATTAAATGGAAAAGGGTATCCTTTTGGAAAAACTGCTGATGAATTAAATGAGCCGGAACGTATGATGGCATGTGTTGATATTTATCAGGCTCTTACGGAAGATAGACCTTATAAAAAAGGATTATCCCATGAAAAAACATGTGATATCCTTGATGACATGGCACAGAAAGATTTTATTGATTCGGATATTTCAAAGACAATTAGAGAATGTTTTGGAAGAACCTGATGATATATATGAATACAAAGGATATATTAGATAATAGTGTTTTCCATTGTATACCTGTATTACGTGGATTTCAAAAGAAGAATAAGAATGAAAGTAGGATTAATTTATGTATGAAATGAAACCAGAATATTATATCGGCATAGATATGATAGACGAAGAGCATAAGCAGTTGTTTAAATATGCAGATGAGGCATATGAACTGCTTCATGACGAGAATACACCTGATAAATATGATAGAATTGACATGATACTGGAAGACCTTCGTGATTATACAGCGAAACATTTTACTGATGAAGAGCAGTATATGGAGTCTATCAATTATAAAAAATTATTTACTCAAAAAATTCAGCATCAGGAATTTATACACAAACTTGATGAATTTATTGAACATCACAATGATGAAATAAAAGATCAGGATGAACAGATTATGGGTATTTTAAAGTATCTCACAGAGTGGTTAGTTAATCACATCCTATATGTTGATGGTCAAATTGCAGAATTTGTATCAAAAATGTAATCTTTTGAATTACTAAAAACTGGCCAGGTGAAAATCCAGTCACAGCGTAAGAAAACCGGGAGACCGGGAATGCGGCAGGGTGTGCCCCCGGCTGCGTTCCCGGTCTCCCGGTTTTCGTAGTTAGTCTAGTGAATTAAGCAGTCTTTCCTGTATAAAGCTGATAATACTTTCCCTTCTTTGAAATCAGCTCATCATGACTTCCCCTTTCAATAATGCGTCCCTGCTCCAAAACCATAATGCAGTCGCTGTTTCTGACAGTAGAAAGCCTGTGTGCGATAACAAATGTAGTACGGCCATGCATGAGCTTATCCATGCCGTCCTGAACAATACGCTCGGTACGTGTATCAATTGAGCTTGTAGCCTCATCGAGGATGAGCACAGGCGGATCGGCGATAGCGGCACGCGCAATGGCTAGAAGCTGGCGCTGGCCCTGGCTTAGGTTTGCACCGTCACCTGTCAGTACAGTATTGTAGCCGTCAGGAAGCTGGCGGATAAACGTATCGGCGTTTGCCAGGCGGGCAGCTGCGTATACTTCATCATCAGTGGCATCAAGCTTGCCGTAGCGGATGTTTTCCATGACAGTAGCTGTGAAAAGGTGGGTATCCTGCAAAACAATGCCAAGAGAGTGGCGCAGATCAGCCTTTTTAATCTTGTTTATATTGATGCCGTCATATCTTATCTTGCCGTCTGCTATATCGTAGAAGCGGTTGATAAGGTTAGTGATGGTAGTCTTTCCAGCTCCGGTGGTGCCGACAAAGGCAATCTTCTGACCGGGTGTTGCAAAAAGATCCACATCGTGCAGTACAATTTTCTCAGGCACATATCCGAAATCCACATCGTCAAATACCACATCGCCCTCGAGTTTTTTGTAGTCCACAGAGCCGTCAGCCTGATGAGTATGCTTCCATGCCCATAATCCGGTGCGCTCAGGTGTTTCAGTAAGTTTTCCGTTTTCTTCTTTAGCATTTACCAGTGTGACATAGCCTTCGTCAGTCTCAGGCGCTTCATCGAGCAGTGAGAAGATACGGTCGCATCCGGCAAGTGCCATGATTATACTGTTGAACTGCTGGCTGACCTGCGAGATAGGCATGTTAAAGCTCTTGTTAAAGGTTAAAAAGCTCGCAAGCTTACCAAGGGTCAGACCGCCAAAGCCTGAAAGAGCCATAACACCGCCGGCAAGAGCGCAGAGCACGTAGCTTAGATTTCCAATCTGTGCGTTTACAGGACCGAGCATGTTGGAGTACATGTTGGCATTGTAGGCGCTTTCAAAGAGCTCATCGTTTATTTTGTCGAAGGCTTCAATATTTTCCTGCTCGTGGGTAAATACCTTGACCACCTTTTGGCCGTTGAGCATTTCCTCGATGAAGCCGTTAACCTTGCCGAGGTCGCGCTGCTGTGCAAGGAAATAGCGGCTGGAGAAGCCTGCAAATTTCTTTGTCACGACTGTTGTTACGATTACCATCACGATAGTTAGTACGGTGAGCGGAATATTTAATATGACCATTGAAACAAAAACGCTCACAACAGTGATAGCACTGTTAAGTATCTGCGGAAGACTCTGGCTGATGAGCTGGCGGAGTGTGTCGATATCGTTTGTATAAATTGACATGATATCGCCGTGCGCATGTGAGTCAAAGTATCGGATTGGCAGATCCTGCATATGGGAAAAGAGCTCAACACGCAGGTTCTTAATGGTGCCCTGTGATACGTAGATCATTATTTTGCTGTATGCAAACGTACTGATGACGCCGATGCCGTAGAATACGGCAACCCTTCCCATTGCTGCAAGGAGTGGTCCGTAGTCGGGACTTCCTGTCTTAAGCAGTGGTACTATATAGTCATCAATCAAATTTTTGGTAAACATGGTTCCCTGCACATTTGCAAGTACACTGACAAAGATACATATCACAACAATTATGCAGGCCGGTAAATATTTCTTGAAAATAAATCCCATGAGGCGCGCAAAAAGCTTACCGGGATTTTTAATTTTGGGTTTTGGACCTCGTGGTCCTCTTGGTCCTGGCATCAGGCAGCACCTCCTTCATCAAAGTCTCCTCCGCCGTTTGTCTGGGAATCGTAAACATCGCGGTAGATTTCATTATTTTTAAGCAGATTTTCGTGAGTGTCAAAGCCGTCCACTTTTCCGTCATTCATCACGATGATACGGTCAGCATCCATGACTGATGAGATACGCTGTGCGATGATGAGCTTAGTGGTTCCCGGTATTGTTTTTGCAAGGACAGCACGGATTTTTGAATCTGTTGCTGTATCTACAGCCGAAGTGCTGTCATCGAGTATGAGTATCCTTGGCTTTTTAAGCAGAGCTCTTGCGATACACAGACGCTGCTTCTGGCCACCAGATACGTTGGTTCCGCCCTGCTCTATGTAGGTGTTGTACTTGTCAGGGAAGGAGACGATAAAGTCATCGGCGCATGCCATTTTGCAGGCCTTTATACACTCATCTGTGGTAGCGTTTTTGTCACCCCAGCGCAGATTTTCGAGTATGGTGCCCGAGAAAAGCACGTTCTGCTGGAGCACGACAGCTACCTTGTTTCTGAGAGTGTCCATGTCGTATTCACGCACATCGTGGCCTCCGACGATTACAGAGCCGGTGTCTGTGTCGTAGAGGCGGCTTATCAGGTTTACAAGGGAAGATTTCGAGCTTCCGGTTCCTCCTATGATACCGATGGTCTCACCGGATTTTATGTCCAGATTTATATCTGACAGAACCGGAGTCTCAGCGGTGTCTGAATATCTGAAGGTCACATGCTTAAAGCTTATGCTTCCGTCAGGCACATCGTAAAGCGGCTCCTTTGGATTGTGCAGTGTGCTCTGCTCATTTAATACCTCGCTGATTCGTCTTGCAGATGCGAGTGAGAGTGAAATCATTACAAACACCATCGAGAGCATCATGAGGTTCATCAGAATATTCATGCAATATGTGAGAAGAGCCATCAGATCACCTGTAGTGAGAGTGCTGCTTACCACCATATGAGCTCCGAGCCAGCTTATTAACAGGATGCAGGCATACACTGTAAACTGCATGAGCGGAGAGTTGTATACCACAAGGCTTTCTGCCTTCACAAATACATCGTAGATATTCTGTGCTGCCTTTGAAAAACGTTTCTTCTCATAATCCTCACGGACGTATGCCTTTACAACGCGGATAGCGGATACGTTTTCCTGTACGCTTTCATTCAGGTCATCATAGCGCTTGAAGGCTCTGTCGAAGTATTTCATGGCCGCCTTACTGATGAAAAGCAGTAAAGCTCCAAGCACAATGACAGCGATTAAGTATATTGTCGCAAGGCGAGGGCTGATGAAAAATGACATAGCCATCGCACATATTATGGACGCAGGGGCTCTCATAGCCATGCGAAGCAGCATCATGTAAGCATTCTGGATGTTGGTCACATCGGTTGTCATACGTGTGACAAGACTCGCGGATGAGAATCTGTCAATATTTGCAAAGGAAAAGGTCTGGATGTTGCGAAACATTGCAGCACGCAGATTCTTTCCAAAGCCCATGGCGGCCTTTGCACCATATTTTGCACCGAGACATCCTGTCAAAAGACCAAACAGTGCTGCGACAATCATCCACACACCCATGATATAGATATGCCTTGTGTCGCCCATATTGACACCGTTGTCGATTATTGATGCCATGAGAAGGGGGATTATGGTATCCACAGCCACCTCAAGCAGCATGAAAACAGGTGTCGCAATCGAAGCCCATTTGTATTCCTTTATTTGGGCACATAGTGTTTTTAACATATGTTTTGTCCTTTCTTCTTATATTTTATATTTGATTAAAACAAACTTCCCACATTTATGGTAATGTGGTTAACTAAAAAAATACTTGCATTTAATTAGTTAGTGTGCTAACTATATTATAGATATACTTTTTTTATTGTCAAGAAAAATTTATGAAAGGATTTCAGTTATGAAGGAGTTTACACTGGACAAACACTTAGGACACAAGATAAACCGCATCAGCAGGAGCATAGACAGATATTTTGACAGAAAAAGGTGCAGCAAAACAGAATGTATACCGCGAAGCCAGGGTATGATGATTGGATATATAATGGATAATCAGGACCAAAATATATTTCAAAAGGATATCGAGGCAGAGTTTCATCTGTCAGGAGCCACAGTGACAAATATGCTTAAAAGTCTTGAAAAAAACGGCTATATCGTACGCACACCTATGGAAAATGATGCAAGGCTTAAGAGGATTGAGCTGACGCAAAAAGCGCTGGACCACGAAAACCGTGTGAGAGAAAATATAAGGGTAATAGAGGAAGCCATGCACAAAGGCTTTTCTAAGGAAGAATTTGACATGATGCTTGGTTTTTTGGACAGGGTGATTGACAATATGGAAGAGCTCAACATGTAACCGGTGAGTAACTATTCGAAACTACCGGGAACAAAATGACTATAGAGTTGAAAAAGTAGCATAAATATTGTGGCTTTTTTTGTGCAATAAGCCAAAATGCTACAAAATATTGTTGAGCGTATTGACATAGCAACAATATCTTGTATAATTTAGATTGTCATCAAAAGACAGATGCACAGATTTGTATTAAATAATATGGCATTTTATATGTAGCTATATCGTAATTGTTTGATGAAACGCCTGCTTTACATTGACGGGCTGTGACATGAATTAATGATTACATCTCATTTATAGCTGCATATTTTGTGCCATTACATATGATAAAATACATATATATAGTATGCGTATTGGATGACAATACTATATATAGTACACTACATTATATGAAATATAGTATACAGAGAGGAGAAATTTACATGAAAATCATCAAGCGAAGCGGCAGTGAGGACATATTTGATGCAGCCAAAATAGTAGCTGCCATTAGAAAGGCAAACGATTCAGTGCTGGACTATGAGAAGCTTACTGCTGATCAGATTGAGGAAATTGCAAGCAACGTGGAGACTGCATGTGAGAACATGAAGCGCTCTCCAAGCGTTGAGGAGATACAGGATATGGTGGAGAACCAGCTCATGAACAAGCGTGCCTTTACCGTAGCCAGAAACTACATTACTTACAGATATAAGAGAGCCATCGTCCGTAAGTCAAACTCTACGGATCAGCAGATTCTTAGCCTTCTTGAGTGCAATAACGAGGAGGTAAAGCAGGAAAACTCCAACAAGAATCCTACTGTAAACAGCGTGCAGCGTGACTACATGGCAGGTGAGGTGAGCAAGGATATCACACGCCGTTTCCTGCTTCCTGAGGATATAGTGGAGGCTCATGAGAAGGGGCTTATCCATTTCCACGACGCAGATTATTTTGCACAGCACATGCACAACTGCTGTCTTGTAAACCTTGAGGACATGCTTCAGAACGGCACAGTAATCAGTGAGACTATGATTGACACACCAAAGAGCTTTTCAACAGCCTGCAACATTGCTACACAGGCTATCGCACAGATTGCCAGCTCACAGTATGGTGGACAGAGTATCTCGCTTGCACATCTGGCACCATTTGTACAGGTCAGTCGTGAGAAGTTCAGAAAGCAGGTGCAAAAGGAATTCGAGAGCGTAGGCCTTGATTTGGATGAAGAAAAAATCAACGAGGTAGCAGAGCTTCGTGTCAAGGAAGAAATCAACCGCGGTGTGCAGATGATTCAGTATCAGGTCATCACACTCATGACTACAAATGGACAGGCACCGTTTATCACAGTATTCATGTACCTGAATGAGGTATCCGATCCGCAGACAAAGGCAGATCTTGCAGCAATCATTGAGGAAATGCTGCACCAGAGAATAAAGGGCGTAAAGAACGAAAAGGGTGTATATATCACACCGGCATTCCCTAAGCTCATATATGTGCTTGAGGATGATAATATCACAGAGGATTCAAAGTACTGGAATCTCACAGTGCTCGCGGCACAGTGCTCTGCAAAGAGAATGGTGCCTGACTATATTTCAGAGAAGGTCATGAAGGAGCTTAAGGACGGAGATGTGTATACATGCATGGGCTGCCGTTCATTCCTCACAGTGGACAGATGCTCACAGACAGCGGGCAATGTGGCACATGCCGAGAACTTTGATCCAAACAAGCGTAAATACTATGGACGTTTCAACCAGGGTGTTGTCACCTTAAATCTCGTTGATGTGGCATGCTCATCAGAAAAGGATGAGGAAAAATTCTGGAAGATACTTGATGAGAGACTTGAGCTGTGTCACAGAGCACTTATGTGCAGACATAAGAGGCTTCTTGGTACCAAATCCGATGTAGCACCGATTCTCTGGCAGAACGGAGCACTTGCACGTCTGAAAAAGGGAGAGGTTATAGACCCATTATTATTTAACGGATACTCAACAATCTCACTCGGCTATGCAGGACTTTGTGAGTGTGTGCGCTACATGAAGGGCGTATCACACACGGAGCCAAAGGAGGGCACACCGTTTGCACTTAAGGTAATGCAGCGCTTAAACGATGCATGTGAGCAGTGGAAAAAGGAGTCAAACATCGATTTCAGTATATATGGCACACCGCTTGAGTCTACCACCTATAAGTTTGCTAAGTGCTTACAGAAGCGCTTTGGTATCATCGAGGGTGTTACCGACAAGAACTACATCACAAACAGCTATCATGTGCATGTAACCGAGCAGATTAATGCATTTGACAAGCTAAAGTTTGAGTCCCAGTTCCAGAAGCTGTCTCCGGGTGGCGCTATCAGCTACGTGGAGGTACCAAACATGCAGGACAATATCCCTGCAGTGCTTTCAGTAATGCAGTACATTTACGACAATATTATGTACGCAGAGCTGAATACAAAGAGCGACTATTGCCAGGTATGCGGCTACGACGGAGAAATCAAAATCGTAGAGGAAGAGGGCTCAGGCAAGCTTATCTGGGAGTGCCCACACTGTGGTAATCGTGACCAGAACAAGATGAGTGTAGCCCGCCGTACATGCGGCTATATAGGCACACAGTTCTGGAATCAGGGAAGAACCCAGGAGATTAAAGAGCGAGTGCTTCATCTGTAGAGGTTAAAGGAGGTTATTGTTTATGACTAATGAAGAAATCTGGAATATTGGCTTAGAGGAGCGTACAGACGAGCTTTCAAAGCTGCAAAGCGAATATGACAGGCTCGACGTGGAGTGCCGCAAGGCAGAATTTGAAATGGATATGTATGCACGTCTCAGGGAAGTAAACAATGCAATGCTTTATAAGCAGAAATTCTCAGAAAAATATGAGAAATGTGCCAGGGAATCTGAAAAGCTTACGAAACAGAAGAATGCGCTTGAAAATGAGATTAGTGTTCTGAAAAAAGAGATATATTACATTAATAGCCTGATGTAACATAAAAATATGCCGTATGGCAGCTTTTGAAAATATTTCATAAGCTGCTGTACGGCTTTTTTATATATAGTACTGGGGACTCTGGCAATTTGCCTATAAAAAAACTAAAAATTCTGATGCATATTAATATATTTAGTTTGCATAAAAAATCATTATACTTCTAAACACGTAAAAGTATTGTGAAATTTCCACAAAATCTATGTGAATATCATTATTTGAAAAACCGTTTGAACATACTAATCTTTGTACATTTTCCCATATTTACAAATATTAAATTGATGTATTTTTGCTAAATATTGCAGAAATAAGTTGGCATTTATGTCTATTGAAACGTAAACGCTTAATGTATAAACTGTAAATATAGTTATTGCAACCGATTGCGCTGTTGCGCATGAAACAGATGAAATCATGTGTGACATGCAATTTGTGAATGTGCATGACAGTGGCTTAATGGCTTTGATATTTATCAATTTGATAGTCATTTACCACTGCATAAAACAAGGAGGAAAATATGAGCAGGAAGAGAAAAATGGCATCTATAACAAGTGCGGGACTGGTGTTTGCAATGCTTTTAAGCCAGAGCGCTGTGGCGGATTTTGGCACAGAGCGGGTTAAGGCAGCAGAGAATACCGCAAAGTGGGTAGACACAGAGTATGTGGTGAATGGAGACTTTGAGTCAGGAGCAGATAATTGGGATATTAGTATACCAAAGGATACTGAAAACTGGCTTTACGGGTCAGGAGAAGAAAAAGGATATTATTGTATCTGGGAAAATAAAACAGAGGAAGAAAAAGATGTATCAATCTCACAGACGGTTAAGCTTCCGGCCGGTACCTATAAGCTTGGAATAAAAAGCACCGGTGCAGCAGGTGGATTAAAACTGGGTGCAGGAGAATATGTCAGCACAGATTTGAAGGCTTCTGAATGGGCTGACGATCAGAGCAAATGGGAATCAATTGAGACTGGAGAATTCACTCTTGATAAGGAAAGTGATGTGAAGGTTTATGTTTCGGGAAAGCTTGCAGCATGGAATAAAGGCAGTGCAATTGACGATATTGTTTTATACGAAAAAGAAACAGATCATACTGACTCTTCCGAAGAAAACCAGAAAGGCTACACAATCTCAGTAAACAAGACAGAAGTAGCCGTAGAAAATGGTGATACAGTCAATCTTGAAGCTAAGATTACCTATGATGGAGAAGAAATAAGTGAACTTCCTGAGGAAGTAAATTTATGGTGGTGGGTTGATACTTGGAATGACCACACAGACGGATTGAAGGACGGAACATTAGAAAATGACAATGGTTCCGGAAAAACTCTTAAGGCTGCCTACACAACAAAGTCAGCCGGTAAGTATTATGTTGTAGCCCAGCTTAAGGATGCTAATGGCAATGAGCTTGGTTCTGCATGTACAACTATTACATCTAAGGCGCCGGAAATTGATACATCAGTAGACAATGATGATATTGTTGTTGCAAAGGTAAAGGATTTGTCATCTGATTTCATAATGGGAATGGATATTTCATCTGTTATAACAGAGTTCAACAGTGGTGTTGTATACAAGGATTATAACGGAAAAGAAATCAACAATGTGACAGATTTCTGCAAATTCCTGGCAGAAAACGGCATAAATCATATCCGTGTCAGAGTATGGAATGATCCATATGATTCAAACGGAAATGGATATGGCGGTGGAAATAACGATGTGGCAACCGCAAAGAAAATCGCTGATGCATGCCGCAGTGCGGGTATAAAAATGCTTGTTGATTTCCATTGCTCAGATTTCTGGACAGATCCAAGCAAACAGATGGTTCCTAAGGCATGGAAGGGCTATACAGTTGATGAGAAAGCCGTAGCTGTAGAAAAGTTTATCAATGAATCATTAAATACAATTGATGCATCAAAGGATGTTGTAGATATGGTTCAGGTTGGAAATGAGACAACAGGCGGTTTTATAGGAGAAACAAATACAAAAGCCATGTGCAAGCTCTTTTCCGCAGGCTCAAAAGGTGTTAAGGATTACAACAGTGACGTAAAGGTTGTGATCCATGTGGAAAGCCCACAGAAGAATACACTTACAACATGGTCAGATAATCTTGCAGAATATAAGGTAGATTATGATATTCTTGGAACAAGCTATTATCCATACTGGCATGGAACACTGAGCAATTTAAAGAAAGAAATAAGCTATGTTCAGACTAAGCACAACAAGGATGCAATGGTTGTAGAGACAAGCTATGCATATACACTTGATGATTCAGATGGTCATGGAAATACTGTTCGTGAGGGAAATAATGATGACTCGGCAGATGCTACAGAACCTTTCACAGTGCAGGGACAGGCTACATATATCAGAAACCTCATCAATGCTGTAAATGAGGCGGGCGGACTTGGTGTATATTACTGGGAGCCTGCATGGATTACCGTGGGAGATACCACAGGTCTTTCAGAGGAAGCTGCAGCAGCAAGATATGAAGCAAATAAAAAGATATGGGAAGAAAAAGGCTCAGGCTGGGCAGCAAGCTACGGCGGTGAGTATGATCCAAAGGATGCAGGAAAATGGTATGGCGGTTCCGCTGTAGACAACCAGGCAATGTTTTATCCGGATGGAACAGCAACAGCAGGTCTTAAGGTATGGAATTACGTAAAGACAGGCGCAAAGGTGACCAAAATCGGAGTTGAGGATATAGAAACAGCAGATGTCACAGGAGAGGCAGGAAAAGAGATAGAGCTTCCAAAAACAGTTAATGTGACATATAATACAGAAAAAGTTGAAGAGAACGTTGTTTGGAATACAGAGGGAATTGATTTTTCAAAGGCAGGAACATATACAGTAGAAGGAACTGTAAAATTCAGCAGAAAAATCGAGCGTGGTGCTTATAAAGATAAGACATCGGGTACAACAAAATGTACAGTAGTTATAAAGCAGAAAAATCTTATTACAGACGCAGATGATGCAGGCTTTGAAAAGGCTGATAATTTTACTGCCAATAACAAGATTGTCGATTCGGTTTCTTCTACCAAGGATGATAAGAAGTCAGGAGCAGCATGTGCTCACTGGTACAATGGCGGCACAGATACAGCAGAGGCAGAAATTACATACAAGAATGCTATCACACTTGCTTCAGGAGAGTATACCTTCGAGTACGTAGGACAGGGTGCCGATGGAGATCAGCTTTATGCCAAGGCTGTTGATTCCAAAGGTAATGTCATTGCTAAGGGTGATAATGTAACACTTGCAGGCTGGAAAAACTGGAAGAATCCAAGCGTTTCGTTTAAGCTTGATAAGGAAACAGAGGTTACTCTTGTTGTCGGAATCGTGAGTGCAAAAGGTGGCTGGGGAACAGCGGATGACCTATACTTATACCAGACAAAGTCAGCAGGCAAGAGTGATGCCGATAATGGTAATACCGGTGATGATGAAAATAAGGATAATGGCACAGACAAGGATGATGCCAACAAAGGCAGCACAACAGTACCAACAACAGCACCGACCACACAGCCTGCAAAGGCTCTTACACCGGGAGCAGGCACATTTGCCTTTGTAAAGGTAAATACCAATGCAGGTACTAAAGCAGCTGCTGCAGGCGCAGCAAAGACCTCAGATGACAGCAATATGTATATGTGGCTTGTTATCGCAATGGCAGGTCTTGGCGTATCAATCGCAGCTCTTATGAACCGCAAAAAGGAGCATGCATAGCAGTGTTTCTAAAAGAACAACATAACGCATAAGACAAATAAAAAATAAAACCGTCGTACCGGGCCGTAAATGGCAGGGTACGACGGTTTTACTTATGTGCTTAACTGATTAATTATTTTAATTACTCATCAAACTTTTGAGCCTTATCGAAAAGCTCATAAACCTCTTTTGAAGGCTCCTTTGTGCAAAGAGTCACAACAACGGCTGCGATAAGTCCGAAAACAAATCCCGGCAGCAGCTCGTAGATTCCAGTTGATGTGAGGAATGCATACCACAATATATCAACTGCAGCACCTGTTACGATTCCTGCAACAGCACCCTTGAAGTTAAAGCGCTTCCAGAAGAGGCTGAGCATGATGGCTGGTCCAAAGGCAGCACCAAAGATACCCCATGCATTTGAAACAAGCGCCATGATAGAGCCGGCATTAGGGTTTGATGCGATGATGAGTGCTGCAACAGCGATTCCAAGAACGACAATACGGCCGGTCCACATCATCTCTTTATCGCTTGCCTTGCCTTTTCTGATGACAGGCTTATATACATCACTCGAGAATGCAGATGAAGCAGCAAGTAGCTGGCTGTCTGCGGTGCTCATGGAAGCGGCAAGCACTGCTGAGAGGAGTATACCTGAGATAACACCAGGGAAAATCTTTCTTACAATCTGGATGAAAACGAGAGAGTTTTCATTGATTGATTCGTCAAAGCCAAGGAAAAGTCTTCCGATTACTCCGATTAAGGTTGCAAAAAATACAATAAGCAGAGTCCATGTGATTCCGATTTTTGCTGATTTCTTTAAATCCTTCTGTGATTTGATGGACATGAATCTGATGATGATATGTGGCATACCAAAGTAACCAAGTCCCCATGCCAGTCCTGACACGATATCCTGCCAGCTGGAGAACGGATTTAAGTAACCGCCCGGGAGAGCTGACATAGATGATGTATCAAGCATAAATGCTGCAAAAATCGGTGCTATAAACATAGAACCGAGCACGAGCATGCCCTGGAAGAAATCTGTCCAGCATACAGCCGAGAAGCCGCCGAGGAAGGTATAGCCTACGATGACAACCGCTGCAAGATACATGGCAATCTGTGGATCCATTCCTATTACAGTGTGGAAAAGAGTACCGCAGGCCTTTACGCTTGATGCTGCATAAATAGTGTATGCAACCAAAAATACAATCGCACATATCACCTGCAGTGCAAGTGATTTGGACAGGAATCTGTTGGTCAGATACTGTGGAATGGTGATTGAGTCATTGGCTACAATTGAGAATTTTCTCAGTCTCGGTGCTTCAAGCAGCCAGCTTATAGTGTAGCCGATTGCAAGTCCAACAGGGATCCATACCTGACCTAAGCCCAGTGCATAGATAGAAGTAGGAAGTCCCATGAGCACCCATGCACTCATGTCTGAGGCTCCGGCTGACAGCGCCGCAACCCATGGTCCCATCTCACGTCCGCCGAGGAAGTAGGTCTTTTCTCCACCGTTTCTGTTTTTCACGAAGAAAAAGATACCAATACCCAGCATGCACAGCAGATAGACGATAAATACAATAATTTCTGATGTTTTCATTTGTAGTACCTCTTTAATAGTTTATTTAGTAACCATGCTACCACGTTAGCGTGATAAAGGCAAGAAAAAATTAATGATAAAAAAAATCAACAGGCTTTTTTTGTATGGACTCTTATTGACATAAAACATGATTTAAAATAAAATGTCGAAGTTAGCAAAAACTAATTAGAAATAGAAATATAGTATATAAGTTAGGACGATGTACACGAGTTAGTATAATGTAATCGATTGGCGTGATGTATATAAGTAAGTGCTATATAGGCCTGGCTGACATTTATACAGGTTTACACAAAAGTGTATGAATTAATAAAAATATATATTTGATTAAGAGGTAATAAGGTGAAAAAGAAGATAGCAGCTGCGATATTATTGACAGTCGCATTGGCAGTGACCGGTTGTGGCTCAGGTGGAAGTGATGCGACAGAGAATACAACAGCTTCGCAGGAAGGAATAAATAGTGATTTAAAATCTGCAAAAGAGTCCTCACAGGAAGTATTTGCAATGGATACATATATGACAGTGACTGCATACGGCAAAAATGCGAAAAAAGCTGTGGATGCATCTATAGCAGAGATAAAGAGGCTTGATGCATTGCTTTCGACAGGCGATGAAGAAAGTGAAATAGCAAAGCTGAATGTGAATAAGTCAGCCACTTTGTCAGAGGATGGGGGATATCTCGTGCAGAGAGGAATTGAGCTTAGTACGATGACGGATGGAGCCTTTGACATAGCCATATATCCTGTTATGCAGGAGTGGGGATTTCCAACGAAGGACTTTAAGGTGCCGGATGATGCAACTCTAAAAGAGCTGCTAAAGCTTGCAGACGTTTCAAAAATAGATTATGACAGTAAAAGCAGAGAGATTTCCTTTGAGGATGCAGGTATGGAGATAGACCTTGGTGGTATTGCAAAGGGATATACTTCATCAAGGATTATGGATATTTTCAAGGAGTATGACGTGGATAGCGGTCTTGTGAATCTGGGAGGCAATGTCCAGACTTACCGAACCAAGACTGATGGCAGCAAGTGGAGAGTTGCTGTGCAAAGCCCGGAGGATGAAAGTCAGTATATAGGAGTGGTTGATGTGAGCGACAAGGCGGTTATCACCTCCGGGGGATATGAGCGTTATTTTGAGCAGGATGGAAAAATCTACCACCATATCATAGATCCTGCTACAGGCTATCCTGCAGAGAGCGGACTTAAATCAGTCACTATCGTGAGTGATGACGGAACACTCGCAGATGGATTGTCAACATCGCTGTTTATCATGGGAAAGGATAAGGCGTGTGAGTTCTGGAAGGCACACAGTGATGAATTTGATTTCGTACTGCTTACAGATGATGACAGCATGTATATTTCAGAGGGGATAGCGGATAACTATTCATCTGACTATGAGTATGAGGTAATAAATGCAAAATAGAGCAGAGCAAAAGTAAAATTGTACAGATAGCGGTGCTATCGGAAATATAAGAGGTATATATGAAGTTCAAGGAAGTTTTGGAAAAAATAAAGGTATATGCCCCACTTGGGGTGTCACTTGTGATTGCAGCCTGTGTGGTGATTTCATTGAGTGGATATCAGACAAAGGCGAGTGAACCTTCAAAGGATAAAAAGCAGCAGGTTTCAGATAGGGTGACTGATACTGAAACAGAGAATGCTGCAGAGGATACACAAACAGCCACAGGCTCGTTCGAACTTGCAGATGGTGTATACAAGGGCTCTGCGACAGGCTTTAGCGGACCTGTGACAGTGGCTGTAACTATCATGGATAAGAAGATTATTTCCATTGATATTCTTTCATCTACGGATGATGAGGCATTTTTCAATAGGGCAAAGGGTGTAATAGACAGGATTATAGCGTCGCAATCTTTTGATGTGGATGTTGTATCCGGAGCTACATACAGTTCAAACGGAATAATCGGAGCAGTGAAAAATGCCCTGACAGGTGAGAAGGATAATGGTGTTACAGGAAAAGCAAAACAGGAAAGCACATCAGAGTCAGAGTCTGACAGCTCTTTGGCAGAGATAGCGGCTGTACAGGACGCATCCGCTTACAAGGATGGCACATATTACGGCACCGGAAAAGGCTTTGCGGGCACTATGAAGGTAAAGGTTGATATATCAGGCGGTAAAATAGCCTCTATAAGCATAGTCAGCACAAAGGATGGTGACAGCTATGTAAAGAGCGCATCATCGCTGCTTGATACAATAGTCGAAAAGCAGAGCACTAACGTGGATACAGTCTCAGGTGCTACATTCAGTTCGCGTGGAATCATAGCTGCTGTAAGAAGTGCACTGAGCCAGGCGGCTGTGAGTGATAATACAACAGGCAATAATACAGATAAACAGGGTGCTGCAGAGACATCGGGAAATGGGCCGACTGATGAAAATTTATCAGGCAGTGCATCTGAACAGGGCACAGAGGGTACACTTCCATATGTTGACGGTATATACTACGGTACGGCAGAGGGCTACAAGGGTGACATAAAGGTGGCTGTCGTCATACAGGATAAGACTCTTAAAGCGATTCTTGTTACGGAAAAACAAGATGATGAGCCTTTTATCACTAATGCCATGGATGTGTTAAAAAATATGATGAAAAAGCAGAGTGCAGATGTGGATACGGTATCAGGAGCCACCTACAGCTCAAAGGGACTCATAGGAGCTGTAAAGGCTGCATTTGAGGAAGCACGAAAGACAACTGCAGGTGAGAATACCGGTGATAGCAATTCAGGTAACAATAACAGCAATTCAGATAACAATAATAATAACAGTAATGATAATAGCAGCAATATTGCGCTAGATGAGGACAAGGCAGTCCTGTCTAAGCTTGTGCAATCGCAAGCATCACTTGACGGCACACAGTACACACAGCTTAGCTGGTATCTGCTTCAGATACGTCTGGGGGACGCACAGGAGGTTTTGGAATCGGCAGAGTCTACTAAGAAGGATGTAAGCCGTGCACAGGAAAAGCTTCAGGCTGCAATAAATGCACTTCAGAAAAATGATACATCCACAAATGTATACGAGGATGGTACATATGAAGTATCTACACTGTGTATACCGGATGATGACATGGACTTTGTTGCATATAACCTGAGCATGAAGGTGACTATAGCAAACGACAGGATAGTTTCCATTACAGATGTAAAGGGAGACGGAGATTCACAAAATGCTTCTTATATAAAGAAGGCTGCAGATGGCACAAAAAATCAGCAGGGTATGGTTTCTGTGCTTACATCACAGGCAAATGCAGACAGCATCGACTTTAGCAGCATTGACACTGTTTCCCATGCCACATGCACATCAAAGGCTATAATTAATGGCTGTAAGAGCGTACTTGAAGCTGCTAAGAAGAAATAAAACCGCAAGGACATTTACAGGATGGAGATAACATGCAGGAATTTTGGATCAGACTGGCAAGCCTGTTTATAGTTGTATCATCACTATGGGGATACAATATGACAATAGATAAAAGAGAACAGGAAAATAAAAATACACAGCGTATTGCTTCACAAACTGAAAGCACAGACAGTGAGGGAGCATATAAGGATGGCACATACACAGGCAGTGCAGAGGGCTTTGGAGGCATTGTGGATGTCGAGGTGACAATCGAGGCAGGGAAAATATCATCGGTTGATATTACATCGGCAGATAAGGAGGATGGTGCATACCTGGCGATGGCAGAGGATATCATACCGTCCATCATTTCATCGCAGTCCGCGGATGTGGACACTGTAAGCGGTGCGACATTCAGCTCAACTGCAATAAGAAATGCCACTAAGCAGGCACTTGATAAGGCGGTGAAATAGATGAGAATAAAAGATATGAATCCAAAGCTTCGAAAGAGAAGGATACAGACCTGGTTTCGTGTAGGAGTGCAGCTTTTATTTTTCATACTATTTCCGTCAATGTTCACGGCAGCGTTCAATGGCGTCAAGTATATTTTTACACAGATTGGTTCAGGAAACAGAATTGAGCTTACATCATTTGTGGCGGTTCTTCTGATGCTTTGCGTGTACACAATGATATTTGGCAGATTCTTCTGTGGTTTTGCCTGCGCATTCGGAAGCTTTGGTGATGCGGTGCATGCAATATATGTGTCATGCTGCCGCAAGCTTAAGAAAAAGCCGGTGAGTGTATCGGTAGAGGCTGCAAAAAAGCTTACATATATGAAATACGTGATACTTGCAATCATATTGATACTATGCTATCTGGGCGCGTATAGCTTGTTAAAGGGCACAAGTCCGTGGGATGTATTCTCAATGCTTAGGGCAGGTAATTTAGGGCTTGCCTCATATATCACAGGAGCAGTATTTCTTGTGCTTATAATCATCGGTATGTGTGTTCAGGAGCGGTTTTTCTGCAGGTTTATGTGTCCGATGGGAGCTGTTTTTTCGATACTGCCTATAGCAGCTACATTTACCCTGCACAGGGACAGGGCGGGCTGCATAAAGGGCTGTGGAGCCTGTGAGAAGATATGTCCGTGTGATATAGGATTACCGGATGATGGCTCAGGCAGGATATCAGGTGACTGCTTCCAGTGTCAGAAATGCAACGGAATATGTCCGAAGAGCAATATTCATACAGGTATAAAGCGGCTCCGAGGAAATGAGCTTTGGTTTACCGGCATAAGAGCTGCGATACTTATAGCTATATGTGTATGGCTGGGTGTGTAGCATGCTGGTATTATGGAGAACAAAAATAAATGAAAAGAAATATGACTAAATCAGGAAAAATAGCATACGGCGCCATGCTTGTGGCACTTGCGATGATATTCAGCTATGTGGAGAGCCTTATTCCGATAAGCATAGGCATTCCGGGTATTAAGCTAGGAGTGGCAAACCTGGTCACTGTTCTTGGAGTATTTTTCCTTGGGCCTTGTGAGGTGCTTACTGTAGTGATAATGAGGATATGCCTTGTGGGTTTTATGTTTGGAAATGGTGTTTCCATCATATACAGTCTGGCAGGTGGTCTGCTGAGTCTTATGGTAATGCTTATTATAAAGAAAACAGATAAATTTTCGATGGTCAGTGTTAGCGTGGCTGGTGGAATCAGCCACAACATAGGACAGCTTTTGGCCGCTGCGATAGTGCTTAAAAGCACTGCAGTGGTGTATTATCTGCCACCACTTCTTGTGGCTGGCACACTGACAGGACTTTTGATAGGAATTGTCGCACAAAAGGTCTTTCCCGCAGTAGGATTAAGCGGGAAAAATTTTTTGAATATAGGTTAGAAAGGACTAACTTATTGAGAAAAGATATCAATTACGTATATCTGCTTAATACTAAAATCGGTAGCAATTGTGGATTGCAAATTAGAGTGCAGCCACATTAACTATAAATTATTAAAATCTTAAGGAGGAAAAAATGAAGAGAAAGATTTTAGCACAGAAATTTCTTACATTTGCACTGACAGCATCGGTGACAGCCACTATGTTTCCGACAAGTGCATTTGCAGTGACAGGCAGCCAGGTGGCGGCTGACGGAACGTACATAAGTACTGCTCATGTTACAAGAAATGAAGATGCAGAGGCAAATGAAGATGAGTGGGAAGAGTATGATGTAGAAGTAAGCCTCACAGTAAAGGACGGAAAAATAACTAATATTGTTACAACTCCGGGAAATGGATATACGTCTAATGATGCTAAGTATGTCAGATGGAGTACTACTGATGCGAACAGAGGTGGAATAAATACAAAAATTGTTGGTAAAGATGCAACTGTTGATACAATAAGTAGCTGGGATACAGTTTCAGGTGCAACATGTACATCTTCAGCTATCAAAGCAGCCGCTCTTAAAGCTATTGATCAGGCATCAGAGAAGAAAGATGAAGTAGCAGTGGACACTACAGCTCTTGAGTCAGCTATCAAGTCAGCAGAGGCACTTACAGAGTCTGATTATACAGCAGCTACATGGAGCAAGGTATCAGAAGCTCTTAAAGCAGCAAATAGCGCACTTACAGCAAAAGAGTCACAGACAGCAGTTGACTCAGCAGCAACAGCTTTAAATGCTGCTGTAAAGGGACTTGTAAAAGAAGAAAAATATGTATACTGCTATGCAGGGCTTACATGGGCAGAGTATTGGGCTGCTGAGGGAGTACAGGCCGCCGGAAGCACAGTGTCTTCAAGCGAAAAGGATTCACATAATGAATCAGATAAAGGAGCTTTCGATACAGTAACCCGTGCTACTGCAAATCACGGTCTTCACAGAGGAAGCTTCCAGTGTAATGCTATTGTCGAGACAGAAGAAGGTACGACACTCAATCTTTCATATTGGAAAACCGTTAAAGGCGATGACGGAAAAGACAAGCAAATTGCTGTCATGACAGATGGTACTGAATATAATTACAATAGGGGTGTATTTACCAAGGACGGAACAACTCTTAACTTGAAGGATTACAAAGTAACAGGTCTTAAATTTGTCCCTGTAAAAGTAAAAGCAGAGGATTACGAGGCATTCAAGGCAAAATATACAGTTTACGAGAATGGTTCTAAGTTGAAGGGCGGTTATGGAGAAAATAAACTTCAGGTTATTGACGAGGTGGCAAACGTTACCGCAGATACAAACGGTCTTAAGACTGCAACAAAGACTGCAGACGGAAGCTTCTCATTCTCAGCCAGAGCAACAGGAAATGACTCAGGTGTAATGTCTTCTCTTAAAAAAGCAGATGGACTTGAGCCGGAAGTTAAGGCTGCAAGCGGATCATACGGAGAGTTTTTAAGAGTTGATTTTAACGGTAATTATGGTGATCTTGGAGCCAATATGCAGGCAGTTAAGTGGACATATTATGGTAATGACAGCACAAGAACCAAAGCACTTGCCACATATGGCACAAAGTTTGCATCAGATAACTGGATGCATAAGTCTATGGGAATCCAGCTTGGTCTTACAGATTCGCTCAGATGCAGCCTGCCAAGTGGATATGATGGAACAGGATACTGGTCTGTTACAATCTATGCATTGGGATATGAGGATTATACATATAATTTTGAGGCAACAGCTGCAAATATAGTTACACCTCAGGTACCGGCAGACGAAGCTTCAAAGAAAGCTCTTTCCGATAAGGTTGCAGAGGCTGATAAGCTGAACAAGGAGCTTTATACAGATAAAACATGGTCAGATATGCAGAAGGAGCTTGAGGATGCAAATGATGCTTTAAAAAATACTGACCTCAAGCAATCAGAAGCCGAGGAAGCATTATCACACCTCACAGCTGCTATAAAAAATCTGAAATCACAGTATGTACTCATGAACATTCCATATGATGAGTTTTACAAGGCTGATCTTAATAACAATTCAGTCGCAGTAGATGCCACTACATCTGCCACAAAGCAGAAGACCAGAAATACTCTGGCAGCAGGCTCATATCATGCGGATGCAGAAGGAGAGCATATAAACGGTGTAACCTTCCCGGTAAAGGTCACAGATGAGTTCTACGATAACAATAAGGGTTATACACAGATTACAGATGACAGTAAGGTAGATATCACAACCAATATGAAGGGCAAGGTTTCTACAACAACATATGAGGGAAAGAAGGCTCTTTTTGAGAGTGCTGACTACTCATACTATGTGCTTAGTGAGGCTCCTTCATATTACAAGACTGCAACAGTAGGCACAGATAAAAAACTGTCATTTGGTGCTGTAAATGGAACTAAGAAGCAGATAGCTTCTGGCCAGGTGAAAACAAAGTTCAAGACAAAAACAAAGTACGGAGACTATCAGCTCAATCTTGATGGCATAAAGGATGCTATGGGCTTTGAAGAAGATGATGTGGTTTACGGTGTTATTGTAAGCACTGATGACAACACAGATTATGCTATGCGTCATGTGGAGAACATCTGGAAAACAGAGGATCTTGCATGGAGTGTGGGAATTGTTACAGATTCACACGGATGTACCCTTTCGCCTGAGCACTACAAGTCCATGGTTGGAAAGACAATCAAAAATGTAACATACTATACAAGTAAGGGAATCTTCACTTTACCTGTAAAATATAAGGTGCTTGAGCACGTTAAGGATTCAAAGGCAAATGTAGAAAATGCAGCTGTATCAGCAGGAAAGACTAATTTTGGTGTTGCACTTCCGGATGATTTTAACGCAGAATATGCAGTTACAGATGCAAAAGGAAATGAAGTAAAGGGATTTAATGTTGCAGAGGAAGCTTTAGCATCAGCAGTGTCAACATATGCAGCAAGCTATACTCAGAATAAGAAGCTTGTAATTTCATATCCTAACGATGCAGAGAATAAAGAGTATACGCTGACAGTATCTGATAAGAACAATAAATATGCTCCAATCACTACCACGTTTGAGCTCTATGCCGATACAGTTTCTGCAGCATACAATAATGATGCGACAGCACCGAAGCTTGTAAAGGCAGAGGGAGCAACAGATGCACAGTTTGCAGATTTTATTGGAAAAATCAAGTCTGTAAATGTGAATGGTAAGGTTTATCCGGCACCAGGCAAGGGTAAGGGTGCTGTGAAGATTATCAAGGAAGATGGTACAATTGATACTACTCAGGCTCCGTTTGCTGAGGGTTCAAGCTTTGAAATCAAGGTATCAGCAACCGGATATAAGGGTGCACTTTCATTTACATATGAGAAGCCGGTAGTTATTGATACTAAAGCACTTGAGAGTGCAATTGAAAAAGCAGATACACTCAAAGAAGCTGATTACACAGCAGACAGCTGGAAGACATTCTCGCAGGTGCTTTCAAGTGCAAAAGCAGTGCTTGAGCAAAAGGATGATCAGACAAAGGTTGACAATGCAGCTGAGTCACTCAATAAGGCTATTGAAAGCTTAAAGAAGAAAGAAGCAATAAATCCGGGAACATCGGGAAGTGGTACAGGAAGCACAGGTGCGATATCCGGAGGTACAGGAAGCTCTAATGGAGCCGGTACGAATGCAACTGTAGCAACAGGTAACAAGGCAAATTCTACGACTGCTGACACAACAGGCAGCACAGCTAAAAAAGCTACAGTAAAGAAGGCTTCAAAGACAGGTGATACAAACCCTCTTATGGGCATGCTTGCATTGGCATTTGCATCAATCAGTCTTGTGGGAGCGGCACTTTTTGCGAAAAAGCCAAACCGTAAATAATATAGGTAAATGATTTAGTTTACAGGCAAGAAAAACCTTCTATTGACAAATTTCGAAAAGTTTAAAATAAGGTTTAATTTAATAAGTAATCCAACAAAAGGGCGATGTTGTTCATACATCGCTCTTTTTGCATTTTTTGCAGTGGTAGGAAAATAATAGGTGTGTATTTAAACTTATCTTGAGATTTATTTAATATTTGTAATTATATAGATAATCAGCTATACTATAAAAAAGTATAGCTGATTTATATATGTTAAAGGGGTGAAAACGGGATGGGAATATACTTTAATCCTGGAAATGAAAGTTTTTTACAGTCAAAAAACAGTAGAATATATGTGGATAAGACAGAACTGATCAATGAATTAAATAGCAGATTATCGACAGAAGATAAATGTGTTGCAGTAAGCCATGCAAGGAGATTTGGAAAATCCCATGCTGCCGGAATGATAGATGCATATTATAGCAGGGGTTGTGATTCAGCAGAGTTGTTTGAAGACACTAAGCTTGCAACAAATCCGGCATATAAAAAACATATGAACAAATACAATGTCATACATCTTGATATTTCATCATTTTGGGATGATTATAAGGCAAATATCATTGATAAAATCAAGGAATACGTTGTGTCGGATTTAAGGGATGAATTTGAGGAAAATGTTGATTTTTCAAAGAAATTCAGTGTTATACTCATGTCTGTTTATAAGCTTACCGGGATACAGTTTGTAATTATTATAGATGAATGGGATTGTGTAATCAGAAATAGTGATGACCAGAATCTGATTCATAATTATTTACAGTTTCTTCATTCATTATTTAAGTCAGAGGAATCAAAGTACTTCCTTGCTTTGGCATATATAACAGGGATACTTCCAATTAAAAAAATAAAGGACGAATCGGCATTGAATAATTTTCAGGAGTTTACAATGCTTAAATCCAGACCGATTACACAATATTATGGTTTTACAGAAGAAGAAGTCATGATGCTGTGCAGGCAATACAACATGGATTATGAGAGTATGAAAGCCTGGTACAATGGCTATCTGATAGATGGTTTGCATATGTATAATCCGAATTCTGTGTCGATGGCACTTAATTACAGGGATTTTGATTCTTATTGGAAAAACACATCATCATTTGAGTCAATCAATACATTTATAAACATGAATTATGAGGGCTTGAGGGATGATATTGTAAATATGCTGTCAGGGAAAAAATTATATGTAAACACCGAAACTTTTCAGAATGATTTTTCTACTGTTTCCTCAAAGGATGAAGCTTTGACAGCTCTGATTCATTTGGGATATCTGGGATATGACAGAGAGGAAGAGAGTGCATTTATTCCAAATTATGAAGTGAAAAAGGCATATCAGGCAGCTCTGTGCACAGGAAATTGGGGGAAAATTGGAAAATCAATTGCCAGATGCGATGAATTGTTAAGGGCTACAATTAATTGTGACAGTGATAAAGTGGCAGAAATAATTGAGCTTGCACATGAATCATATACATCTGTTTTGAGATATAATGATGAAAACTCATTAAGTTGCGTTCTGACAATGGCTTATTTTACAGCACCTGCATATTACAATATTGTCAGAGAAATGCCGGCGGGTAAAGGATATGCAGATATGGTATTTATACCAAGAGAAAATGCCGGAAAACGCCCGGCAATTATAATTGAATTAAAGTGTGATAAGACTGCCGAGGCTGCAGTTAAACAGATTAAGGACAGGCACTATGAGGGAGCCCTGGCAGGCTATAAGGGAAAGCTTCTTTTGGTTGGAATCAATTATGATAGTCAAAATGGGGAGAAAAAGCATCATACCTGCGTCATAGAGGAATATGAAAAATAAGCACATTTCCCTATTGACGAATACCCTGCGTTGGCATATCATAATATATAAGTGAAAGGGAGTAGCCGGCACGAAAGTGCTTACTTATCCGTCAGTACGATTGCTCATACATACCATATATATGACAGCAATCCGGAGAGTGATTAAATGGCGAGACTTTTGTTGTTTTATACAGCAGAAGTGTCGCCTTTTTTGTATATAAAAGCCTTCTGCTGATAGGACATAGCTGTAACTATCAATTAATCAGGCATCCTTAAAAAGGACAGCAGAAGGAGGAAAATTATGATTTTTGTAGCAATTTTACTGCTTGTAGCAGGCTTTGTAGCACTGGTGAAGGGCGCGGATGTGTTTGTGGATGGAGCTGCGGCGCTCGCCGGGAAATTTGGTATTCCGCAGCTTGTGATTGGACTTACGATTGTGGCGATGGGCACGTCGCTGCCGGAGGCGGCAGTCAGCATCACTGCAGGAATAAAGGGCAATGCGGGGATTACAGTCGGTAATATAGTCGGCAGCAATATACTAAATATCCTTATAATCCTGGGAGTGACGGCACTTATCACAAATGTAGCCATACAAAAAACCACCTTCAAATACGAGATACCGTACATGCTTCTTATCACAGCAGTGCTTCTCGTGATGGGAATGACAGGTAATGAAATCACATTCATTGAGGGCGTTATACTGTGGATTTTATTTATTGCATATCTGCTTTATTTGTATATTCTGGCAAAAAAGGGCAATGACAGCGGTGCTGAGCAGTCGGTAAAGCTATATCCGGTATGGAAATGTCTGTTTTTTATTGTGCTGGGCGGTGTGTGCGTCGTGATTGGAAGCCAGCTTGTAGTAAACGGTGCCACGACTATAGCGAGAGCCTGTGGCATGAGTGAGCGCTTTATCGGACTGACAATCGTAGCATTCGGTACATCGCTGCCGGAGCTTGTGACATCTGTTTCAGCAGCACGCAAGGGAAATGCAGGAATTGCAATAGGAAATATAGTCGGCAGCAATATTTTCAATATACTCTTTGTAATCGGAACAGTAGCTCTAATTTGTCCGGTACCGTTTGAGAGCAGGTTTGTGATTGATACAGTTGTGGCAATCCTGTGCGGTGTGCTTCTGTGGGTCGGTACGATAAGACATAAAGAGCTTAGAAAGCCATGTGGAGTGGTGATGCTGCTTTGCTATGCGGCGTATTTTGTGTATCTGGCAGTTATGTAATGATGTATTTTTCGGAATTGTGATGACTGTGGAAAAATGTGGGATGAAGAGACAATACTTAAATCTAGCAAATTGTCAATAATTGTACACACAAATTGATATTTTAACATCGAAATGATAGTAATTTTAAGCTGAATATAAATAATTAATTAAAAATAGCACTCTCGCTTGACAAGTGCTAATTGCAGGTGTATAACGTAGTCAGAACGAACGGAAGGAAGCGATTATAATGGATAAAAACCCAAAGCATCCATTGAAGAAAAAGAATAAGGCCGATGCAAAGAAGCATCAGAAGCATGTATACGAATAGCAGCTTCCGTTAAGGAATACTATCCAGTAAGCACAATGTACCCCAGCCCGTTACAGGGTTGGGGTATTTTGCGTTTTTGGCAGTATTTTCAGAGACTTTTCCTGAGGCAGATGTAAATACATTTTCTCCCGCGCCTTTTATTAGAGAGGCCTTTAGCTTGTCGCCATACATATAGAGGTCATTTCCACGCACAATGCCCCATTCCATCAGAAGCGCAGCAGCACCGGTCACAAACGGCGCAGCCATGGAGGTGCCTGTTTTTGAAGTGTAGCCTCCGGTGTTTGAGCAAGAGATAATGTCCACGCCGGGCGCTATGATATCAGGCTTTATGCTGTTAAAGGCCCATGTATAGCCGCGGCCGGAAAAGGCGGCTGCGCGGTTTGTGCGGCTGTCATAGGCTCCGACGGAGATGACATTTTGGGCGGTTGAGGGGATGGTCAGGGTGATATCGGGGGATGCGTGGATAAATGAGGTCTGTGCATTGCGCAGAGCACCTGATGGCAGCCATATATCCCATGAGCCGTCCTTTACAGATATAGGGTCAAGTGATATTTTCCAGATGCCGGAGGATATATATTCTGATCCCATGAGTTCAATGAATATTTCCTGAAATGGAGAGTAGGGTGAGGGACCACCGCCTGTTATATATATATCTGTCCCATCGAGCCTGTATCTGTATGTAAAGCCCTTTGCCTGATTGGTAATTGTATCGGGAATCTGCAGCATATCATTATTTGGTGCGGTAATGCGTATTTGTATTTCATCCCAGTATTTTTTCCATAAATCTATAGAAAGAGACGGCTCAGGGTAGCCTATTGCAAGCTCCGCATCGGCAGGATATGAGCTGCCGTTTGCATGGCCAAAGCCGGCTCCATCGTTGCCTGAGCCGACAGAGACAGCGCAGCGGTAGTTTTCTGCTATATAGTCCAGGTATGCTTCAAGCAGTGAGGTGCCGCTGTGTGAGCCGTTACTTGTGCCAAAGCTTAGATTTATGGCCATAGGCATATTCATATCGATAGATTTTCTTATGCAAAAGTCTACTGCCAGCATGATCTGTGTGGTTGTGGGAAAGCTGGCACCGCCTGAGGTTTTAAGCTTTACGACTATAAGAGTGCTCTCATAAGCGACACCGCGATACTTCGTGTTTTGTTCATTACCATTATCATTTCCGTTTCCGGCAGCAATTCCTGCCACATGCGTGCCGTGACCGGATAGGTCGATGCTTGGACAGATGCGCTGCATCTCTAAGCTGTTTCCTGCATTTATGGCTTTTGTGATTGTGTCGCGGTCATATAAGGTGCCAAAGGGGATGGCATCAGTGTTTGAGTAATTATCGGAAACAGTCTGATCCCACAGATAGGCTATTCTGCTTACCCCATCCTGTATAAAAGCCGGATGGGCATAGTAAATGCCGGAGTCTATAATGCCTACGAGCACGCCTTTTCCGGTCAGATTGTATGGATTGGTGTGTACAGGAGTGATGCATGAGGCCTGCGAGCCCTCGTATACATCGTAGTTAAATTGCTTTGGCTTTTCCATATATATGATTTCATCGCACAGTGCGACGGTATTTACGAGGGATTTCTCAATTACAAGCACCGCATAGTTTCCGAGCAGCCTCGTCATAAGGACAGAGGGAAATTTTTCTTTAATTTTTTCGATGTCACCGACATATTTCACTATCACTTCCCAGCTGTCACTCTCAGGCAGATAGCCGCTTGAAAGTCCACCCTCCTTCCCAAGCTCATAAGGGGTGGAAAGCAGGGCGGCGGACAGCTGTGGAGAAATTTTCTCACTAAAAGCTATTTCCATGATAACCTCCATTTTTTATTAGTAAAATATTAAAAAAATCTTAAAAGACAAAAGCAATATACATTTGGTATGATTAATTCATAATCAATCAATTTATTATAAGTAACCGGGAGGTCGAAATGAGTAAAAAGAAAAAGATTATCATTTCAGTGATTGCAGCTGTGATTATCATAGCAGTTATTGTGTCAGCTGTTGTCATTGCAATGACAAAGGGAAAGAACGCAGCAAAGGCATCGGGCGTGTATGCAAACAAGGTTTCTGATGTCATGTATCAGGCGGGTAGCACTGACAAGTACAGCGGTGTCGTGGAAGCGGCTGATACCATGGATATCAAGGCTGACAGTGAGAAAACAGTAAAGGATATTCTTGTATCGGAGGGTGATGAGGTACAGGTGGGTACACCTCTTTTTACCTATGATACAAAGGAGCTTGCCGCAAAAAAGGAAAGCGCCACTCTTGAGCTTGAGAGCTTAAACAATACGCTTTCAGGCTATGACGCACAGATAGAGCAGCTCACTAAGGAAAAGAAGGAAGCGTCAAAGGATCAGCAGCTTGACTATACACTGCAGATTCAGCAGGCACAGACACAGCAGAAGCAGACTCAGTACGATGTTGCAACGAAGAAGGCAGAGATAGAAAAGTACGATGAGAGCATCAAAAATGCCACTGTAAACAGCACAATGGTCGGTGTTGTTAAGAAAATCAATGAGAATCAGAGTGCAGACACAGCAGATTCTGCATTTATGACAATTGTTGCCACCGGTGATTACAGGGTAAAGGGCACAATCGATGAGCAGAGCTTTTTAAACAGTGGACTGTCAGAGGGACAGGCGGTTATCGTGCGCTCAAGAGTTGATGAGTCAAAGACCTGGCAGGGTACCATCAGCAAGGTTGATACTGAGAATCCTCAGACTGATAACAGCAATTCAGGCATGTATGACGATGGAAGCAGCGAGCAGAAGGCCTCAAAGTACAATTTCTATGTGCAGCTTACAGGCACAGGTGATATGCTTTTAGGACAGCATGTATATGTGGAGCCGGATTTCGGACAGACGCAGGTGAAGGAGGGCATATGGATTGATGAGAGCTACGTCGTAAAGGATGGCGATGATGCATATGTCTGGACACTCAATAAAAAGAATAAGCTTGAGAAGACAAAGGTTGAGCTTGGAGACTATGATGAGAACCTCATGATGTATGAAATTAAATCAGGACTTAAGAAGGATGACTACATAGTATGGGCATCTGATGACCTTTATGAGGGCGAGCCGGCACAGACCTGGGAAGAGTACATTGAAAATGGCGGCGGTGAAGATTCAGTCTATGACGATATGGGTACAGAAGCCATTGATGAGCAGATGCTTGAGGGCACTGAGGGCGGTCCTGTTGATGATGGAATCATGGATGAGGGCACAATGGACGAAGGTGCTGCCGCTGACGGTGCAGATGCCACCGGTTCGGGTGACGCGGAGGTACAGTAGATGATTCTAGAACTCCAGCATATTTACAAAAACTATTATCAGGATAAGCTCGTGGTGCCGGTTTTAAAGGATGTCTCACTCCAGATTGAGGAGGGAGAGTACGTGGCAATCATGGGTCCGTCGGGCTCCGGCAAGACCACTCTCATGAATATAGTGGGATGCCTTGATCTGCCAACCTCGGGCACATATATACTTGACGGCAGACCTGTCAGTGAGCTGAAGGAAAAGGAGCTTACGAGGGTAAGGCGCGATACAATTGGATTTGTATTCCAGAATTTCCAGCTCATGCCGCGTGAGAGTGCACTGGACAATGTGTGCCTGCCACTCATATACGCCGGTGTGAGCAAAAAGGACAGAAGGCAGATGGGCATGGAGGCCTTAGAGCGTGTTGGACTTTCAGACAGGGCTGATTTCAAGCCTACGCAGCTTTCGGGAGGACAGAAGCAGAGAGTGGCGATAGCGAGAGCAATGGTCAATCACCCAAAGCTTCTGCTTGCGGATGAGCCTACGGGAGCACTTGATTCAAAGTCCGGCAAGCAGGTGCTTGAGCTCTTTGAGAGCCTTAATGAGTCCGGTGTGACGGTTGTTATGATCACACACGACAGAAAGGTTGCAGAGCAGGCAAAGCGCATTGTTCACATCATAGATGGTGAGATAACAGAGGAAGGACAGGAGGCAGGTAATGAAAAAGAAAAAGAAAATTAAGATCATTATAATAGCTGTCCTTGTAGTTGCGGTTGCAGCGGGAAGCATCACAGGAGTTGTTTATTACAAGAATTCCAAGGGGCTTGCTTCCGTTATGAGCGTTTCAATGATCAGCACGACAAACGACTACACATCCATGACCAGTGAGGGAATGGTGTGCGATGATGCATGTCAGACAATCAATTTAAAGGATGGACAGAAGGTGACAGAGGTTTATGTCACAAAGGATCAGCAGGTAAAGGCCGGAGATAAGCTCCTTGCATATGATGTGACGAGCCTTTCCCTCTCGGTTGAGATGAAGCAGCTTGAGATACAGAGTCTTGAGAATCAGCTTACATCAGAAAAGCAGAAGCTTGACAAGCTAAAGAACACTAAGCCGGTTGCAAAGCAGCCTGAGAGTCCTGTTACACCTGAGCCACAGCCTGACACACAGCCGGCTGCATCTGAGCAAAAGCCTGATGAAGAGCATGATGTGATATCTGATCTGTCAGTGGCTGAAGGAAGCGGTACAGAGGCCGATCCTTATGTATTTACATGCACAGAGGCTTCATATGTATCGGGAGCGCTTTTGAATACACTCGCTGATAAGAGCGCTGTAGCACGGTTTGTGATTGGAGATGCTAACGCACCTGATATGGAGCTTACCGTAAGAGGAGATAAGCTTGGCAGCTATGATGACAGCGATGAGATAAAGCTTTTCCTTGCAGGCACAATTACAGCAGGAGCTGCTTCTGATGATACAGCAGGAAATGAGCCGTCAGACAGCACAGCAGACAGTGATGCAGAACAGACCACACAGCCTGAAGCTGATACCGCTTCAGAAGAAAAGACATACACAGCAGATGAGCTTAAGGATGCCATAAAGGAGCAGACCAGAAGTGTTGCCGATGTTGATTTACAAAAGAGAATTGCACAGGCTGATTTAAAGGAGCTGCAGAGTGAGCTTGAGGATGGCGTGGTATATGCAAAGAAGGACGGAATCGTGACAACAGTTTGCGATCCTGCAAATCCACCGCAGGACGGCACACCTTTCTTACAGCTTTCAGGAGCGGCAGGCCTATATATCAGCGGAACAATCGGTGAGCTGGATCTGGATACGGTAAAGGTAGGACAGAGCGTATCAGCAGTAAACTACATGACAGGTGATACCTATGAGGGCACAATATCTGAGATAAGCAATGTGCCGTCAGACAGTGTCAATTACTATGGGGACAGCAATCCGAACTCATCATTCTATGAGTACACTGCATACATTGAGAATCCGCAGAATCTCAAAAAGGGTGATTCACTGGAGCTGACTATAGATACATCATCAGAGGGCTCTGACAGAGGACTTTATATCGACAAGTCATATGTCAGAACAGAGAACGGACAGTCATATATATACAAGGATGACAACGGAAAGCTCAAAAAGCAGACTATCAAAACAGGCAAGTCACTCTGGGGCTCATATGTGGAGATCAAGTCAGGTCTGACAAATGATGACTATATTGCATTCCCGTATGGAGTCAGGGAGGGCGAGAAAACCAAGGTGTCCGAAGATGGTATGTATTAGTTTAGCAGGGAGGATTAAAGATGCTTGAAAATATTAGATTGTCCTTTAGGGGAATCTGGTCACATAAGATGCGTTCGTTTCTGACTATGCTTGGAATCATCATCGGAATTGCAGCAATTATTGCGATTGTTTCCACAATTCAGGGCACAAACGAACAGATAGAAAAGAACCTCATAGGTTCGGGAAGTAATAACGTAAAGGTCACACTGCAGAAGGATGGCTATGATATGGATTTGTCATATGATTCGGCTCCTGCGGGAGTGACCGAGGTATCGGCTGCCACACTTGACAGCATAAAGGAGCTTGACCATGTAGAAAATGCAGCCCTTTACCGCACAAGACAGGCTTACAATGCAGTTTATTATCTGAACACTGCGCTTTCGGGCGGCAATATAACGGGTGTCGATGACGGATATTTCGACACAGCAAGCTATGTAGTCATGAAGGGCAGAGGCTTCTCAAAGAATGACTATGCAAAGGCCCGCAGGGTGGCACTTATCGATGAGAGCGTGGAGAGCAGCCTGTTTTCAGGAGAGAGTGCGCTCGGCAAGACGGTAGAGATACAGGGATATCCGTTTACAGTAGTCGGTGTAGTCACGGAAAAGGACAGCTATGACCTGGTAATAAACTCAATGGATGATTACTATATGTATGCCTATGATGACAGCCAGGGCAATGTATTTGTGCCAAGCGGCACATGGCCGGTCATATTTGGCTATGATGAGCCGCAGAACCTTCTGCTTAAGGCAGACAGCACAGATACCATGGCTACAGTGGGAAAGGCTGCTGAGGAGATACTTAACAGCAATTTAAATGTCACAGACGGCTCTGATGTGACTTACAAGGCACAGGATTTACAGGAGCAGGCAAAGCAGATACAGCAGCTCAGCCAGTCAACCAACATGATGCTCATCTGGATTGCCGGAATATCACTGCTCGTCGGCGGCATCGGTGTCATGAATATCATGCTTGTGTCAGTCACAGAGCGTACCTCAGAGATAGGACTTAAAAAGGCAATCGGAGCGGGAAAGGGAGCAATACTTGGACAGTTCCTCACAGAGGCAGTTGTTCTTACAAGTCTTGGAGGTCTGGTCGGAGTGCTGGTCGGAGTGATACTCTCTAAGGTCATCTCAATGCTAAACGGCACGCCGACAGCGATAAGTCCGGCAGCAGCTATACTTGCGGTGCTTTTTTCCATGGCAATCGGAATCATATTCGGTATGCTTCCATCATACAAGGCAGCGAACCTAAACCCTATTGATGCACTGCGCCATGAGTAATTCTTACTGAAATCGCTGCTATTGTGAAAAAAATAACAATTCTTTGTATTTTGATGAATACAAGGGTAGAAAAAGTTTAAAAAATTTTGTAAAATGTTCCTAGTAGATAAATACTAGGAGCATTTTTTTAGAGGAATCAGCTCATATGATATGGGAAGTGTCACATGATGTAATGATTCTTCTAAGTATGTAAATCATTAGGTAACAATATACATTTATTTTAAGGAAAAGGAGATAATATGTACGCTGACGAAAACGTAATCAAAATCAAACATGCAGTTTTGCTTGAGGTCGCAAAGGCTGCATTTGCAGGTAACCTCGATGAGATCAGAGATGACATCCCATTTACACTGATTCCGGGACCGACACCTCAGTTCCGTTGCTGTATCTACAAGGAGAGAGAGATCATCCGTCAACGTGTCAGACTTGCAGAGGGTAAAGCACCAAGTGCAAACGATGACGGCAATATCATCCAGGTAATCAGCTCAGCATGTGAGGATTGTCCGATTTCAAGCTACACAGTTACTGAGAATTGTCAGAACTGTCTTGGCAAGGCTTGTATCAATGCATGTAAGTTCGGAGCAATCGAGGCAGGACGTCTCCGCTCACATATCGACCCACAGAAGTGTAAGGAGTGTGGACGCTGTGCACAGGCATGTCCTTACAATGCTATCGCTCATTTAAAGAGACCATGTAAGTTCTCTTGTCCTGTAAATGCCATTACATACAATGAGTACGGCATCTCAGTGATTGATGAGAGCAAATGTATCAGATGTGGTAAATGTATCCACAGCTGTCCATTCGGAGCTATCGGCTCAAAGACATACATCGTAGATGTAATCGATGCAATCAAGTCAGATAACAAGCATGTATACGCTATGGTTGCACCAGCAGCAGAGGGACAGTTTGGAGTAAACATCACTATGAACAGCTGGAAGAAGGCTATGCAGGCAGTTGGCTTCAATGGCTTTGTTGAGGTAGCACTCGGAGGAGATATGACAGCAGCATACGAGGCTGATGAGTGGCTTGAGGCATATGAGGCAGGAGAGAAGAAGGTTACATCATGCTGTCCTGGATTTGTAAATATGGTTAGAAAGCACTATCCGGAGCTTGCTGACAAGATTTCTACAACTGTTTCACCTATGTGCGCGGTTTCAAGAATGATCAAGGCAAAGGATCCTGATGCAGTTACAGTATTCATCGGACCATGTGTTGCCAAGAAGTCAGAGGTAGAGGATCAGAAGATAGAGGGAAATGCAGACTATGTACTTACCTTCAGCGAGATTCGTGCTATTATGAAGGCAAAGGGAGTACAGCTTGAGGCTGATGATACCTCATATCAGGAGGGCTCAGTATTCGGTAAGCGTTTCGCAAACTCAGGCGGAGTTACAGCAGCTGTAATCGAGAGCATGAAGGAAAAGGGCGAGGATGTTGATTGCAAGGTTTGCAAGGCAAACGGAGCAGCAGAGTGTAAGAAGGCACTTCTCCTCATGAAGGCAGGCAAGCTTCCTGAGAACTTCATCGAGGGAATGGCATGTGAGGGCGGCTGCGTAGGCGGACCAAGCTCATACAATGACATGGTATCTACCAAGAAGTTCCGTGATGATCTCTTAAGCAGAGCAGATGACAGAAAGATTCGTGACAACATCGCAAACTACCATATGGAGACATTTGAGATGCACCGTAAGGAGCAGTAAAAATGATTGTTACTGCCAAAGCGTGGCTTGAATAGTTACATAAGCTTTCAAAATCCCCCGACTTGTTCGGGGGATTTTTGTGTATGCGAATATCTGAAAAAAGCTATGTGGTTAGTCATATTGAGAACGGAATAGTAACAAAGATATTAAATAAATTAAGTACATATTACGACTCTATCACGGGTTTTCGGGATAAAGAAACAATTGTAACACAACTGAAATATATGAAGCTAACATTAAGAAATTCTCAAGGAATTTGCAGTAGCAAAAAAGATTGTTTAACGCTATAATAGATACTGCTTGAAATAATATTATCAGGTTTGAGTAATAATATAGAGAGAATAATTATAAAATGCTAAAGAGGATTGGAAAAATGGACAAAAATAAAAAGATGATTATCGGCATACTTACGGCTGCAATAGTTCTTGTGGTGGCGTTTATAGTATATATCACATGCTTTGATTCACACATTGAGTTCAGCAGCAAGTTTAAAAACGGTATCACTGTTGAGTATGGCAAAAAGTTTGAGGAGCCCAAAATTAAGGCGTATGTCAGAGGCAGGCTCATAAACCGAAAGGGAAAAGAGATAAAATGCACTATAGACAGTAATGTCGATGCGACAAAGACTGGTTCATACGAGATAAAGGTAACTGCTCAATACGGTAAAAAAACAGCGACACAGACCATCAAGGTTGAGGTGAGGGATAAGAAGGCTCCTGAGATTGCATTAAATGGCGATGCAGAGATGACTGTAGAGGCAGGCAGCGAGTTCAGTGACCCGGGATATACGGCAACAGACAACTATGACGGCGATCTGACAGACAAGGTATCTGTCACAGGAGCAGTCGATACATCAAAGCCGGGAGACTATGAGATAAAGTACAGTGTCGCAGACTCGTCAAAGAATGAGAGCGAGGTCAAAAGGACTGTGCATGTCACAGATACCACGGCACCGCAGATAAAGCTTTCAGGTGATGATTTTATGTCAGTTAAAAAGGGTGATAAGTACAGTGATCCGGGATACACGGCAACTGACAACTGTGACGGAGACATCACAGACAGTGTCAAGGTGTCAGGAGACAAAGTTGATAAGGACAAGGCAGGAAAGTATACTGTGACCTATGAGGTCTCAGATTCATCAGGTAATAAGGCTACAGCTACAAGAGTGGTCAGTGTGTATGACCCGGCTGCAGCAGCAGACACGGTAAATCCGGGCAACAAGATCATTTATCTGACCTTTGACGATGGTCCGGGAAAGTATACACAGGGACTTTTGGATGTGCTTGATAAATACAATGTAAAGGCTACCTTCTTTGTCACAAATACGCATCCTGACTATCAGAATCTGATAGCGGAGGAGGCAAAGAGAGGACATACAGTGGCTATCCACTCTGCCAGCCACAAATACAACCAGATATATACAAGCGAGCAGGCATTCTTTGATGACCTTGAGCAGATGAACAGTATCATAAAGGCACAGACAGGAAATGATGCGTCAATCATCAGATTCCCGGGAGGCTCATCAAATACTGTGAGCAAGGATTACTGTCCGGGCATTATGACACAGCTCGTCAATGATGTGACAGCAAGAGGCCTTTTATACTGTGACTGGAATGTATCGAGCGGAGATGCAAACAACAAGCCAATCAGCACAGATCAGGTGGTACAGAATGTTATCTCAGGAGTGCAGAGCCACAACGTATCAGTTGTATTGCAGCACGACATAAAGGATTTCAGTGTCAATGCGGTCGAGCAGATCATCCAGTGGGGACAGGCGAATGGCTATACATTTTTACCGCTTACCACAAGCTCACCAATGTCTCATCATCGCGTAAACAACTAAAAGCACAAAAAACAATAAAAAAGCACAAAAAAGAAGAGTTCGAAATGAACTCTTCTTTTTTAATCATGATTCTTATATCTTATTCCCCAATTAACATTTTTGTAACTATAATTTTACCTAAATATATAATAAAGAAAAAGGTACATAGAAACTAGATTGCCTGAGGGGTCAAAATTATTTAACTACCTCAACGTTAACTGCCTGTGGACCTTTAGCGCCATCAGTGATATCGAACTCTACTGCTGCACCTTCCTCGAGAGTTTTGAAGCCCTCCATGTTAAGTCCTGAGAAATGTACGAATACATCCTTTCCGTCCTCGGCTGTGATGAATCCGTAACCCTTTTGGTTGTTGAACCATTTTACTGTACCTTTGCTCATCGAAAGTACCTCCAAATAATAATAATGCTGCTCACGCAACTAACGTTAGAATAGCATAACAGGTTTAAGATGTAAAGCAATAAAGTCAAAGTTCTTTAAAGTTTATGTCATTATTTGCTAAAAATTTCATTACAAGCCTATCCCATTCACTATCTAAGGTCCTATCCGCTGAAAAAATATTGTAGGATATCCCGGTTGTGAGAGTTAAAAGCTGGCTTTGATACCTGATATTTATGAAAAAACCGCTGATATCGGATACAGTGAAGGCCGAGTGCAGACTGCTTAGGGTGTGCTCCATATTTTCAGGTGAAAGCAGAAAGACAAACTTGAATGACGACGGCGTCTGCCTGCCCTTTATCAGGTCGAAGCAGTTTGTGCGAAGCATCTTAAAAGGGAGTATGGCATAGCCTGTTATGCCATTTTCCTCAAGCTCTGTGGAGCTGTAAAAGCCCTTTTGCAGGTGGCCGTCTATGACGTATGAGGCGGCCTTTGTGATGACTGCCTCCTGGAGCAGGAAGTTGTCGAATATTTCCGTGCGAAGCAGCTTGTTCATAAAATCCTTTGTGTCTGTCAGTTCGATTGATATCATAATTTCTCCTCATTTCCTACATTGTATGTGACATCGAATTGCATGCAAGCATGCATCGATGATACCTTTTGACCCTTTAATCATA
>OIYP01000100.1_pt1 | contig 61795 bp, 69 predicted proteins | sample 1588261 | NCBI WGS metagenome assembly OIYP01 (sample SAMN03283293) | human gut metagenome | biome: human-associated habitat; material: feces | host: Homo sapiens | place: Peru | collected 2012 | reverse complement strand
ATTCGGTAACTACGGAAAAGATAGCCGACAAGTCCGTTACCAATATCAAGTTGGCGGATGGTTCTGTCTCTATGGATAAGTTTTCCCCCGAAGTTAAGGATGAGCTGGTAGAAGACTTGACGGAAGACTTCGTTCCACGTTCTGGTGGTGTGGTGACAGGTGACTTGGAGGCTCAGAGGCTCATCAAGACTGGTGGAAAGGATTATGAGTTACTTGAAGCAGACGGAAGCGTAGCCCTTCCCATCACGGACGAAGAACTAGACGAGATAGCCAAGACTGAGCCTTGCTGCGTTCCTATTGCGGACGAGGTAATAGCTTCCATCTTGGATGGCACTTACACAGGCGGTGGCGAGATAGAGCCTTGTACTTGTGGGTGTGTGCCAATCACGGAAGACGATATAGATAATATTTTTAACAATACCAATAATTAATTTAAATTTTATTCATTATGGCAAAGTATTTAGATTCGAAGGGTGTCACCCTCTTGTGGAAAAAGGTCAAGGCTGAGGACGCAAAGCGCATATCAGCAACGGAGAAGGGTGCTAAGAACGGTGTGGCTACACTTGATGCAAGTGGCTTTATCCCATTGGCACAGCTTGGCAACCTTGACACAACGGTTGCGGAGGTGGTCATGTCTCTTCCTACCTCTGGCATCAAGAAACATATCTACATGATTCCGTCCGATGAGACAAGCGACAAGAACATCTACAAGGAGTATGTATATACTGGCGATGTTTCCGCTGCCTATGACGAGAGTAAGTGGGAGCAACTGGGCGAATACAAGGGTAGCATAGACCTCTCAGGCTATGCCAAGAAGACCGATGCCGTCAGTGCTATCGGCACACCTACGACCACAGCGACAAACGTAAGCATCCCTTACACCAAGGCAGACGGCACACAAGGAACGGCAGTTCTCCTTCTTACTGCCACAACAACAGCCGCAGGTCTCATGTCGGCTTCAGACAAGACCAAGCTCAACGGTCTCAGCAACTATACTCTTCCAAAGGCTACCACCACGGTACTTGGTGGTATTATGCTCGGTTATTCCGCAACAGGCAAGAACTATCCTGTGGCTGTCGATGCAAACGGCAAGGCATACGTCAATGTTCCTTGGGAGAACACCACCTACCAAGTGGCTTCATCCTCTGTTGACGGCTTGATGTCAAAGGAAGACAAGTCTAAGCTTGACGCAGTGGCTGAGAGTGCTACGGCAGATAGTGCAATGTCAGACGAGGACATCGAGGCTGCTATCGCAGACGCATAAAACAAATTGTTTCATTTGTCCTCCTCTTTGCAACATAAGGGGAGGATTTATTTTAAAATTTGAAGATTATGAGTAAATTTTTAGATGCGGCAGGACTTACCAAGGTAGTGGGTACGTTGAAGAAATGGTGTAATGAGAAATTCCTTCTTTCATCGTTGTTGAGCAAAGGAAGTGGAGACAATAGCTTGCAGATGAATAGCTGCAATGCAAAAGGAGTAGGTTCTTTTGCAGAAGGTTTGTTTAGTAAAGCAAATGGTGACTATTCTCATGCTGAGGGTAGTAATAGTAATGCAAATGGCAACTGCTCACATTCCGAGGGTGAAAACACTTCTGCAAGTGGAAATTCTTCACATTCAGAAGGTGCTGATACTATAGCAAATGGTTTTGCCTCACATGCACAAGGGGCTTACAACAAACCTTCAAAACATACGATTCATCAAATTGGTATAGGAAGTGGTGGCTATAGTAGAAAAAACGCTGAGGAAATCTATTGTAATCTATCGGGCGATTCTGTGGTGGATAATGAAAATAACGGCTGCAAATACCTTATTGGTCTTGGTGGATATGATGGCACTAATCTTTTTACAGACAGTAATGGTACGCAACTAAATAAAAAAGTGAAGTCAGTGCAAGAAGTCATTAAGACCATACAAGAAAATATAGACAAGTTTCCTTTTGATTATGTTCAATTTGATGAAGAAAACATAAAACTTTATTTGACAACTTCACTTGACCTTGATGGCAATGATTTTTCATGTGTAGATATTTATGCCTCTCGTATCATCAAGAATGATGGCACATCCAATCAGTTGCTTGTGGCAGACGGCTCTGTTCTTAACGCAAACACCCTTGCCAGGAAGATAGATACCATAGAATATATGGAATTTAAAGTAGGTGCGGATAGTGGTGTTATGAATATATATAAAGTATCACAACCTAAACCTTATGTAGTATTTTTTGATGGTGCTACTACATCAAGTGCTGGTCTTATGACAGCATCCGATAAAACCAAACTTAACAGTACTGCAACGAAACCGATGGTTTGTAACGGAAGCCTTCCTGCGGGCATAGGGCATTACAGCCACCTTGTCGTTATCAACACTGGAGGCGGTCATGGAGACATAAACCTAAGTGGTGGTACATACGAAGACGGAGACATCGTGGAAGTGCTACCGGTTGGCAGCGGATGTAGTGCTTCTTTCAGTGGTTACATTTTCTACGGATCAGAGCAAAATCACAGTGTCGGTATTTCAAGCAGCGTTGGCAGTGCGAGGTTTATCTACTATAATGGTGCTTTCTATTGTACCAATAGTGTTCAGGAAGGCTCGGGTGGTTTTAGTATAGTATGACGATGCTAGGTTCACACAACTCCCTTACATACCTAAGACCAAGGAAGTGGTGGCAAGTGCCCTTTCACTTCATGGCTAGGTGCCAGGGAGTAAACTATATGGAGCAATACGAGAAATACGGAGTGAGACTCTTCGACCTAAGGGTATGGCTTGATGACAACCTCAATATGGAAGTCAGGCATGGCTTGATGGCGTTCAAGTCAAGCACAACTTTCGTGGTGGATTTCTTGCAGTATCTCAATGGCAAGGGGGATTGTTATGTGAGGATAATCCTAGAGGAGGACAATTTCACCAAGAAAGACAAGCAGGTAACGTTGAAGGAGGAACAGTTTAAAAATCTCTGTGGCATCTGGGAGTGCCATTTTCAACGCATTCGTTTCTTTGGTGGCAACAGAAAGTATGATTGGAAAGTTCTCTATCATTTCAAGGGTGCAGAGCCAACCCTCGATGATAAGTATTCATCTACCACTTCCCTCTTCGAGTCTGACAGCCGTTTCTTGGCAGTCCTTGATGACTTGTTTCCTTGGTTGTATGCTAGGTTGAACAATAAGAGGAACTTCCGAAAGGGTACGGATAAGGATTGCTTGTTTGTGGACTTCATAGACATAAGGTAAGCATATTGTTAGTTAACTTTCAAATTTTCTAAAAAACAACAGTATGAAAGATTGGACTGGAAACGGAAAGAGTATGTTCGTGACGTTGGGAGCATCCAACCACACGGACAAGGAGCGTTAGAGCAATGACTTTTACGCTACCGACCCTATAGCCATAGACAAGTTGGTAGGTGTCATGTCACTTCCTCACAAGATATGGGAGTGCGCTTGTGGCACAGGTTGCTTGTCGGAGCGACTGAAACACTTCGGGCATGAAGTAATATCCACCGACCTTGTAAACAGGGGATATGGGGGGATAAGAGACTTCTTGAAAACAGAGGAAATGCCAAATGGGTGTACTTGCATCCTTACCAATCCGCCATACAAGTATGCCCTGGACTTCATCAAGCATAGTCTAGACCTTCTTCCAGAAAATGGTCTTTGCATCATGTTTCTAAAGACCACCTTTTTGGAAGGACAGAAGAGATATGATGAGCTGTTCAGCAAGAATCCGCCTCATTATGTTCTGCAATTTTCCAGAAGGGTGCTCTGTGCGAAGAACGGAGAGTTTCAGAGGATGAAGGATGGTGGAGGAAGCGCAGTAAGTTATGCGTGGTTTGTATGGAATAAGGAGTATCAAGGTAATACCGTTATTAAGTGGATATGATGGAAAGGATATGAGGTGATGGTGGATTTTGTTTCATTGTCACCTCTTTGCATATTGGTTTTGTCTGTGATTTTACTTTCAGATTGTAAGAATAACCAAAATTTACCCCCCCATTTTGTGATAAATTGTAACTGTTAGTATAGTTTAACGCTATAATTTTGCAGAATACTTGCATGATAATGAATAATTTTGTACGTTTGCGTCATTCGTAATAATAACATTGTATAAGTTAAACATGAAGAACAGTAATGAAAAAAGATGACGAAAAAGAAATCAAGACCGCATTGCATCGCATAATGAGCTTTGGCGGTCGGAGAAAGAGAGTTGAAAACTCTTTGTGGAAAGCCAAGTGGTTGCCAGTCATAGTCATGTTGGTAAGATGGTATGGCACGTTTGACTTTTATTCAAACCCTAGGGAGATATTCATGGACTACCGTGATAATGAGTTTTGCGTGATGTGGTTCTATACCATCGCATACATATTCCTGCCTTATTACATGTGGGATAAGGCGGTCACCCATGAGCTTTGTTTCCGATGGAAGATACCTATGGTGTATCTTTTCTCACTTAACGTGGAGCATCTTTTCTATGACTCCATCATTATCACCATGGATATGGTTTATTTCGATTTCATCCTCATTGGTCTAACCTTATTATTGTATGTCTATGTTGGAATCAAGCGAATATAGGATAGTGGCAGCGAGCCTTCGGACTTTGGCAGACCAAGCCGAGGCAGAGGCTAACGCCATAGACAATGGCGAGCCACGTAGTTGTGGAATCAAGGGCGTTGACATGGAATTGATGGTGTTGCAACTAGCCATGTTGAACGATGGAACAATCAACAAGGGCATGGTGGCTGAGATATTAGGCAAGTCTCCTCGCATGGTGGAGAAATATGTGGCAGACGGAACGATACCGCAAGGCATGGAGGAGAAGCATGGGCATGCCCAGCGTTGGAATCGTGCCTTGATAGAGTATATCGCCAACAAGAAGCGATTCTTTCGCAAGCAAGCGAAGAAATATGGCTTGTTGTAAGGAGAAATAAATGTAGGATAGGGGAAGTTCTTGGTGGACTTCCCTTATATTTTGTAGTTGAGGCTTTTGGCTTCGCCGTTTAACGAAATCGCTAGGTTCTGATAATCTGTGAGTTAAACAATCTTTGGGTAAGTTATCATCATGTTGCTATTTATTCCTTAATTTTGCCGTCGTAATCGGTTACATGTGTGTTATCATTATTGTTTAACTTTTTATTCTTTAGGAATTATGGCAGAAGAAGTAATCAAGACCACTTCCTGTTGCAATGACGCAATGATGGGTGGTATGCTAGGAGCGATGGCAAATCGCAACAACAATGACCCTTTGGCATTGATGGCGGCTATGCGTGACCGTGACGATGCCGACATGTGGAACAATCCATTTGCCTACATGATGATGATGGGCGTGATGAAATGGATGTACGGTGACAACTGGAACAACCGTGACAACGGCGCAGACGTTCAACGTGCGGAGATTCAGAGCCAGATAGAGAGCCTTCGCAACCAGATGGCTGACAACCAGAACAGTAACTTGTTGATGGGTGCCATCCAAGGCAACGGCAACGACTTGAAGATGCTTGCCAGCAACTTGAACTGTGACTTCAACGCCTTGCAGACTTCCGTCTGTGGCATCCAAGCTGCAATTCAGCAGGTAGGCGGTCAGGTAGGGTTCAGCGCAGAACGTGTCATCAACGCCGTGGAGCGTGGTAACTTGAACCTCATTCAGAACTTGAAGGACTGTTGCTGCCAAACGCAACAGCAGATTATCAAGATGGGGTACGAGAACCAGCTAGGGCAGAAGGACATCATCAACAACATGCAGCGAGGCTTCGACTTCAACAATAGAAGTGTCGAGAGAGCGGCATCGAGTCTTGGCTATCAGATGAGCACCGACAAGTGTGACATCATCCGTGCAGGTGAGAATAACGCACAGCGAATCATCGATACCTTGAACGGTCATTGGAGACAGGAGCAAGCCGACGAGATTCAGGACTTGAAGTTTAAGAACTCCCAGTTGCAGCAGAACCTTTTCATGTACAACCTCTATAACGGCGGTTGTGGATGTGGCGCAGCCATGGGAGGCGGTTATCAGTAATGTCGTATGAAACAGAAGCGTAGTATGAACAAAATATCTCCAGTAGGTTTGTCTGCTACAGCGTTGGTAGCAAACCAAGTTTCAGTTTTGGCGACTTTCAGCGAGAGACTTTGCCGACCATTCTGTGTGACATCGACCGTACAACCTCAGGCGACCATCACGTACAGGTATGAGACCCCTTATTTAAACGGAACGACCGTGTTTGTTCCAATCGTGGCGACCATATCCATCATAACGCCAACAAGCGTGCGCAACGTGACGAGGGCGCAACCGATGATTTACTCAGAGCGGTTCGTGGCGGCTTTCCAAGGTCAGACGGCACTTCCTACGGCGGTGACAATCACCAGTGTCGGCAGGATGCAACAGGCGAACGATGTGGTGTGTGGCAAGGCACGTGTGCTTGACATACACGATTCCCTAACAGTAGCATTGACTACAGCTTAGTATCGAACATAGGGGGAAATGGTGGTGTTGAGGCTACCGTTTCCCTCGCCGAATCACAACTTAAAAATAGAAGACTATGTTATTCAAGGACTTGAAGAGCGGTTTCCCTGTCCATCTGTTTGATAGGGCGACCCGACAATATAAGCAGGGCAAGGTGATGAGCGTAAGCCCACCTCACCCCGACATGGACACCACCAAGAAGCCTAGCATGATGCCACCCATGCCAGGGATGCCGAACTACAACAAGTTGTATGTAGATGTTTGCGTACAGACGGAGGACGGCAACCAAAACACCTACTTGGTCGTAGATACGGAGCAATCGGCGTACCACAACACCTTGGTCATCTCCTGTAGCAAGGAGAACATCATCAATGAGGTGAACGCATTAAAGACGCAGGCTGAGGATGTGCTTGGCAAGGTGCCAGAGTTTGAGAAGACCGTGGAGGACTGCAACAAACTGTTGGAAACGCTCGACACCTCGTTTCGTGAGCAACAGGCAACCGACAAGAGATTGTCGAAGTTGGAGGAGGGAATGGCAGAGCTCCTCAAATTTGTCAAATCAAAAACGTAAGACTATGAACTTATTGGAGCTAATCAAGAAATACCAAGCCGACGCAACGGACGAACAGATGTTGGCCGTGACCAAGGTAATCGGCGAGTTCGTGGCGATACACGCCACGGAGGATGAATTGCTAAAGCTGTACAAGGACATTTACGGAGTGGTCGGCAACGGACACTTCAACGACTACTTCGCCGAGGCTCAAATCAAGAACATGCGATTTGAGGACGAGAAGGGAGTGGAACGACATGCGCCGTACTTCACCGATGCAAGGACATTGGAGATATACGAGACCGTGAAGGACGAGGTGCGCCCATATAACCAACACGACTTCGCCGTGGTGCTGAACATGGTCTATAGCGACAACCACAATCTGCTGAGCAAGTGGTTTCCAGAAGCCACGGACGAGCAGATGACCGACAAGGTGGTTGACATGGCGGTCAGTTGGCTCAATGACGATGATAACCCATACGGCAACTGCAAGGCGTGGGGCTACTTCAACCACAAGTGAGATAACCATAACACCTAAAGGACAGAATAAGAAGACTATCGAATGGGAACGCAGCCATGGGAAGGGCTTGCGTTCCCTTTTTCGTCATGAGTTGCGCAAATTATCACAAATGGGAGTGGATAATCCGCTATATTTGCATTGTGACCACAACGGAGTGGGTACGTAACAAAACAAGAAGGTATGAATGATATTCGTAGTTATGTCGTAATGGCGATTGGGGCGGTGCTTGCCATGCTAAGCCCCATCATGGACTTTATCTTTGCCATGCTGTTGCTCCTGGGGCTGAATTTTATATTCGGCCTTGTGGCTGCACGGCTCAATGGCGAGAAGTGGGATTGGAAGAAGGCAGGGATGTGCTTCATCTTTGCCGCCGTGTTCTTCGTGATAGTGGTGAGCATCTTTGTTATTGGCAAGTGGCTGCACTGTGACGATAGGGCGGTGAGTGCCGTGCAATATGTATGTTGGGCGACCACATACTTCTTCGGTACGAACATCTTGCGGAACTGGCGCAACATCTTGAAGCCTGACTCTACATGGTACAAGTTGGTTGACTTCCTGTATTACATCTTGTCGGCGAAGTTCATAGAGGACATACCGTATTTCAAGAGTTACCAGGAGTACAAGAGAAAGGAATCGAACGACAAACCAAACACAGAGAACCATGACGATAACGAAGGAACACCTGACGGCAATAATGCCTAATGCCAAGAGCAGGGCAGAGCAATACATCGGTTACATCAACGGCTATGCCAAGGAGTTTGGAATCACAACGCCCTTGCGCATGGCTCACTACTTGGCTCAGATAGCCCATGAGAGCGAAGAGTTACGATATACAAAGGAGATAGCGAGTGGAAAGGCATACGAGTGGCGTGCCGACCTAGGGAACACCCACAAGGGCGATGGCGTGCGCTACAAGGGGCGTGGGTTGATACAGATAACAGGTTGTGCCAATTATCAGGCATATGCCCGATATTGCGGCTTTGACGTTGTAAGCAACCCCGAACTACTCGAGAGACCCCTCGGGGCGGTTCGCTCATCCATGTGGTACTGGTGCACGCACGGCTGCAACGAGCTTGCAGACCAGAACGATATACGCAAGGTGACACGAAAGATAAATGGTGGTTACAATGGTCTGGAGGACAGAAAGAAATATCTTGAAAGGGCAAAGAAAACATTGGGAATAGCATGAGACTGAGACATATCATATACTATATTGGAATATGGATGATGTTCCTGTTCATCCTGTTCCTTACGAGTTGCAGGACACGGACTGTGGCGATGGACAGATATGTAGCCTACGACCGAACCAGCAGCCACACAGACACGACCTTGCAGAGCCGTTTCATCCAAGCGTTCGAGCAGATGGCGAGATACCAGAGCAGCCTACGTGAGGCGAGCGTGAGGGAGATGAGCCAAGTGAAGGACAGCGTATCTACCACGGTGGATGCCGATGGAAAGCCGATAAAGACCGAGCGTTGGCATTCGGAAGTGACCAACAAGGAAAGCAAGGAAACGACCAAACTGAGGGATTCTGTATCGGTGCTGAGGCAGACGGTGGACAGTTTGCAGGAGTTGCGAGCTAGCAAGGATTCCTTACTGGTTGCTAGCAAGGATTCTATCAACGAGTTGAGGAAGAACGTGACCACGTTCCTGGAACGGTGTGACACCTTGGAGAAGTTGCTGGGTGTGCCTATCGTCCTGTATGTAGTATCGATAATTGTATTCTTTGTTTGGAAAAAGTGTAAAAATAGCTTATGAATACAATAAAAATAAATATATTAAAGAAAAGCGTAATGGGAGTTGTCGAGGGGTTGACAACAACCATTGCTGCGCATAATCCAGATGTGGATTTTGAAACTATCTGGGCGAGTGATAGCGAAGAGCCAAAACTTGACATATACTATAGGGAAGCCATTACAGACTTGGAAAATGAACTGTCTAGTTTCTCTGCGTCAACAATGGAAAAGTTTGACCTTCAATCCTTGGCTGATGATTTTAGTTTGGTAATAGAGACTTTGGCCTATTGGCCAACTCGATTGTCTGGACTTCTGACCAATCAGATTCAAAACTATCTTGTTCATGCAGTCATGTCTGGTTGGTTGTCTGATTTTCCTGACATAAAGGCAATGGACTATGCCTCCATGGGTGTTTCTGATTTGCAAGCAGTCAAGGAAATTTTATTGAAGAAAGATTTCACGTTTTTAGAAGATGCTAGGCATGAAGACGGCGGACTTAAAAATGTGCTTTTGGAAAGAGACTTGGCAAATCGTGACGGTGATTCTGATGCAAAGTCTGATGTCGGTCAACGATTTTTTGATAGAGAGAAGGAGGGGGAGAAAAAAGATGGCAATAAATTAGATTCTTTATCTCGTTTGGGTGATGGAAGAAGTAAGGGGGACAATGTGACGGTGGTTTCGAGTAGGTCGAAGGATTTTGCCCGACAGCACTTTCGACATGAAAAGGTGGATTGGAGTGGTGGAAGACCACCTTATAGGTTAAAATAATACTTTTCAAAACAAGCAGCAATTATGGATAAAAAGGAAATTACGTTAAAGTTTGACTTGGGGCAAGTATGCAATGATATACTTGCTAGGTGCTATGTTGTAAGCCAAAGTTTGGTGGAGGATGCGCAAAAAGACATTCGGGCAGCGATAGAAAGTCCTGATGCAAAGGAAACTCAGAGCATAATTAACCGTGCTGTCACGGAAGCTTTTGGAAATTTAAAGATTGCGGCACAACGATATTTGACCGTTGGACGTACAGAAGACAACAACAACTTGGAACGATTGGTTAATAGAGTCAATTCGTATTCTTACATCGACAATAAAAACGGTACTTGGACGGAAGTTGTAAAGGTTACCAAAGATGGAGAAGTTTCAGAAGAGACAACCATCGTAACCAAGAAAGGTGAGGAACGTGATGAAACAATCTATGAGGTGGTTACCCTTGTCTTGTATATTCCAAATTGGAATATCGCTGTGACAGATGGTTTGAAGAGCCACATGCACCGCTATATTGTAGATTATGTGATGAGCCAGTTCCTACAAGACCAATATGCGGACAAGGCTGGACAGTATGCCCAAAGGGTGGCTGATGACTATGGAAACATTCAGTCAGACCTCCTAAGTCGTGACAACTACACGATGAGACGCCCAAGTTTTTCTTGATGACTTCATTGTTAGTTTAGGTGTTTATGGAAAAGCCCTCGCCCCTTGGAGAAATCCTTGGAGGAGAGGGCTTGTTTTTATATCTTGCCGAACTTGCGAACGAAGTTAAGGCGAGTTGCCATGTATTGCGACTTGGCGAGCATCCTCATGAAGATGCCGATGCGGAAATATCGGTAGCTCTTGGTCGCCATGTAGTTGGACTTGTAACCTCCCACACGACCGATGTAGTGCCAGTTTTGATTGTCGTTGCTCCCATACAGCCACATCAGCGGAATCGTCTTAGAGGTGAGCGAGTGGACGTAGCCAGTGATGGAGTCGGGGCATTCGTCCTCGTCAAGTTTGAGCGTTCGGGTGACGATGATGCCGTCATAGGCGTTCCCGTCGTTGTAGTCGTACCCCTTGTCGAGGCAGGTGACGCTACCGTCCTTGTACTGTATGTAAGGATGTGGGTAGGAGTTGAGGGCGACAAGCGGAGAACCGACGAGTAGCGTGCTCCATGTGCCGTCACGCAGCGAGTAACAGAGGGCGACCGTGGTCTTGTCATTGGTGGAAGCCGTGTCTGTGTCGATGCAGAAGATGCGTGAGTTCTTGTAGTCGTAGATGAACTGGCAATCCTGGAAGAAGGAAATCGGCGACTTGTCGAAATCAATTAGCTTTTGCAGCGTGGTGTTCTCCTTTATCCAATCGAACGCCTCTGGCATCATGGACGCTATGTTGAAGTATGGGCCATCCAAGACATCTGAGAAGGACGCTATCTGAGATTCCACAATCTTGTTGAGCGTACGGTCGGTGGTGAAGAGCACGGACTGGTCCAGTTGGGTGATGGACTTGACGTTGGAGCACACTTCCCTCGAAATAGGGTGGATGTTGGAGTACGTGCCATTTGCCGACACATTGAGAGCCCAGACACCATCGGTGGTGAAAGCCATCAAAGGATATTGTCCAAACTGACCTTGGCTGAGTGCCCTTGTCGATGAGGCTATGCCTAGGATAGTTCCTATTCCCACGGTGTTGATGGCGTTGACAGGGAAATAATAGGGATTGTCTGCCTCAGAGGTGTAGATTTTGTTGTTTAGGGCCACGATGTCATCCACGGTGTAATCAAATGAGCTTACTTTGTATTGGCTGCCGTCATCCTCGAAGGTTCCCATGTGGATTGCTCCATTCAACTCGTCGCACTCAGTGAGGTCGAAGGCGAAGATTACTTCTTTTCCATCCCCATCTACCGTGAAGAACACCATTTTGTCAGCCCTTGTGTCTGGGTAAAACTTTGAGCAATTGCAAAGCATGTATTGTTCCATTCCACCAGAAAATATGCCAGCGAGGTAAAATCTTTCTTTCTCCACATACTTCGTCCCCGAAGTGGTATTTAACCGAACGACTATCTTTTTAATACTATAGCTTTGTTCCCCATTTCCAAAGATGGGATTATTAAAAACAGGCTTCTTAATGAAACTAGCATTTGGGAGTAATGTTAGATTGGAAAAGCCCTCAAAGAGTTTCTCCTTGCAACCGTATAAGTTGAGGCGATGATTATACACATAACTTCCCTGTGCGTAAAGGTGGTTGTGCGTCTTATAATCATCCTTCATTTGCTCCTGCAATGAGACTTGATAGACTGCATTTTTATCTACAGGAAGTTCGCCTGAGCTTTTCGTTCTAATCTCATTGGTTTGGATAGAGCATACCTTGAAATATGAGGAAGAGTTGAGGAGTTTCTTTCTGTACGTGTCTTCTGCTGTTGCCGGGAATTTTACCTTGACGTAGCCATATGTATCATCGTCAGTAGCGTATTGAAATTTTCGTTCGCCATATCCAAGAGAATAATTAGCGTCTGCGATTTGCAGATTTGATATTTTCTCAGATGTATCTACGTTTGTGATAGGGGGAGTTATAAAGAAATCCACGGATTTAATTATGTCCTTCCATTTCTCGAGCTCTGTAAACGTGTCATTGTTGACTGTTCTCATAAAATATGACAAGGAAACATTTCTGGGATGATAGTAGAACGTGGCATTTGAGACTTTCACGTTCAATGTTGTGCCAGAAGCATCTGGACGTTTGAAGTTGAGCTTATCTTTCCAATTGACTTCCGCATTCTTAATACTTCCATTGTCTTGTATTGATGATTTTGGAAAATAGAAGTTCGCTGCATATACATCGTAGTTGTTTGGCACTTGCACAGGAATGAAAACAGGGCATGAGTGCATGAACATGGTTCCATCATACATTCGGTAGCAATATCGAATGAAGAAGTTTGCATAGAAACGTCCTTTGCGAGCAATCAAGTTGTTTGTGCGATTTACCAAGGCGTAAATGCTTTGCGTCAAGTCCGATTGCTTGTCTTCCTTGATATTTACGCACAAATCGCCAGGATTCCAACTTGTTCCTGCCACTTTACTGTAAGCGTCACCACAAGAAAGCGTGGTTTGTTGAAAGGCATGGTCGAAACCGTATTTACTTCCGTCAGCATCCACACCACCAGTGTCATAGTCCTCATAGTAGTCAGCCACTGAAATATTGAAGGAAATATCAATGAACGGTGGCTTTTGCCCCAGATAGTGATAGCTACCTTCCAACCATAGTACATAGTGAAGCCCATCGGTAGCCACGATGACGAGCGTGTTGCCGCTGGAGTTGATGGAGAGCACGGTGGCTTGGTAGTCGAAGTACTTGATGGGGGATGAGGAGCCAAGGACTCCCTCTTGGTTGAACCAATAGACATCTGAGCCACTGATGGCGATGAGGTGCTTGTATTCCGAAGTCTCGTGTACGTAGGTGAGTCTTGCCACGGTGCCGCTTACGACCAATGGAGAGGGAAGTTTCGTCCCCTGTAGGATGGAAGGTCGCAGTGCGCCGTCGTGCAGCTCCAAGTTGCCGCACAAGGACAACGCACCGTTCTCGACCGCCATTTCATCAGGTGTGAGGCTCAGCCCCTTGAATCTGATTAACTGTTGCATGCTTGTATGTTGTTATAAAAAAATGAAGAATCTATCTATAATGTTCCTTGTCGCACCTATTGATGAAAGCCAGCGCAGGGTAGGATGTATCTCCTATCTGTATGCTTTCCACTTGTCTGGAGACAACCAAATCAACTTCCTTGGCGGCTATCGGCATATTGTAGATAACCATGAACAGGTACTTTGCCGTTGCGGTACTGTTGCCGTGTAGTTGTCCTGGTCTTCCAAAGAGCCTGATTGCATTCTCTATGTCTCCACACTTGATGATGTAGGTCTGTGAGCCACGACTGGCGAAGGAGAGGAAATCGCCTGGCTTTAGCCCCAACAGCTTGCAGGGGGCGGAGCGAAGGGTAATGCGACCGTTGACGTTGATGGAGAGTCCACGCTTCTGTTGGCGTGGACGGTTGAGGATGATGACATCATTCGTTTCCATAGGCGGTAGGTTTGTTGTACCAGAATCGCAAATAGTCGTTCTCTGCATCCGTGTTCCTTACCTTGATGTACTCACGTGTGACCCAGAAGTGTTGTTTCTTGCGCTCGGGGTGCAGGTTGTAATCGACCATCATCATGGCAGGTTGCACATGACCATCGAAGGTTATCTCATACCAGTAGCGGTGCAGGAAGAACCACGGACGGCGGCGTACCTCCTGTATGGTGGTGCTGTTGGAGATTTCCACACGACATGGTACAATCGCCCAGCTTCCATCGTTCCATAGTTCACGTTTTGTTTTATCGTTGGAGAAGGACTTTTGGATTTTCACTATCTGGCAGAAATCATTGGTGAAGATGCGTGCCATCTTGCCATGGCAGAGCATGACGTGGCGACCTTTCTTGTCGGGGAGCAATTCACGCTTCTTTCCGTCCTTGTTGATGACGCATACGGTGGATAGGTACTTTCTACTAGCCATTGTGAGGCAGTCGGGGAGTTTCGCCTTGGCGTGCATACGGTCTATGACCGCTTGCATCTTGTCGAACGCCTTCTTGTTGAAGACCTTCTTCTGTTGCTGAGGCTGTTCCTCGGTCTTGGCATCGGCGGTTTTCTTCTCACGTGCCTTCTTGACCTTCTCACGCACTTGCTTGGACGTGGGTACTTCGAGGACGTGACCAGTCTTCTTGTCAATCTTGTAATTGGGCTTTTCTTTCTTCATAGCTATACATTATTATATATTGTCGGTATTCTTGCAGATAATCTCGAACACATGCTTGTCGCAGATGTCGCTTCCGTTCGCCATCTTGTGGCAGAAGTTGCAAGGTATTCCCTTTCTGTGGAAGTCGCAAAAATAACATTTTGGGTCTTGGGCTAATGCTGGATTATTCTGTAGGGGAAGCCTCTTCTTGTCATAAACGGCACGTACGACGTATGCGAAGTGGTCATAGAGTTGACCAGGAACTATGTATTCGGCTTCTCTCAGCGAGGGGAGCTTGTAGCCCATGCGCTTGATGAACCAGAGGCGCAGGTAAATGAGGTATCTCTTAATCTTTTTCATGTCGCTAAGTTACATGTTTTAAGTGGGGTAGTGTTGATAAGTTGCGCAACTCGGTTACGTATAGCCGAATTGCGCCAAAGATGGTTACTTGTTGTCGCCCTTGTCACAGACGTTGATGCTCACTTTCAAGTCATGCTCGAACACGTCCATGATTTTGGTCTCGATGAGGCTCTTGATTTCATAGTCTATCATGGTTTTGCCCATGACGGTGTCCACGTATCTTCTTGCACGCTCCAGTGACTTGGCTTGAACAAGGAAGTTGTTGTAGGAGCGTTTTTCCTTCTGTGTCTTCTCGTCGATGGTGATGAAGGCTAGCTTCGCCTTGAACCAAAGGTCATCATCGTCGATGTCGGAGAAGAATATCTCCCCATACTTGGCAGGGTCGATGTTGATGATTCTGAACTCTCCAGACACATAGACGCTCATTTCGTCTAAGATGCGTGCCTCTGCCTCGGTGAAGGAGAGGGCATCCACGGTGTATGCCTCCAGTACAGGCTTTTTCGTTCCGTCTTCCTGTGTCTTCTCGTACTTCACCTTGCACTCGAACCATGTGCCAGTGCGTGAGCGCAATGATTTACCGTCACCCTTGTCGGTGAACTTCTCCTTTGCAGGAGCATCTTGTTTCTTTTCCATAATCTTGTGATTTTTGATTGTTACTGTATGTATCATTTCTTGACCTCCTTGTATTCCTTGGCTATGAAGTACATGGTGCCAGGACAGGCTGGTTTCCTGAGGTGGTCGTTAAGCTCGATTCTCGCCATTTGCTCGTCGGTGTTGTCGAAGATGCTCCTTGCCTCCTTGGCGTTGGGGAATCTCTCCATGACGTGCCAGACGATGCGCTTGCCTTCCTTGATTGCCAGCTCGTCGAACCACTTGACCAGCATCTTGTCAACCTTGGTTTCCCCCTCCTTGATGGACTTGAACCAAGCGTTGATTTTCTCCTTGTCGGCATCACATTTCTTCTTCTCGGCGAAGTAGAGCTTGGTGGTGGTGCGTAGTTGCGCCACCTCCAAAAAGAATTTGCCGTTCTCGTTGTCGGGAACATCGGATGCGCTCGCCTCCATGATGGTCTCGTCCACTTGCTTCTCCAGCTCGATGGACTGTTTGAGGGCGTACTTGTTCCGTGTTCTCCAGAACTCCTTCTGTGACGTGCGCATGGCACTCACTAGCTTGTGGAATGCTTTTGCTGATTCTTCACTCATTTTATTCCCAGTATTTTCTTTAGTCTGTTGATTCTCTTTACCTCTGATGGAACGAGGTTTCCTTCATCGTCCGTCTTGCAGAGCAGGGTGAGCTTGGATAGTCCGTTGCTCACCTTGACGTACTTGTAGTGTGCGTCCTTCTCCCTCTCTGTGATTCGGATTCTCGCCTCCTCAATCTTTTTCCTCGCCTGTTCCTCTCGGGAGACGTTGGCGACTTGGTTCTGTATTCTATTACCCATGGTGCTATAGGTTGATGAAGTCTTCCACGTCTATGTAGTCGATACCGAAATTTTCGGCACATTTCTTGTCTGAGTCGGAGAATTGCCCTGGCTTTCCACTGGCATCCCCAATCATGACCATTTCTTTCTTGGAATGTTTGTTGTTAGGATGAAACTCTAGGATTTTCTCCAGCATTCCCACGTTTGGTTTGCGGAGAGGGTCTTCCATGTCGGTTGAAATGCAGTACCAACCATCCACCTCAGGACGGAACAACTTTCCGTCTTGGTACTTGTCAATCAAGTAAGCACTTAAGAACTGCATGATGCTTTGGAACTTCGCCCAAAAGTCGTTTTTGGAAACGTACTCTGGTATTCCTCCTTGATTTGTCACGATGCCGACAAGTTCAAGCTTGGTGAACACCTTTGCGATTTTGTCGAGCACTTCCTTTCTGATTCGGAAGTCGGTGCAGTCCTCGGGGAACGTCTTGCCCGATACCGTCTTGATTAGCGTGCCGTCCAAGTCGATGAACAACACTGTCTTCTTGCTTAATTTTTCCATTGTCTGTAAGTTTAGTTTCTTCAAGGCTCTTAGCCTCTTGTTCTTTTTACTGTTGTACTTTTTGTTGGCTTTGATTCTCTCGGCGTTGGCCTCTCGGTATATGGCCATCTGTGCCAAAAGATGCTCCTTGTGCTCACGGTAGTACTTCTTGTGGTACTCTCGTATCTCCTCGTCAGTCTTCTTACGTCTTCCCATCAGAGCCTCCTTTCTTTGGCAAGAGGTCTTCGATGTATAGCCAACGAGTGACACAATTCTGTTCTACATATTCTTTCCAATCGTAATATGTAATGTCAAAATCAGCAATATATTCTACAGAATAGCACTTTTGAGAAAACCCATCAGATGTGTATGTGGATTCCACTAAAATATCTCCATTTATAGGCTCTTCCTTTGCATCATGCCACAAGTCCTTCAAGAATTGCTCGATTGCCCAGTGAGCACCTCTTGTGAATAGTTCTCTGTTGGTTTCTTCCCTATCTTTACCTAAATCAATGGCATAATATTCATCAGCACATGCGATTGCAGCTTTTTCTATCTGTTTGTCTGTTATCATACTACTTAAATTTAATGATGAAAAATTCCTTATCTAGCCACTTGTAAGGGCAAAGTCCTTTCTTTGGCTTGCCGATGGCGATGCTCTCAATCTCCTTCTTAATTCGTGGGCTATCCTTGCGGTAGCCATTGATGAAGAGGACGTGAGTATAAGGCTTTGGTACTATTCTATGTGCGTCAATATAGCCTTTAAGCAAATCCGTGCGCCCTATTAAACCTGAAGCTAAATATTGCACATCAACAATATTGCTATTGTCTTGAAACAATCGTGCTACCCAATACGGCTTAATCTCCCGATACTCTTCCGTCTTTTCGTTCGACACGATTTTGTCAAACCATTCCTTTTTGACCGATAGGGTCAGTACTTTCTTTTCCATACGCTTATTTTTTAATCAGTTTATACACTTTTTCAAGCACCTCGGTTGATAGCTTTCCAAAAGGGTAGTCGTGTATTTTACATAAAAGTTCTTTTCTGTGCTCGAACTCTAAAATACGTTCTTGTGTAGCCTCACGTATGTATGGTGGAGGATTGCTTATGGCACCTACCATAGTTCCGTCTTTCTTTCGGAACTTGTCGCCACCAATGGTGCAGACAATATTCTTGAACAGTCGCTTGACCTCACACATAGATTGCACATTGTCAAAGTATAGGATAACCTTGTCTCCTACCTTAATGTCTTCTAGATTTTCCATACTCAGAATGTTTTAATCATTATATTTCTGTCTCTTCTTAACTCAGCGTTAAACTTTCGCTTATCTCTTAGGTTCGGCTTGTAGTCCGTCTTATGGCATACGCTAATAATGTGTATGTCTGCTTATAGATTGTACTTTACCATTGCTATTCGTGAAATATACATATTTACCACCATCATAAAAACGGTACACTGAAACTCCATCAATCTCAAATAGCTTAACAACATTAAAGTTGTATTCGGAATCAGTTGTTTTAACTGGAGTTCCGTTCTCTCTGCAACCTACTATTAGAATAGTTGCAAGTACTACTAATATTAACTTTTTCATACGCTACTTATTTTTAGTTAAACTTATCGCCTTGATGATGCGGTGGTCTCCCTTATCTCCATTCCCTGCAATATAAATAAGAGATTGATGCAGCCAATAGGGAGATAACTTGTCTAATCCTTTATTTATCTTCTTTGCTAATCTAACCTTCATACACTACTTCTTTTTATGACAAGGACAACTTCTTGCGTGAATAACACAAACTCCGTGTTTCGTGTCCACTACCAGATAATCGTGTCCTTTCTCTGTGAATACAGACAAACCAATAATAGTTTATCTAAACTTAACACAAGATTTTTTTGCCACTCATGTAAAATACCTATAGATGGTATTATAAATCTCACGAAGAACCCTGCAATTCTATAGAAAATACAAGATACTAAGAAGAATGGTATTGCCACCACCATAAAGAAAATTACAATGGAAAATATAATATTTACAGTTACTTTCTTCATTTTTCACCTTCCTTTCTACTGCAAGTTCTTGCCTCACAAGGAGGGCTAAAAGATGAAATAAATTGACTTTCCAATGCTTTTGCTTTTTCAAGTGTATCAGCATACCCAAAGCGTTCATTATATGTGACTAAATAAACTTGCTTTATCATTTTTCACCTTCCTTTCTGTCGTATATTGAGCCACAGACCACACAGTCCTTGCTTAAAGCAGGGAGTTTGAATATAAATGTGTTTTCTCCAATGTAAGAAGCCGCAAATTCACTATCGACATATCCTACTTCATACATAGGAAATCTTTTTTCTGCCAGAAGGTCTCCCTCAAAGATGTCCGTTCCATCGCAGTCTTTCAGCCCTGTGAACTGGCAGACCGTAGAACGGTCAACCTGATGGACAACATTTCGGTTTAGCATACCGGTTTAGCATACTTTCTTTCTGTCGGTTCTCGATGATGTATGTATTGCCATTTTCTTCGTAGAAATAGCCTTCACACCATTCTCCGTTATCGAGGCGTTTAGCCTTAAACTTGATTTCTCTCATAACTATTCCTCCTTATAAGATTTATAGTCAACTTCTGTAATAATAGTTTCTTCATCCATATTAAGAAGAATAGAAGCTAACTCTACCATTCTTTTACCATTCACATTTGTTCTCATTGGGTCTTTAACCCAACTACCAACAAAAGGAAAGAAAATACATTGGAAGTACTCATAGAAAGTATATACCTCTTCCTTTTTCTCCTTATCCCAACTTCTTACTATCTTGGTTTTTGTCATATCTATTCCTCCTCTAAAATTCCAAATGGTGTTCCATCAGCAAATGTAAAACATTCAAAAGCCGTTTCAAAATCAAGCCGTTCAACATCTGTTTCGATTCCGTCAGTCTTTATTCTTTGAATAATGAGATAAACGTCCTTACTACTTTCTATGGTCTTGTATTTAATGAACGGCTCATGTTTTCTTATTTCATGCCAGCACTCTTCTGCGTTGGCAAAAGGGCGGTAGGTAGGCTCTGGCTTGATGCGGTAAATCAAACCTCTGCCAAGGTTGAGATATTTAGCATCTTGCCACGTACCATCAATATGCTGTATTTGTATTTCCTTTCCTTCGCTGTATGCCGTAATAATAGGCAGTAGCTCTTTTGCTTGATTTCTATCCATAATCAATCCTCCAACTCTATATTATTTTCATCTGCGTAGCCATCTTGTGCTTCTTCACAATAATGCCCTTCACAAAGCCAGCCTATACCAAGGTTATAGGCTGAAATGATGTTCTTATTGCAATACTCACAGACAGCATCGCCAAGTTCATTTTATAATTCTTCTCTTGTCATATTTATCATTTAAGACGGATCTCTCCGCCTAATTGTCTCGCAGATGTCCATTTGCCATTTTTTAATATTGGTGAGTCATAAAATACATGGAGCTTACCATGTAGCTCCAATTCATCATGGTATTTTGGGTGTAGTTGACGTTTATCTCTCGCTATCCAAAGATACCATAGTTGTTTCTTTCTTGATGTAGCCATAATTTACTCCTCCAACTCGTTAATTGCCTCACGCAAAAAACAAATAGCTTTATTCTTCTCATTCTTTGACACACGATACCATTTAAGTATGTCAATACTTTTATGGATTTTCTCGATAGCTTTTTCCTTACTCATTATTCTTCCTCCAATTCTTTAAGTGCCATATTTATACTATCTTTAGCGTGCAAGACGTCTTTCTCTGTATTTGACTTATTAAGCCAATACAAAGCACCTTTAAGCTGACCTTTTATAAATTCTTTATTCATACTATTCATTGTTACAATAATATTTTTAATAATTCTGGTTGCTTCAATCTCGTCTAAACCATCAAAAGATATTTTATAGAATTTTTCACTTAACTCTGAGATAAGAATAACTTTCTTACAAGTTAAAATTCTTATAATCATATAAATTTTCTTCATAATCAATCCCCTAATTCCTTAATTGCCAAGGCTAACTCATTTTGACTAGCTTGTCTTTGAGGTCTTGGTCTATCTGATACATTTTATTCATAAGTCAGTCTCCTAAGAATGCAAGTGCATCATCAAGTATTTCTGCCCATTCATTCATCTTGCTAACACTAGCTGCACTGCCATAAGCAGATTCTGTCTGAATATCTTTATATACTTTTCTGATGTTTCTCTTTGCTTTATCTACATTCATATTCTTCTTTATTATTCCTCTCCCTGCTGTCACCAAGGAGAGGATTGGTTAATTACTCAATACCATACGCCCCTGGCAGCTTCTTGCGTTACTTTCTCATTTGTTTCTTGCTCATGACAGTCATGGCAAGGTATTTTTTTATTATCTCGATTTCTTCCTTCGGAATCTTGTATGCAAAACGCTCGTCTCCCATGTCTGTAAGTTTGACAATAAAATTCATTCTTACATCATATCCACCACAGATACAGAAGTCGAAAAGGATGCAATACTCAGAGCTGTTCTTTATTGGACCTACCCAGGATAAGATGTAGTCATTGTGATACGCAACAATTCTTACCCAATCTCCTTTTTTTGAAACTCTCCTCCTTGCTTTCTTCTTTCGGGATGCGTTTCCAATGTCCGCAGAGTTCCCACTTGAATCGGGATTCGCCGAATCCGTTGCATGTGCCGCAATACTTGCCTTTGGGCGTGAAGAACTTGCATGAACCGCATTTTCGGCGTTCGTTCTTGACAATGAGGCAGAGGTATATGCAACCTACCGTGACTAGACAAGCCATTGCCATGATGAATCCTAGTTCCATGTCATGCCTCCTTTCTTGTGATTTTCTTCAACAATAGTTTGTTGGATTCGGTGTCCTCGTCCTTGCGGTGCAGTTCGCATAGACATTCCTTCGTCAGCTTTGGCACTTCCTTCATGTAGGCGTTGACAACCTCTTGGAAGTCCTCCAACGAGCGGCATAGCTTATAGACGTAGCCAGCGGTCTCCCAATGCTCCTGGAACTGCTTCTGATGGAAGGACTGGTTATTGGTGTGACCGTATTTCAGTTCGATGCCCAAGCCATGCACGTAGTCGTAATCGTTTCCGTCAACCGTGATTGCAGGTAGCGCAAGGATGAGGTCTGGAACGCCAGCCACCACACCAGCGGCGGCATTGATGGCAATCTTCTTGCCTTGTGCTCCGTCAGCCTCGTTCTTGGGATGGAAGAGAAGCTTGGCAAATGATGGGTACTGGTAGCGAAACCACTGCACACATGCGATTTGCAAACCGCCCTCACGCTGAACCTTCCTCTGATGAGGCTTTTTCTCTTGCTCCATCTTTCCGTTGAGGAGCTGCTGTAATTGTTCTTTGTTCATGATGATGAAATTTTTAAGTTGTCAATCTGATAAAATGCTCTGTAGGTAACTCTGTGTCTGGTCATCCAAGTCTAGGAGCGACTGGTTTTCTTCCTCGATGGACGGATTCCACACGATTCCTAGGTTTGCCAGCGTGCCGTCTTGGTAGGCTTGGCGCACAATCTTCGCCATCGTGCCGTTTGGATTGTCCTTGCTTGCCTCGATGTAGTCCAGATACCTTTGCCTTAGCTTCTCCTTGTCAGCCTTCTCCTTGTCTTCCCTCAGCTTGGTCTTCAACGCCTCGGACTCCTCGTAGCTCAGTTGTCGCTGAGGCTCGGAAGGTGGAGACGGTGCTGAGACTGTGGGTTGAGCCATGGCTGATGCCTTCTTTCTCGCTGAGGCTGCAACCTTCGGGTTGTCGAATGTGCCTTCCATCAGAGGCTCGTAGTTCTTGGGATTGAAGAGCCAGTTGAAGGAAATGTAGCAGTCTCCATCCTTGCGCCCAGAAAGAAGGTCGGAATTGAGTGCCTTCCGAAGCATTGGCTCTATGTCCTCGTAGGAGTAATCTGAGATAAACTTGGCGACCAGCTTCTTGCGGTCGGGTGTCATCTTCGAGATTGACTTTACTTGCGTGCCCATGAACAGGCGGTTGAAGAGCCTTAGCACTTCCAAGAACTGAGCTTCGGCATCCACCAACTTTTTTTTTTTTTCTTTTTTGGGTGTTTGGGTGGGGGCTTTCTGCTTTCTTTGTTTGTTTTCTTTTATAGGGGTTTCAGGGGAAGTGTTTTCTTTTCTTTGTTTCTTTCCTCTTACTCCTGTGCCCTTGCTTGTGTCCTCATCTGTGCCCTTGCTTGGCTCAAAATCCTCGGGAACACCTTTATTTAAAGGGGTTTTGGAGTGTGAAATCTGTGCCCCAATCTGTGCCGTAGCTTGTGCCCCACGTTTTTGCTGTGCCCTAATGTGTGCCGTAGCCGTGCCCCTATCTGTGCCCCTACCGTCTTGGTAATACACCTTACAACCTTGATTGTCAGCGTGTTGTAAATGTGAAAACTGTGCCCCTTGTTGTGCCCCAATCTGTGCCGTGGCTTGTGCCCTAATGTCATTTTGCCATGGTATGACGCAGTGGGATAGAGGGTGTGAACTGTTAATATAGAGTTTGGTGGAAGACCTTGGGGAGGTGCATTTGGTGATGATTCTCTCGGCTACGAGCACGTCAATGGCGCAGCGTACCGCCTTCACCGTCGCATGGAGCTGCAAGGCAAGGTCACGGTAGGAGAGGGTCGCAGCGGATGCCTCGTTGTGGGTGGAAGACAGGAGCACATGGATGAGCACCTGCACGACCACTGGGCGATGGAAGTATCTCCACTGCAACAGCTCGGGAGTGATGATGTAGCCGTCTGATTTCATTGTTCTTTACTTGGTTAGTCAATTTGCATAACTTAGAGGGATATTTCCTCTATGGCACGGAATATCTCGTATGCCACTTGTGGCACCCATGCGTTGCCGTATGCCTTTATGGATTCTTGTCGCCACTTGGGGAAAGAAATGGTAAGGCTGTCCACATCAAAGGGAATCCCATCATTTCCTCTACAAACAGGGGATTGAGTTGGGAAGTTCCGCCACCTACTTTGTGGGCTATCTGCTCCGCTAGGTTGGCATTCTCCTTGTTGTGGCTCTTCAAAGAATCCATTGTCATTGTACTTCTGAGACCATCTGTTGCACTTGGAATGAGGAGAAGACCGTTGACCGCCAAGGCTGTTAGTCCTTGCCCCATCTGGGAATTGGGATTGATGGTCTTGGTGAACTTCGTGGCTTCCATTGCTGTAGGAGTGGGAAGCAAGCCTTTTCGAGCGGCGAGTGCCAAGGTTGGGCGTTCTGCTGCATTCGGTGAAAGGCTCTTGTTTATTCTTCCTCCTCCTTTGTCGAGTGCCGTGGGCGTAGGAAGGAGTTGTGCCACTGCCATGTCTTCTAGACCTAGGCTGTGGTCTGTCTTGCCCTTCTTGGGATTCCTTCTTCCCTTCTCGTTGATTTCCATTCCCTTGTGTGGAAAGTCCATTGCATTGGGAGTCGGCAGAAGGTCTAGCGGCATGAACTCCGTCTTGCCGTCCTTGTTGCATTGTTTCAGCCCTTGCGTCTGCACGGTGGGCAACAATCCAAACCCTGTCTCTTCTGTGCGGTGCTCCGACGGCACAAGCTGGAATAACAAGCGGTTGGACGGAATATCCAGCTTCTTCAAGGTCTTGGCAGATTTTGTCGAGTGTGAACTTGCTTTCCTCTCGGTATATGTGATTCTCCTCGAATATATCGTCTGAACGCCCCAACTTAGCGACTTGGCAGGACTCCACCATCGTCTTGATTCCAGCAACGTTCTCACCAACGACCCAAGTGGGCTGAATTTCCCGAATCGCCCGAAGCATGTGCGGCCAGAGGTAGCGGTTATCGTCCGCTCCCTTTCTTCGACCAGCGAGGGAGAAAGGTTGGCAGGGGAATCCTCCTGTGAGAACATCGACCTTGCCGTGCCACTTTGTGAAGTCTGTTTTGGTAATGTCTTCATAACTTTCTGAGTTTGGGAACCAGTATTCCAGGACCTTTCGGGGAAACTCCTGTATCTCGCAGTGGAAGGCGTTGTGCCATCCCATCCAAGATGCGGCTACCTCAGCCCCACCGATTCCGCTGAATAAACTTGCGTGATTCATATATCACTTGATTGTTTGTTGTTGTTTGCACGGAAGTTTCTCTATGAGCTGGACGTACATCTTGTGTGCAAGGCAGTACTTGCCGTTGATGCAGTTGCGCCCATGCTCGCATAGGTTGCACTCCGCATGAATGTAGGGCTTACTTGGCGTAGCGTTCATAATAGTATGTCACTATCTGGTGCTCGCTAGGGGCAAAGCCGTTGTTGTTGATGGTGAGCGTGTCCACAATCTCGTCGTAGGTGGATTGCGACATTTGTGCCACCACGTTCTCGTCATGTATGGCGGTCGATAGCTTGCTCAGTCCCATCCAAATGAGAATCGCCCAAACGGCGATGCAGGATAATGTCTTGAATTTCTTCATGTTTGTAAATCTTTAAATGTTTGTAAATTAGTGGCGCAGGAGGGAGTCGAACCCTCAGCCCTCATCCGCAGAGACCCTTTTTCACGGAAATAACGGAACGGAAATTCTCGTATATAATACATCGATTGAGTTGTAATTTGATTATTGTTATGGGTCGTTGCCACGCCGTGTGGCTTGGGCATCCGTGCGCCTTGTGCAATGTAGTTAAAGGAAAGGGAGGCATGGGAGCGGCGCAAATGCTTATTTGGTTTGACAAAACGAAGATGTCTTGCGCCTGTAGAGCACCAGTCTTCGCAGTGATATTTCCCCATGCAGTCCATGCTTAGAAAGCAACCTTACTTCACGGTAAAATGACTAATCCTAATTTAAACAATACATTATAATCATTAATATATGAGCTTCATCGTATGTCATAGATAGTCCTGTATGCGAAGCTTGCACGTCTCCAACTCCGACAGCTTGTAGAGTACCTTGCCACGTGTCTTGGATGGATGGAGAAGCCCCTTCTGTTTCCAGTGGTTGACACGTGCCTGACCGTACTTGGAGTAAGCTTGCCTCTGTGACATGGTGTCGCTCACCCCGACGATGTTGGACACCTCTTCCCTCACCACGTTTCGGATGGCATCCATGAACGTGGCGAATGAAATCATCTTGTCTTGGAATTGGATTTGTGCTACTTGGCTCATGACTATGTTTATTTAATGCGTGTAACGATTATTGTCTTTTCCTTTCGGCAGAGCATGGTCTTGTACTTGCGCTCGTATAGAAGCCCGATGTTGGAACAGGCATTCTTGACCGAGTTGAGTTGTATGATGGGGAAGTTTATCTTTTCGCCCACCTTCATCTTTCTCAGCCGTGGCAGGATTGGTAACTTTTCTTCTTTCATGTCTTTGGATTTTTTGTCTTACGATGGAAACACCATGTCGATGATGCTGTTGATTGCCTCCTTGACATCCTTGTTGGAAGGAATGACGTTGCGAGGAATGTGACCTTTGCAAGCCATCAGGATGAAGTAGCCCTCGTCTCCGTTTGGCTTTGAATATTGCAAGTCTTCCTTTTTTCTTTTGTTGAGGTAGTCTTCAATATCCTTGGTTGTCATTTCGTCAAGCACGTCCTCTGGGTCAACGTCCACCGTCACGTCAGTCTCAAAATATTGTTCTACGGTTTTTGTAATCTCCATGATTCTAAAGTTTTAGAGTAAAACATTGAAGATGCTCTTAGCCTTTTCCAATACGCTTGCGGAATTGGGGCTTTCATGCTTTCTTGCATATTCTAGGCAGAACAGCTTGCCGTCTCGGTCAACCTTCTTTCCGTCCATTACCCAGTCAAAGGCTTCTTCAAATCTATGGCATTCGTCTTTGGTTGAAGGTAATCCAAGTATCTGGACGAGCTTCTTTCTGACCTCGAAGCGTTCGGTTGGCTCTTCCTCGTCTTCCTTTATTGCGGCTTCGATGTCTGTGATGGCATTGTTAAGGTAGTAAAGCACGGTGTCTTTGGTTGCCGAACGGTCGAAGGCATTGAACGCATCTATTTCTTTTAATGAAGTCTTGGCTTCACTAACGTAATGGAGGATGGCATGTAGTTTCTCTTTCATGATTCATTTCCTTTCTTTTGGAATCGGGGCGATGGGATTCCGAGACAGATGTATTTACGTGACTTAATTTTAAATTTCATCTTCCCATCGTTGCCCGATTAATTATTTTTGTTTATCTTTGCACCGACTTAATTTTAAATTTTACGGATTATGGTGCAAAATGTATTTACAATTTGCAAGAAAGTTGATAAGGTTGCAGCCTCTGTGACCTTTGACTTTAGTGAGGAAGTTTCCAACATCACTAACCAAGGTTGGGTTATTAAGCAAGTCTTCCAAAACACCTTTGCGCGGAATGGCAATCCTTATATTTCCGTGACCTTGCTAACTGAGAAGGTCGAATAGCTTCTTGGCATCCTCTAATGGCTTAGGAAACGTTTTGTTGTCTGGATGTGTAATACACAGCAGCATGTTTTCCCAGTCCTCTAGTGGCGCATTGTATATCCAGAAGAATGCTTCTTCCATTTCCTTGATGTGCGGTGCGCCATAATATTTGTAAAGTTCAGTTCTAAGCCAGAACCGCTTTGCAAGCTTGTTCGGGTCTGCATCCTCGCAATCTCCCAACTCCTTGGTCTCTGGCAGCAGGTCTTCGATGTAGCACCATCTTGTGCATCCCTCGGGGCAAATCCATGCGTGCTTTCCCTTTAGGTCTTCGTCTATGTAGTGTCCAACGCCAGTGTCGAACGCCTTCATTTTCTCATCCCAAGTGAAGAGGTCGTAGGTGTCCTTGCCGTTCTCGTCAACTCCGTAGCAAACGATGCAAAGTGCTCCGTCCTTGCTTGGTGTCTCCTTGATTGGGTCGTGCCAGGCAGCATCAAGGAAAGATGCGATTTCTGAATTTTTGCAGATTTCTTTCATTTTTCTTCTTTTTTATTTGGTAGTTACTAACTAATTTACTAACTTTACGGTGCAAAAGTACAATAAACTTTTTGTATATGTATGGTTTAGTGGACAATATTAAGAATTATTAACCCACTTTGTTGAACATTTAAGATATATTTGCTATGAATGTGCAAAGAATAGTGGACATTATTGTGTCTAATAAACTTAGCAAGATAGATATTGCTGCTAAGATGAAAGTCAGCAGAACTACGCTTGACAATCTATTGAATGGTGCTGATGTAAAAGTTAGCACTGTAGAAAGTCTTGCTGATGTTTTGGGAGTAAGTGTAGCGGAGTTCTTCGATTCCGCTGTTCAAACTCCAGTGATAAAAAATGCTTCAACTCCAACTGACTTGTTGGAGTTGGAGAAAGAAAACATTGCATTAAAAGCTGAGAACAATCTTTTGAGAGAAATGCAAGGTCTATCTGCAAGAAGTCAGAAACGTGTCGGATAATTAAAATGCAATGGAAACATTTATAGTACTGACAATAATTTCTTTTATATATGCTGTTATAGCAGCATGTCATATAAAGAACAGGGATAGCCAAATCGTAGGGGCTTTCTTGATTCAACTTTGTTTTTGTTATTATTTATCTTTCCTAGCTAAAATGAATGATGCCCTTAGTATTATACTAAGTTGGAATCTAAGCTTAATCTTGTCTCTTTTTGTAGGTGGAAGCATAGGAGGCATTATTGGGGAGCATATAAAAACAAATGATAAAAGGACTGTCGGATATTGGCTATATCTTGCTTTTGCAAATATTGCTGTATTAATTTTGGGGGTTCTTTTCTTAATATTTAGTTTGTAGATTATGAAAATGATTTTACTTTCGATGGTAATGCTACTAGGTAGTGTTTCATCAATGGCTCAGAAAACATTTGACAAGTGTGTTGTTGGCTACAGTTATGGTCAAAAGGCTGTATGTGTTGAAGGCGACAATGGAATCTCAGTTGTTGTCTCAAAGAAAGATGACAACAAGGTGTTGAAGCACCAGGAACTTCATGTTATGGTTGTTAATAATGGACAAAGTACTTTTAATTTCGACCCAACCAAAATTATAGTTGAGGCTACGAATAAGGGTAAGGTGGAATCATGTGCAGTTTATACTTGTGATGAGTGGGTGAAAAAGGAAAAGACAAGAATCCTTCTTTGGGGTCCGAACAATACTGAGACTCAAACTGTGAAGACAGAGGTTAGTAGCTCAAATGGGCAGAATACGACAATAGAAACAAAAGCTAATATAAGGACAGGGGCTAATGATGAGGCACGTGCTGAGGCTGAGGCGAATATTAATGCTAAATATTTCAAGCGTGTTACAATTCTTGCAAGGCAGACGCAGCAGGGCATGATTGTGGCAAAGAACCCAAAGGCACAGAATATGATAGTCAAAGTTCCTGTAAATGGAAACACTTACGTCTTTGACTTCTCTAAGGAATAGCATTCTTTGCTGAGGCTACGGATGCAATCTTTTCGCCGAAGCGTTGTTGAAATTAAAATAAAAATCGTAAATTTGCAAAATAATGGTAAGTAAGTCTGTGAAAGAGCACGATAGGCGTTCTAAGTTAAGCGATTACTTGTACGGCGTATCGAACTTGCTCATAAGTGGTGTAGGAATCGGAGGCTTGTCCCCATTGATAACGGGAAAAGAGATGACAACCTCCAATTATATTTGTGCGGCAATAGGCTCGTTGGCGGCTATTGTGTTTGCGTATTGTGCCAATAGAATAATGAAGTATAACGATAAATATTAATAGTTATGGATTTAATGACATTTATATTCTCTATAGCTCTTGCTATAGGTGGAGGAATGGCTATTTGGTTTAATACCAAGTCTGGCCAGAAATGGATAGACAGTCTCTAAGTTGTTACGAAATAAAGGCTCATTATAAGGGTAAAATGGACTATAATGACTGATAAAAATTAATGAATTGTTTAGAAAAGATTGCTGAAAGTCCGATAAATAAGATGTTTGTATCTTTGCAGTATCAACGTTATAAAAATCGTCATTTTAAGTTCAAAAAACGCCCAAAGTACCGATATATAGGTATTTGTCAAGGTTTTCGCATCCAATCCATCAGTAATAAGAACTATGCAGAATTATCACTTTTTGCGTAGAATGAAGCGAAATGTTTATAAATAGTTTAGGAAATATGGCAACATTTAAGGTAGTCGTACAGTATAAGCGTTCAGATGGCTTTTATACAGTTTACATCAGGCTGACCCATAATCGAAAGGTTATGTTCGTAAAGACGGACAAAATGGTTAATGACAAAGGTATCGTGAAGGGAACTAAAGATGTCAAAGATACATTTGTCGTCAATGAGCTGATGCCCATTATCAACAAGTGGTACGACAAACTGAACAAGGTTGATTGTTCCAAATGGTCAGTGTCGGAAGTGCATAAATATCTCCAACAAGAGAACGAGGATATAGATTTCTCCGCCTTTGCTAGAGAATACATCGATTCCTTGCGAGACTCGTTGCAACCTCGTTCAATCCTAAATTACGAAAACTCCTTGAATAGTTTGGAAGCTTTCACTGGCTCCAGTAAAATAATGTTTAGACAACTGACAACGCTTCTTGTTTCAAACTGGATTAAATCCCTAAAAGATTTTCGTTCCTGCAAGTTTGTATATCCACTTTATATCAAGCGCATATTCAACGAGGGATTGAAGAAGTACAATGACTACGACAATGACATTATACTTGTCAAAAACAATCCTTGGCAGAAAATTGTGATTCCCAAGTTGGAAAGACCTGAAAAGAAAGCCATTACCATGGAGGAATGCCGTGTGTTCTTTTCCTTGATGCCCAAGAAAAAGTCCTTGATACTCACGATTGATGTATGCAAGATGATTTTGTGTTTGGCAGGAATCAATGTAGCAGACCTATATTCAATGAAAAAGAAAGATTACTTTGATGGGATTCTCCACTATGAGAGAAGAAAGACGAGGACAAAAAGGGAAGACCATGCCTATATTGAAATGAAAGTGCCCGACATGCTTCTGCCTACCATGGAAAAATATTTTTCCACCCAGGATGACGAGTTTCTGTTTTACTTTCATAAGCGAAATCCTTTAGGAACGCTTACTTCCAAGTTGAGCCGTAGTTTGAAGGAACTATGCGAGATTTTACATATAACTGGTAGCCAATACACTCCTTACACCTTTAGGCATACTTGGGCGACCATCGCACAGAACGACTTGGGGGCAAGCTACGAGGAGATTGGCTTTGCCATGAACCACATCAGCACACACAAGGTGACGATGGGCTACGTGAAGCCTGATTTCTCTCGGGCGTGGGAACTAAACGAGAGGGTGGTGGAGAAGATTTTCTTCACCAACGACAAGAGCAAGCGACTGGAGGAGCACCATCTTCCAACCTTTGACAAGGTGGAGGAAAAGTTTGAGTTGTGTGCGGACGCTTACTTCATGGGTGAGGTGGTGGCTCATGTGGATGGCAAGGGCTACCACGACACTGATGAGATTATTGACCAGCTCATGGACTCCATCAAGGACGGCGTGCCCGACAAATGCACCATCCAAATCAAGGTGGTGAACATGACCAAAGGACAGACCAAGTACTTTGAGAGAGTTCGTGACACCTTAAACACACAAAAATGACGGATTAAGATGTTTTTGGTACGCTTATTGTGTAAATTGTGTTAAAATAGTTTTATTTCGGTACGCATTCCCAACATATCATTCCAAAGGGTAGTCTTCTCTAAACAAGCGAAAATTTTAGAGAGGGCTACCCTTTTTGCGTAGTTAGCCATTGTTAACAATCTTGAGGTTCTTGATGTTGATGGTGGTCTCCTCCTTCTTGAAGTTCTCATCCAGCTTCATCAAAGTCTCCTCGACCGTGAGGCTTCTCGTATCGTCACTGTTGAACGATATGGACTGTAGCTTAGGAGCGACGTATGGCAGGAACTTGGCAATCATCGCCAGCCTTCCAGCAGGCTCCTCGATGGCGTACAAGTCCTGTGCGAGCGAGAAACCTTTCTCGTTCATGCCGTTGAGATAACCAGTGATGGCATCCTTCAAGCTCTCACGCACCGCCTTCGTCACCTTGTTTGGCGTTCCAGCCTTGCGTCCTCCAGTCTTCTTCCTTTTCTCCTTTGGAGTCTTGTTGTTTCCTTCTTCTTTCTTCATTTGCTTCGGTGTTTATGTGAAATCGAGTGCAAATATAGCGAAAACTTTCAATAGTTGTGCTCTGAGTTGCGCAATATATCGCAAGAGATAGTGAAAAACACATTACTTTTGACGCATGTTTAAACATTTTTATATTCGGATATTATGGGATTGATAGGAAGTATAGCTGGTGGACTCACCTCGGCAGTGGGTGGCGTTCTTTCAGCAAAAGCAATGAACAAGGCATACGACCAAGCCTTGAAGACATATCAGAACCGTATGCAGGACGTAAAGGACCATCGTGATGCCCTCTACTACCAAGACCCGACGCAGAGCGCAGAGAACCAAGTGGCGGTGACGAACGCACAGAAGGTGCTTGACGATGCCACGAAGAAAGCCAAGGGCACGAACATCGTGACAGGTGGCAGCGACGAGTCGGTTGCGCTCAGCAAGCAAGCGGCGCAGGAGCAGGTGGGCAAGATGATGCAGGACGCAGCGGTTCAAGGTGCTCAGAACAAGGAGAACGTATGGAACAACGCCGACAGCCAGATAGGCAAGATGACGGAGTACATCGCTTCCACGCAGAAGGAACGTGGCATAGGTCAGGCTAAGGCAATCGGTCAGGCGGCAGGTGGGTTGGCGAGCGCAGCCAACAGTTTGCCATGGTAAGGGAAGGAGGTAGATATGGGAGTATTCAAAAATATATTTGAGAGACAATCGTCCTCGCCGATAACTCCAGTGACGGACTTTCCTTCAAACGACGGCGGAACGTCCGCCCCTTCCCCTGTAGTGGAGGCGGCGAGTGAGCTGCAAACCACCCCTTCTGATTCTCCAACGGATTCAAGCGTGGCGACCCCTTCGCCAACAGGAGAAAGCACAACGCCTTCTCCTAGCGTGCCAAGTCCTCAGAACGGAACGCAAGGCGTGAGTTTCACGCAACAGCCAACGGCGGAAGTGGCGCAGGTAACACCTGGGCAAGGCATACAGATAGACTGGAGCAAGCCCTACAGTCAGATAGAGCAGAATCCAATCTTGCGCCAGATGACACCTTACGACATCATGAAGGATTACTCCAAGAATGGTGATGGCAAGTGGTCTGAGTTTATGCCATGGCTTAGCAAGTATGGAGACCCCGACAAGACCGTTGAGGCTAATGACATTTTGGCGAAGAAAGCCGAGCGTCAAGCCAAGTGGGAACAGCTAGGAAATCTTTTTAGTCATATAGGAAACTTTGTCGGTACTGCAATCGGTGCACCTTCTCAGCAGATAGAATCCGCCAAGGAGCTAACCGAACGTCAGCGCAAGATTCGTGAATCCACCGATGCCCTTCGTCAGAAAGGCTACGACCAGATGATGGTGAACATCTGGAAGGAGCGGCAGGACAAGCAAGCACAGATGCAAGCCGATGCAGCAGCCAAGGCAAAGCAAGCGCAAGCCGAATACTATGGTTCGCAGAAGAACCAAGTGGATGCCTTGACACCTCAGAAGGTAGCCACCGAGATAGCCAAGCAAAACGCCTCGAACGCTTTGGCAGGGCTGAGCACCGCCAAGACCAAGACGGAGAACGAACTTCGACCAGACAAGAAGAATCTCCTCAAAGGTCAGACCAACAATCAGAACGCCGCCGCCGCCGACCATCGGGCAGGTATCGCCGTCAAGGGCGCACAAGTCAAGCACATCAAATCACAGACGGAAGGGCAGGAACAGAAGAACGCCAACCAAAAGGATGCCGATGACTTCAACAACCTATACGCCAACGACCCAGAGTTTAAGAAACATGCAGACCGATGGGCTAATAACAACGGCATGGCGGTAGGCAACAATCGGGATGATGGAAAGGGTGGCACTTGGGCTAACGAGAAGAACCGCCAACAGGCGACCAAGTGGGCTAAGGAGCAGATTGCACGTACACGCCGCATGACACCACCTTCTCGCAGAAACGGTGGAGGAGGCAACAGCAAGGTTCCACCTTCGAGACGAAAGAAATAAGTATAACAAAAAGATATTCAAGCTATGTATGACGAGCAAGACAGAAAGTATTTCTATGAGGAGTTCAAAAAGAACGGCTACCAAGTAGGCAGCTATGATGACTTCAAGAAAGACTTGAATAACAAGGAAGACCGTGACTGGTACTATAACGAAGCCAAGAGCATGGGTTACGATGTGGGAAGTTCGCAGGACTTCGACAATATGGTGTTGGAGCCTACTCCTTCCAGTTCCACCTCGCAAGCAGCTCCTTCTTCTACTTCCGTTCCAACGAGTGGGCAACCAGTGGCTAGCGGTCAGCAACCTCAGACACTGCCAACCCAACAGCAAACGGTGCAACAGAAGCCAGTTAACGCACCTGTTGCCACCAATCAAGTGGAGCAACCATCCTCAGAGGAGGGAAAGATCGGTCTCATTTCGCAAGCCATGGGAATGATTCCGAAGGGCGTGCAGACCAGCAACGGAACATTACAACCTTCTCCTTCCATTCCTCAGTCGGTTGTGGAAGGAAATCAGCAGGAAGAGGTTGCGACACCAACACAACAAGTGAAGCCAGACGTGGTGACAAACGATACGTCCAACGACATCGTAGCCAAGTATGGCAACTATCTCAGCCAAGGCGGTGACGTGGATGCCTTGCAGCAGACCGCATCCGACTTGTTGGCTGATGGCAGGGCGAAAACGCCAGAAGAAGCCATCGAAATGGCTAAGCAAGGTTTGTTTGGCACGGCTGACATCTTGGCGAAGCAGACCACCAATCAGTTTGTCTCCTCATTGAACGCCGACAATTCGGGCAATGTGGGTGATGTCATAAACTCCCAGTGGTATAGCCACGACGTGCAGGACAACTTGAAGGACGAGGCTACACGCATGGGTATCAGCTATGATGACTACATTGCCCACTTCGTGAAGCCAGCCATGGTGGAGAGCCTTGTGGAGAAGTATGGCAGCAACTACCGAAAGATAGCCGAGGACGTTGCCACACGCCTTTATGCTCATGAGGGTGATGTGGATAGCCAGCTAGAGCAAAATGACAACTACAATGATGCAGCGTCCATCATCAACCAATTCATCAAGCAACCAGTAGCTGATGCCATCAATAAGGCTGAGGCAGAGGCAAACAGCTATTTACAGAAGTACAACGACACCTATAGTGGATTCTATTCTGTAGATGCGGCTTCACCTCAGACTGCAACGGCTATGGGTGAGTACAACAAGATGCGTGACCCTCAGAAGGTTCTCAACTTGCTTACCAAGCAGTTGAGCGGTATCGTGGATGACCCTGATTTCACCTTGGCGTTGGTCAAGGTGATGGACAAACGTGGCTATAGTTATGACAAGATAGATGATTTTGTCAAGACATACGTGAAACCTATGCTCAACGCCTCTATCAAGGGAGAACTTGACCGTTTGGAAATGAAGAAGCTCATTCCTCATAACAGTTTCGAGTACATCATGAAGACTGGCTTGGGCAATACTATCGTTGGCAAGGTGTCACGCAAACTGATGCAGACCGATTATCAGAATTGGTTGGAGGACATGGCCAACCAACAGTATCAGCCTGGATTTTGGGAGAACGTGGCTAGCGGTGCTCTTACCTTCGCAGGTGACGCTTGGAGTTATTGGCTACCAGGTGCGGCAGGAGGCAAGATTACCAAGAGTATGATTGCCAAGGCTGAGGGCAAGCTTGCAGGTGACTTGATGGCAAAGGGCATGGAGCGCAAGATGGCTGAGCGTGCCGCCAAGATGCTCGTCGGAAGAAGCAAGACCACGGCGTTGAAGACTGGGGCAGCCCATGGAGCGGTAACGTTTGGTGGTCAGTCTGCCATTTCCACGCCTATCAATGAGGTTTACCGTGACGGTCAGTTTGACGAGAACGGAAAGCCATACCATACATCGGTTGAAAAGGTTCTCGCCAAAACAATAGGAGAGGTGACCAAGGGAGCTGCACTTGGCACTATCATGCCAGGTGGCACTCTTGCCAACATGATAGGCAAGGGAAGAGGTCTTGCAGCCAACATTCTCGCAGACGTGGGTGGGAAAGCCGTTGACTCCAGCATCATGACAGGTCAGGCGTTGATTGAGCACATGGCGCAAGACCCTAATTTCAAGCCAACAGGCAAGGATGCCGCCGAGAGTTTCTTGGAAAGCATGGCAAACCTCACGGCAATCGGTCTTCCTGGCATGATGGGCAAGTACGCACATTTCAAGGATGCGAGGGAGTTCAACCGCAAATATGACTTCAACGATGAGGACTTAGCCCAGTTGAGACGATTCGGCTACGATGACCTACGCACCGCCTTCGAGGATTTGGGCATCAACGGCAACAGTATCAATGGTGATGCTGAATTGATGGGACAACTCACTAAGAAGTACATGGACTTGATGAGCGACAAATCCGTTCCTGAGGTGTTGAAGGCAAAGATGATGGCGGTGGTCGAGGGCAAGCGTCCTCAGTCCTTCTCGCCAGTCATAGACAGCATCATCGTGCAACCGATGGACGGCAAGGTGTATCTGGAGACGTTGAACAAGGACGGTGGAATTATCGACCGCAAATCATTCTCCTCATACGATGAAGCCAAGAAGGCTGAGAAAAGCCTTGACTACGAAAAGTCTCTCAATCTCACTTCCGCTTACGAAAACGCCTACCATACCGATGCCTTGCAGGAGCACTTGGATGATGTCTATGCCAAGGCAAGGGAGAAATATGGTATGGGCGAAGGTTTGACCGACGAGGACAAAGCAGCCATCTACTTGCACCAGAATGCCAATGCAATAGGTGACATCATGCAAAAGCAGCAGAGTGGTATGGAGTTGACCGAGCAGGAGCAACAACTTCTGAATGGCTATCGCCACTTCTATGACAGTGCCTTCGAGAATAGCAGCATCATGCGTGACTATGTGCGCACCTTCGAGGATTCGCAAGGCGTGCCACATGGGACACTTCGTGAGGCTTTGGAAGGTGATGGCAAGAAACGCACCGAGAAGCAGCAGAAACTTGTTGAGGCATACCAGAAGCAGCTCTATAACGACATCGTACTGAAACGTGAAATGAAACAGACGGTGGATGACCTTTACCGCCAGTCTCATAGCGAAGGGCAGAAGCAAATCGGGAAAAGCGGTGTTACAGCAGAAGGAGAAAATCCAACAGAAACGACACCTCAAACAACTCCAGTGGAAGAAAACGGTCAAAAAATAGCCGAAAATGTCCGCAATATAGCCGAAAATAGCCAAGAGGTAGCAAGTGGTGTTCCTCCTACAGAGCCTACAACGACTCCGCCAACACCTCCAACCCCACCTTCTTCATCAGTAGGTGGTGAAACTCCTTCCGTCAGTGATGCGTACAAGCGTGGTCAGGATGCGGTTGCCAATGTAGATAGCGAGACCTTGACGGCAATATACCATGCCGACGATGTGGCTGAGGCTAGGTTGCAGCGTGCCTTCAAGGGGAACGAGACCTTGCTACAGACGATATACAATGCTATTGATGAAGGTAAGGACATGGAGCAGTTTATCGCCCAGAAAGCCAACATGCTCAATGAGGTGCAGCGTGATGCCATACGCAAGTATGCCGACGCACATCAAGCCAAGCAAGGTGTGCTCTATGGTATTGACCACGCCGATGATGGCTATGCCGAGGCTATGACAGAGCAGCTTTGGCCATACGCCACCGAAGACGGAAACATTGTTCCTGTTACCCTTTTGGATGGTACGACGGCATTCTTGAAGAAGGCTAACGAGTATGGAGGCACTTTCGTAACCACCACCGACGAGAATGGTCAACCTACGATTAGGCAGATACATACATCTGAAATCAAGGAAATAGGCAACCCAATTCCTTTCCAAGACTATGTGAACCAACTGGCGGAGCAGAATCATGCTGCAACTGTCCAGAAGTTCACTTCCATGTTTGACGGAAGCAACTTGCAACCAGGGCAAACCGTGGAGATAGCCATGGAGTCAGGAACTGACTCTATTTCCATGTCGTTTGCAGGATATACCCAAGATGGGCGTATTGTGCTTTCCGATGGCAAAGACCAAATAGCACTCACAAAGGAGGAGTTCGCACAAATGCGCAACAACGCCATGCAAGCGTCCATCAATGCCGAACTTGACGCAGAGGAGGTGCAGCGTGAGAACGATGCCGTTGCCAAGGCTGAGACCGAGAAGAAACAACGTTTCGCTGATGGAATCGTGGGATATGAGGACGGCAAGATGGACTATTCATCCAAGGAGTCAGACCCTAAGGTGGTGGCTGAGTACTTGCAGGACGAGTATGGCGAGGATCATGGGAAACTGTTGAGCCTTATCAATGGTAGTCGTGCCGACATCAAGGAGCAACTTGACAACAAGAGAAAGCAAGCAGCCGAGTACGAGGACTGGCTTGACACCAATGCCGACCTAGACCCATCGAAGGCTCAGAAGGTGACAGACGAGCTGAACCTTGTGAAAGAGCAGATGGATGACCTTTCCACTCGCTACAAAAATTGGAACACTATCCGCAATTCCGTGATGACTCCCGATGAAATCAGGGCGATGAAGGATGAGCGCACCAAGACAATCAAGGACGTTGGTGTGGATGAAAGTGCCATCGCTCCTTCCGATGAGCGTGAGGTCTCTGTTTTGTCAAATGACGAATTGAAGAAGCAATATCCTACTTTGGATGAGGCTAGCAACCATATTGCCTCTGAGCGAAAGCGTATCTACGACTTGCAATCCAACGAGGTTCAACCTCAGATAGATGGGATAAAGGATGTGTTGGAACAATACAAGAACGGTGAGATAGAGCTGGAGCCAGAGCAAATCAAGGAAATAAACACCACCAAGGCTCAGTTGGAGGCACGTCAGCAAGGCTTGACCGACTCTGCCAAGGAATTGAAGGCGCAAGCAAGCAAGTTGAATAGGCTTTATAAGGATGAACTTGATGCGGCGGAAATGTCAAACTTAGGCATGACCCCATCAGAGCAAAGACGTGAGCAAGTCAAGAAGGCTTTGGCAAAGGGAGATATGAATGCCATCGCCCAAATTTACAAGGATGCTCCAACTGATGTTACCGACCTGACACCTCAGACATTGGAAGAAGCCATATCCGAGCGTCTTCCTGTTCATGGCATCAATGCGGAATCCTTGCAGCAGGAACTTGGAAAGGACAGCTTCAAGTATGGCATAGGCAAGGGATATGACTCCAACAAGTTCAATTATCTTTTGGCCAAGAAAGGCGAGGGTGAGACTGTAGCCAGCATTTCAAAGCGTGTTTGGGAGAACCTTCCTCCAAACTTGGAGAATATGGGTTATACTGACCAAGATGTTCGCAATGCACTTCTTGATATGTTCAAGACATACGACAGCGTGAAGGACATGATGAATGTCGCCTTGATTAATCGAATCGCACAGGCGGAAAACGAGCTTTCTACTGAGGAAGAGTATTATGAGGCTCAGAAAGACCGTGAAATTAACGAAAGACAGGCAGAAATAGAGGCGTTTGATTCGTTTATTCAAGATAAAGCAGTATCTTTGCCATCTGAAAGCGAACTGAACAACATCTATGGTATGGAATATGACCAAATCATGTTTGAGCAGGAGCGTGAGAATCAATATAAAGATTACGTAAAATCAATATTACCAGAACTATCAGAGTATGATGACAGAAGAACAGAAGCAGAGAATGCAGGAGGCGGTGGACTGGATAGCGACACTGCACGGAGAGGAGTTGTTGAAGGAAGTAGCCAAGGCGAAGAAGCTGGCAGACGAGAAGTTTCTGATAAGTCCTCGCCTGAAACAACATCTAATCAAGTCAGCGAAAGGCGACCAGAGACTGGCAGCGTGGAATCTAGCGAAGGCACAGTTGATAGAACTTCACATCTACCGCAAGAAGCATCCTTCGGAGAACGTCTAAAGAACGCCATTGCCGAGACGGAAACTGAGCCTACTGAGGCGCAGAAGAAGGCTGGCAACTACAAGAAAGGTCACTTGAAGTTTGGTGGCTATGATTTCACGGTGGAGACACCTAAGGGCGTAACCCGAAGCGGAAAGGACGAGAGTGGCAAGCCTTGGAGCGTGACCATGCACGACACGTATGGCTATGTCCTTGGCAAGATAGGTGTTGATGGCGACCACATCGACATGTTCATCAACGATGCCGCCGACCTTGACACGTTCGACGGCAACGTGTTCGTCATCGACCAAGTGAATCCTCAGACTGGCGAGTTTGACGAGCACAAGGTGATGTATGGCTATCCTTCCGAGGAGGATGCCAAGAACGCTTACTTGCAGAACTATTCTCCAGGATGGAAAGGTCTTGGTGAGGTTACTTCCGTGCCTAAGGCTACCTTCGACAAGTGGCTGCAATCCTCAGACCGCAAGACAAAGCCGTTTGCCAACTATGCCATGGTGAAGAGCGAGGTGAAGCCCAAGGCGGCTTCAATCATCAAGGGTGAGAAGTGGAATGCCACTGGTGAGCCAGAGAAATACAGGGGTAGAGTAAAGAAACATGCTGAAAGTCACGACGTGGTTTGGACTATCGGCAAGAATCGTTATGGCTCTACCACGGCGGAGCGTGACATGATAGAAACCTTGTTGGAAGACTACAAGAGTGGTGTGCCGTTGTGGAACGCATACGAGAAGGGAGAAATCATCCTTTCTCCTAACGAGGCGGCTATCATCAAGGCGGTAATCAAGGAGAACGAGAACCAACATCCTAGGATTAGGTTCAGCAAGGTATCAGACGAACAGGCTCAGCTTGATGCAGATTACCTTGATGCGGTTAATCGTGGCGACATGGAAAAGGCTCAGAAAATGGTGAATGAAGCTGCCGAGGCTGCTGGCTATTCTACCGATTCCAGCTATCAGGGCACTTCTGCCTTCAATGGTTCTGCACCTTGGGGCAATGGCTACTTCTTGACCAAGGAAGAGCGCAAGGAGGCGTGGGATAATGATGAATATGACGGAGACCAAACTTTGGGTGATTATATCCATCGTGGTATAGATGCGATGAATCTCGATTTCATAGCATTAGACCCTCGTAATTATCGTGCAGCTGACCCTATGCGCAAGGAGGCTATTGATAACGTGCGTAACGCTATCCAGAAGAAGAGTGAGACTATTACCATGTATAGAAGTGTTCCTTCTGATGTTAAGGAAGGTTCTTTCAGAAATGGTGATTGGGTTACTCCAAGTCGTGCTTATGCGGTTGATAATGCTAAGGTTCATGGTTGGGGTGATAACTTCAATATTATTGAACAGAAAGTTCCTGTTGATGAAATATGGTGGGATGGTAACGATATAGCTGAATGGGGCTATGGTCGTGAAGAGGACTATGCCAATGACACCGATTTTGCCTATAAGAACACCAAGAACAACCGAAAGTTACTTGATGCCGTCACATACGATGACAAGGGAAATGTCATTCCTTTGTCTCAACGTTTCAACTCTCGCAAGTCCGATGAGCGTTATCAGAAGGGCAGCTCTGCCTTGAAACCAACACGTCAGGAAGAGGTGTTGCGTGATGCCGTCATCGACAAATTACGTGAGGGCGGCATGGACGTGATTACCGACGTGGAAGAAGGGCAGAGAGTGATTGAAATGGAGAACGGTGTAAGAATGAGTGCCAAGAAAAAGAGAGCACTTGAAACCGCCTCGCTTGGAGCAAATCCAAGGTCATTAACTGCCATTTCAAGTGCTGACGGTGCAAAGATACTAAAAAATCTTGATAGTCTTGTCAAGAATTTAGAAAACTCTCCAACTCAGCCGAAAACTTTCATAGGAGAAATGGCAGACGCTCTTGGCATAGACATGAAAGATAAGTCTAGCAAGTATGCCACGTTTGAGTGTAAGAATGGCAATGTGGTAACTGTCCGTGTCAGCGACCATAACGCAACCGTCTCCAACCTAGACACAAACGGACAATCAGATGCTATCAGTGTCGTTGTTACCAATAAGGACAACAAAGGTATTACCAATGATGGTGATGCTCATATCGTTGAGTTCTACTATAATGCCATTAAGTTGCGCAAGGCTGAGGGCAAACCTTTGGCAGACATCGCTAATTCTATCAAGCAAGCACTGTATAGTGGTGAGTTCAAGGACACGACTGGACTTGCTGAGAAGCAGGAGGTGAATGCCAACTACATTCGTGAACAGCGAGTATATCATGGTAGCGGTGCAGAGGAAGGTGACACTAACTATGTCATCTTCAAGCCAGAGGATATGCAGATAAAGAATCATGTGAAGTTTTTCCGCACTCCTAACGGTGAGGCATACGGTTACACCGTAGATGGCAAGATTTACATCGACCCTCGTATTGCGAACAGTGAAACTCCTATCCATGAATATGCCCACTTGTGGGCTGAGGCGGTGCGTTCTGGCAATTCTAAGGAGTGGGAGAACATCGTGAACCTCATGAAGGGCTTGAAGCCTGTGTGGGATAAGGTGAGGAGGGAATATCCTCACTTGGAGACTGACAGCGACATCGCCGACGAGGTACTTGCCCAATATTCAGGCAAGAGAGGTGCGGAGCGAATCCGTGAGGAGTATGATGCCATCCTCGACGGTGATGGTAGCGTCACGGAGAAGGCGAAGGCACTCTATGCCCTTCAACGGTTGAAGAAGGTTCTTGCCAAGTTCTGGAAGAAGGTTGCCGACTTCCTTCACATCCACTTCACCACAGCTGAGGAGGTAGCAGACCGTGTGATGAAGGACTTGCTCGATGGCATTGACCCACGAGAGGCTGCCAAGGCTGCTAAGGCTTCAAGGGATGCGGACAAAACCATGTTTGGTATGCACAACATCAGCCTTGACAAGCTACGCAAAGCTATCAAGCAAGGTGGCTTTGCTGCTCCTTCCATGGGTGTAATAGACTCCAAAAACGGAATATATTCGGGCTTTGGTGAGATTACACTGATACCGAAGGCAGAAAAGATAGCCAAGAGAACAGGCAAGAACATCGGTACTTATGCTGCTGATGCGTGGACTCCTATCTATCCACCTGTAGAGAAAAAGTTTGGCGGAAATGGTAGTGATGTGGCTTACATTGACATCGAGTCTGTTCCAAAGGAAATGCAAAGTCTCACAAGAAATGCCATCAACAGCTTCATGGATGGTCGTGATACAAACAGCTTGGCTTATCTCTATTTGCATGAGAAAGGAAAAGCTCCTGAGTTGGTGCATGTGGAAGGTAAATATCCAAAGGAACTCCATGATGAGGTGAAAGGCATCTTGGGAAAATTGGATAGTATCTATTCAACTACTGATGAACAGAAGGAAAAGCTTCTTGATTTGTTCATTCGTGAGGTATATGATGGTAATCGGGAGGAGTTTGACAATGACATCAAGAACTTCATCAAGAAGGATGAGGAGTTTATCAAAAAAAGACCAAACTCCAATATTGCCAAGAACAAACAACTTGATGTTGATTGGATGAAGGAACATGGCTATGACTATGGGGCTTTGTCTCGTTTCGTTGATGGCATACTGCGTGATGCAGAGACTTCTGGTAAGGTGGACGAGAATGCAACGATGAAAGCTGCACAACAATACATTCAGGACAATAGTATGAAGGAAGACTTCGATTCATGGAAAGAAAAACTTAATGACCGCTATAATGTGGAGGAGGTTATCTTTGCTGGATATAAGCCAGATGGCAATCGTAAGTATCTGCCTAACACTGTGGAGAATGCTGTGAAGGTAATGAAACAAGATGGCAAGAATGCTTCCGTTGGTTCGGCTTCTTTCAGTCATTTCGTAGCATCCATATTGAAACCTATGGGGACTCTTGACCAAATTCGCAAGAAGAAGGGCAATTTGACCGACAACTATGAGGACGTTGAGAAGTTCCAAGAAAAATGGCAACCTGTCTATGATGAGTTGGCTGATAAGATGCAACCTGATGCTGGTCCATTTGAAAGCTATGGCATGGATAGATTGGAAGAGGCTGCCACACAGAAGAATCCAAAGAAATATGCTAAGGATGAGTATGGTGTGGACTTGACTGACGAGGACATCGACAAGTTGAATGAATTGATTGATGCTGTCAAGAATGAGAAGCCTTCCATCTATTTCGAGACCAAGTTCATGCGTCCTTATGGTCTTGATGAATTTGAGAAGGCTATTGTGCCAAAGGACACTCCTAAGGACGTGGTGGATGCCTTGAAGAAGGCTGGCATTGATGTGCATACTTATGATGGGAAGGAAGAACGTGAAAAGGTTACGATGGATGCCATCAATAACTCTGAGGGCATTCGCTTCATGTTTGCAGGTGAGAAGGGAGCTGCTGAGGCTGACAAGGCAGAGGAGCAAACCATCCGCATGGATAACCTGCAAGTAGCAAAAGCGATGGAAAATAATGCTCTAACACCAAAAGTCATAAAGTTTGCAACAGGTTGGGAACGTGGTGCTGATGGAAAATGGAGATATGAAATCCCTGATTTTAAATCAGAGAAGCCAATAACTGTAGATAAAGATATAAATATTGTTCATGTAGGTCCTTATGCTCCTTACAACGAACCTTTGTGTAAGTTGTCTGACCTCATTGATGATAAAGGGCTGTTTGATGCTTATCCATCTCTAAAGAACGTTGATGTTCAGATGGTGGGGAAAACGGATTTGCAAGGAATGTATGATAATCTCCACAATAACATTGCGTTAAGAACGGATATGTTTACCGTGGAGAAGAAATATTCTAAGCCATCTAATTTCAAGGACATCGAGGTTGCTAAAAAGAAATTTATGGATGCGTGTGCTTCCTTTCCTGATGATACAAAAAGTTGGGCGGATGATGCTATAGATCAGTTTGGTGGATATACCGAGGATGAGTTAAAGGCAGATGAACTCTTTAATAAAATAGAGAAAGATATGCCGAAAGTTGCTAAGGTCGTGCGTCTATTAAATGCAATCCCTCTAGAAAAAGGTGTGAAGTTCCTTGGTACACAAATTTCATTGAACGATTATGGTAAAAAGGTTCTTGCACATGAAGTGCAGCATGCAATCCAATATATCGAGGGTTTTGCCAAGGGTGGAAACTCAAATGATGTCCGTAAGAGGATTCAGAAAATCATTGATGAAAACTCTGAGTATGCGGATTATGCCCTACAAAAGATGAAGACATGGGTTGACTTCAAAAAAACAGCATTGAATTTGGGTAAGTTCAAGGGGCTAATCAATAGTGACAATCCTTTCATTAAGGATAAGGCTATTGAGTACTATTGGGATGCCATGAACCTATTGGACGGTGAAGAAAACTCGAAGTTGGTAAATGACTATGACCAACTTAGTGACTTGAATGCCAAGCAAATTGCCGAAACTGGCTATCACGTGGATGAGGCAATCAATGAACTCAACCGTTTGGCAGACGAAGTTTGGAACTCGATTCCGAAGGGGAACAAAGATGCCTTGGGTATCAATAACAAACTGAAAGATGCCTTGAAGAATCTTTCTGATGACGAACTTTATTATAATCTTGCAGGAGAGGTTGAGGCTCGAAACGTTATGTCTCGTATGGGCATGACAGACGAGGAACGAAGAAACTCATTGGCATCTGATACAGAGGATGTGGATAGAGGCGACCAGATTGTCATGGATGGAGGCGGTGCCAGCTATTCAGTTGTGACTGACCCTAAGACCATCAAGAAACTTGATAATGAGGACACTGTAAAAGTGTATCGTGCCATGCAACTTGGTGATGATGGAAAACTCTATCCACCGATGGCTGCAAAGGTGAAGGGCAAGTTTGTGCAGCCTATCGAACTTGGTAAATGGGAACAGGCAGACGAGCGACCAGAACTTGCTGACGATAAGGGTATGTTTACCCTAAACAAGGGTAACGGTAAGTCACTAAAGGCTGCTTACAATCCTTACCTTCATACTTCTCGTACCCCACTGAATGACCAGTTTAGCGAGGCTCAGAATCGTCCAAACATTGTAACTGTAGAGGTTGAGGTGCCAAAGAGCGAGCTCACCAGTGGTTACAAGGCTGACAAAGCCAAGGATGCTGTGGGTGAAGTCGAGTGGAAGGCAGGTATTATCCAAGGACAGTTGACAGGCAAACGTAAGCTGATTCTCTCTCGTTGGGATAAACCTGTGCGTATCGTGCCTGACAGTGAGGTAGCTGATGTTATTGTGAACGACATGTTTAAGGACAAAAAGGTTATCATGCCTTCCAACGTGGTAACTCCAAGTCTCAGAAAAGAGTTGGAGAAACTTGGCGTTCCTTTTGTCGAGACCGACAACAAGGGTGTTCTTCTTGAAGGGGAACATGCAGGTACTCACTATTCCAAGGTGTATGGCAAGAAAGCAAAGAAGACCAAGGCACGCTTGGGCGACGGCATGAGAAACAATGGCTCTGTTATCGGCAAGGACACACTAGATGTGGTGAAGAATGTAGCCAACACTCTTGGAGGTGCTGAGGCTAACGTTTATGCTTCCGTGGAGAGTGTTCCTGAGGAGTATCGTGCGGACGTGGAACGTGGCGCAAAGGGATGGTACGACCCAAGCAACCACACCGTTCATGTCTATCTCCCTAACTGTGAGGATGCCAACGATGCGCAGCGCACCGTCTTCCATGAGAAGGTGGGACACGAGGGCATGGAGGTGCTTCTAGGTGGTGAGCAAGGTGTGAGAGACTTCGCCAACTTTGTGTATAAATCGGTGGATGGTGACACACGTGGCAAAATTCTCGACTTCGCCAACAAGTACGACCCTGAATGGAAGAATGCCGACCGTCTCAACGAGGCAACCCAGGAATACATCGCCCACTTGGCGGAGGATGGCCCTAAGACGGCAAAGGACTTCACCCTTTGGACTAAGATGAAGCACTATCTCATCAAGGCGTTGAAGAAGTTGGGAATCCGTGTTCCTGGTCTTCTCAACGACAAGGACTTGCGCTATTACCTGATGAAGGCAGGGAAGGCTCTGCACGTTTGGGATAACATGTCTAAGGACAAGCAAGATGCCATCATGCGCCAAGCCACAGGCGATGACATCAAGAATGCGCTCAGTGACAAGGGCAGTGGCAAACCACGCATGAAGAAGGGTGAGAGTCCTATCCAATACATGAAGCGTGTGCGTGAGTGGCAGCGGTGGAAGGATGCCCGAGAGGACACCAACGACCCAGAGCCACCTCAGTTCTATGACATAGACAAGGACGTGGAGGGCAAGAAGGAATGGGAACAGCTCAACAAGGACTGGCGTGACCGTCATGGACTTGTCGGCGACGATATGCCTTCGTTGCCAAAACGAGAGGAAGGAGAGAGCGATGAATCCTTCTTCCCACGTTACAAGGAATATGAGAAATGGCAGAACGCCATCAACGACAAGGAAGACCCTATGCCAGACATGTTCGCATGGGAGAAGCAGAAGCAAGTGGAGGCAACCCAACGCTATGAGGATTGGCTGACCCGACATGAGCTGAACGAGCAGGAGACCGCCGACCTAGACCTTTACGAGGGAAAGGTATATCCAGCCGAGACCTCACCAGAGGCGGCAGACCTTGACAAGAGGGTGATGGATGCCATGGCGGAGGTGACGAGTACGGACGTGAGCAAGGAAGGCGCAGCCCGAACCGTGAAACATGCCGTCATCCACCGACGAAAGAACATGGAGGAGGCGAGTGCCGACGATGCCATCTACATCAACGACATCAAGAGACGCATCGAGGGCATGGCAGGAAGCGGTGTCTTCGACAAGCTCTATTCGGAATATAAGGGGAAGTCTTCTAAGGCAGATGCACTCGCTGAGGCTATACCTTATATAATAGAAGCACCGAGAAGAATCCGTGACTTGGCTTTCGACTTGAATAGTACAGGCGTGTTCGCCAAGGGGCACATTCATATCACTCCTAAGGACGTGAGAGACATTCAACCTTACATCGATGACTTCGAGGAATTGATAGGCAGATTCCACTACAAGACGGTGAAGAAGGGAGGCGAGGAGAAGCTTGTGCCAGAGTACGACGATGTACACGCCGTGAGCGAGCAAGCCAGCAAGATAGCGAACGCCATCAACGAGAACCACAAGTTGGACGTTGGCTTTGTTCCTCTTGACGGCACGGACATCCTTACAGACCAAGTGAAGCCGCTCATTGCCCATACGAGAATCGTTCCAAAGGGTATCGAGTACGAGAACCTTTCCGAGGAAATGAAGTCAACGCTTGATGCCATCCACGACTGGTACAACTATACCTACGACTGGTTGAAGGACAACCACACCTTGCGTGAGGACACTGGCTTCACCGCCGACTACGTAAACCACATCTGGGATAAGGAGAAGTCCAATCCCGAGGCATACAAGATGTATGTGGAGAACCGTCAGCGCACGAAAAGCCCGAACGAGAAGCCAAGAACCATCAGTACCTTGATGGAGGGAATCAACCTAGGACTTGTGCCGAAGACCACCGACATCACCAAGATGATGGCATACTACAGCCGTAGCAACATCGAGGCGTGGGCTAACAAGACCATGCTGCAAGAGGTGAGCGGCTTGAACGTGGTGGAGAGAGACGAGAACGGCGACATCATTTCGAGCGACCCGATTCTTTCTTCTGTCGCACCGTTCAACTTGGAGCAATACAAGTACTTCGAGGTTCCAGGCATAGGTCCAGTATGGGTGTATAACGTTTCCCCTAAGCAAGTGAAGGTAAAGAACCCAATCACAGGCAAGGAGTATGTGCTATATAGCGAGAAGAGCGCAGCCGACCGTTTCGGGGTGGTGTTCGACACTTATGAGTCATCCCCATTCTGGAGAGCGTTCGACACCGCCGCTTCGAGTGCCAAGAAGATTGAGCTTGGTTTCAGTGGATTCCATGCAGGAGCGTTGACCGAGGTGTATATGGTCCAGAATCTGATAGAGTTCGGTCCCAAGAAGGCAATGGCCAACTTTATGAAATACATCTTCATTGACACCATGAGGACGCACCAGTTGCCATGTTTCGCCAATCCCGAGGACTTTCAGGAGGCGGCATCCCACCTAGTGAAGTTTGGAGCGACCAACGACTATGCGGCGGCGGACGTGCAGAATATGTTTGACAACTGGCGTGGTTTTGCCCAAAAACTGCAACAGAAATTGGGAGAGCGAGGCAAGATAGGAACGGCAGTAGGTGCTGCAACCATTCCTTTCGAGGTAGCCACGCAGATGGTTTCTATGCTCAATAAAGGTATGGACGTGGCATTGTGGGACTTCTTGCATGATGGTTTGAAACTTGCCACTTATCGTATGCGTGCGGACAGAACCAAAGAACGTGCCAAGAAATACGGTTGGACGGGCGAGCAACTAAGCAAAGCCTTGGACGAGGATGGTCAGTTTGTGAACGATATGTTTGGAGGTCAGCACTGGGATGTACTGGGAGCAAGCCATCGAACCTTGAAAATAGCTGGTCGCTGTCTTCTATCTCCAGACTGGAACGCCTCTACGACTCGCCATTTCTTGGCTCTTACAGGTTTCGGCTCTATCTGGAACGAGGCGACCTTGGATAGCTTCAAGAATTACTATAACCACGTATGGGCAGCAGCTAGAAAGAAAGAAGCTCTTCCACCTGAATATTTTGGTAGGAAGCAGAGACAGGTGTCAGCATTAATCTGCTATTTGATAGGCTTTGGATTTTATGAGGCATTTGCCAATGGCATCAATACCGCCTTCCGTGCGATGGACGAGGAAAAGGAAAATGAGAAAGCCAAGGAGATACGGAAGACCAATCCTAGTTACAAGAGTCCATACGAATTGGCATATCCAGACGGAATGAAGTGGTACGACTATTTGATGAGAGGGAACACGGCAGGACAGCAGAGCAAGATATTTGCAGGACGCTATGCCGATGGCACGGAAATGTATGTGCGTCATGGCAAGCAGTTCCGTGAGGTTCCAGAGTATCTTTTCAACTCGAAGGGAGAACTGGAGTTCCCTGGCCCAATGGTGCAGAGAATGCTAGGTAAGGCTAACCCAATGGCAAGAATGGTGCTTGATGACATCAACTATTTGAGCGACTTCCAAGCCAGCCATGCCGACCAAGAGATACAACGCAAGTATGGCAAGACCATCGGTTTGCTTTACAAGGATGCGCTCTACTGGGCACCTTTCTTGATTCCGAGCCAAGAAAACAAGGAGTTCAAGGCGGTTGACTTCTTCTTCCCATCCTCGAAGGGATTCAGCAACTGGAAGGCACAGGACTACTTCAAGAACTTCATCCTAAGCGGTGACATGGAAGGCGTGTTCCTCACCTATCAGAGTTGCCAACGAAATGGACTTGATGCCGAGAAGCAACTGCAAGCTGCAATCTCTTCCATCAAGGCACTTGAATCGAAGGAAATGCAGGACGGTGTAACCTCGTTGCAGATAGCCACCCAACGCTTTGACGAAGCCAAGAGCGTGACCGAGAAACGCAAGATGAGGGAAAAGATGAGAAAGTTCCTCTCGCAAAGCGAGTACAAGGCATTTACTTGGCAGGAGGCGAAGGACATGGTAGATGCTTACCAGCAAGGCGAGGACATCAAGGACTTGACGAAAGCGGATGACAAGTATCTGATGGTTGCCGACTCCAAGGACGTGACCGAGGATTGGCGCATTCAGAGTGTCAAGAGCAGCACCAAGCAATATGCCGACCGATTGGCGGAGCTGAGGGAATCGGACCCAGGCAAGGCTCAGTCGTTCCGAGAGACATACGCAAGGATATTCAAGGCTCGCCAAGCCATCAGCCGTGCCACAAGCAAGATGAACCGATTGAAGAAGAAGTTGGGCGGAAAGGAGGACAAGGAGCTGCTGAGACAGATACGTTCGACACGTCAGCAACTCTTGAAGGACTTGAACGGAATGGAGCATGTGAGGAAGTTAGAGTAAGCCCTCGTCGCTCCCAGATATAGAAAAAGGCGGCTCGTTTCACAACGGGTCGCCTTTGATAGTTATGTAAAATTCTAACCAAATAAAAAAAACAGTAATATCTAAAATAAACTTTGCCTTTTGAAGTATCAGCCGCCGCTTTGAATCATGTCGCCAGTGGTCTTCTTGGTAGGCTTCGCCCACTTGATGTAATCGTCCATGGCGGCATCCATGCGCTGCTGTTCACTCTTCGGGGATTCCTTCTTCTTCTCACCCCACAGGCGTTGGACGATGCGGTCAAGACACCATTGCCAGTCGCCGTCTAGCGTGACCACCTTCGAGCCAGGCATGACGGCAACGTCAGCCTTCGACTCCTTGCCGTCCTCGCCCTTGCTTTCCTCTCCCTTGGAGCGGATGGATGCGAAAGGCACGTCGTTTTCCTTTAGGAACTTCTCCACGTCTTCTTTCTTGTTTTCACAGACAAGGATGGACACGGAGACCTTATGCTTGCTCATGGAGGTCAAGGCTTCCTTCGCCTTCCCCACAAGAGACAGATTGCCCTTGTCATCCTTGGTGATGACGCAGGCTTCATGAACGTCAACTAGTTTACTCATAAAAATACGTATTTAATTAAAGCGGAACAAAAATAGACATAAAAAGTGGAAAAACAACGATAAGTTGCGCAACTTATCACAAGCGAGAGGGCAAAATGCAGTAATTTTACCGAAAAATATTAAGAATATGCCTGATTATCGTCTCATAAATGATATAACCAACTATGCTGAGGCTGGACCCGACTCGCTGAAAGGCGTGAGCACGGCTAGGTTCAAGCAGAGTGAGTCGTGCCTTCGCATCCTGCAATGGGCGTGCCGTTACTTCGATGACATGTCGGAGCTTCGCAAGAAGTGGAAGCGTGCCGATGACTTCATCATGGGAAGACAGTTGGAAGAGCCAGTGGAGTACAATGGAAGGAAAATGCCCTTGCGTAAGTACATGGAGTTGCAGGGTATGCCGATACTGGAGTACGACACGTTGAGCGACAAACTCATTTCCCTTGTCGGCTTGGTACGCCAGCAGCGTTCCACGGCTTCGTGCCGTGCCGTTGACCCGAACGAGGAGCAATATATCTCCTTCTTCAACGAGTACCTACGGCAGAACGACAACAACAACGACCGACAGGAGCGAGACGCACGCCTGTTCTACGCTTTCTGTTGCTTCGGATTGATAGGATTGAAGACCGTCCACGACCGAAGGGATGGCAGGGAGACCATCTTCAACGACGAGGTTGACATATTCAAGCTTGCCATACCGCCGTTCTACAAGTCAGACCTGAGCGACATCGAGTTTATCGCAGAGGCTCACGACCTCACATGGCGGCAGATACTGGAGAAGTTCACCGACGGCAGCGAGAGAGAGAAGAACGAACTCAACTCCATCTACATCCAGACGCAGAGCCATTACGCTCCCGAACAGGGCTATGCCTACACAGGCGAGGCGCAGCTGAGTGGCTTGGAGGACTTCTTGCACTCTTCCATCGTGGGCAAGTACCGTGTCATAGAGGCGTGGACGAAGGAGAGCCGCCAATCCCTATGGGTGCATGACCGTCTGAGCGGTGAGGCTGGTTTCAGAGCGTTGGCAGACCAAGCGGCGATAGACGCTGAGAACGAGCAGCGCAAGCAGGACAACATCATGAAGGACGAGAACGGCTTGCCTGTGCTTGACGAGAACGGCGAGCCAATCACATACGTAGCCCCCGACGAGTTGGAACTGATAGAGTATGAGAAACAGTTGGAGACCTTCTGGTATCGCCGATATGTCACCCCGAACGGTTACTTGCTCGATGCGAGGGAATCACCTTATTATATATTAAGAGGTGGCTATCGTACCTACATCCATCCGTACACCTTCCTAGCCTACCCAGCCTTGCAGGGCGAGGTTCGCAGCTTCGTGATGAGGATGGAGAACAACCAACGCACGCTGAACCACTACATGATGATGGTGAACTTCCTCGTAGCCAACGGCGCAAAGGGCACGATGGTCTTTGACGAGAACGCCATGAGCGAACGCCAGTCCTTCGAGGAAATGCAGGTCAACTACGTGAAGACCAACGGAACGGTCTTCTGGAACTCCAAGAACGGAGGCAAGCCGCCTCAGGTATTGGTCAACAAGAGCATACCAGCAGGTGTGGAGTTCATGATAAACTTCGCAAAGCAGATGTCGGGCGAGGGCAGTGGCGTGCAGGGAGCGTTGCAGGGCGTACACCACAACACCAGCGGAAAGCAATACCAATTTGAAAGAGAGTCCGCATCGACCTCAGTGACCGATTTCGCGGAGAGTTTCAACAGTTTCAAGCTTCGTGAGGCGAAGAAGAAGATTTATCTCATACAGGAGTTCTGTGACGAGCACGACAGCATCCAACTGACAGGCGACAACTTCCGCACGGCGTTCAATCCCGAGACCATGCGAGACATGGACTTGGACGTGGCTATGGACTTGGATTCCTACAGTGCCATCATCAGAGACCAAATCAACGACTTGCTATGGCAGTTGATGTCACAGGGCAAGATAGACGCTTACACCATGCTGACCAACGGAAACTTCCCTGGCACGTACCGCATACGCAAGTACTTGAAAGAGCAGATGGACAAGGCTGAGGCTCTTGCGGCGCAGCAAGCTGCCAATGGTGAAGTTCCGACCGCCAACATGCCACAGCCGTCCGCACAGGGCGCAGCCCACTTGAAGGATTCGGGCGCAAGTCTTAACGGATTGGCGGAGCTTCCATCGGCATCATAGAAAAAAATACTTCTAGTTCAAAAACGATAAAAATTAAGTTTAGGTTATATTAGTTAATAGATTTGTATTAGGTTTTAAGGTAAAAGTCGAAGGCAGGGAGCTGTGAAGCCCTCTGCCTTCTTACGTTTACTTGATGTGGTGCTTGCGTTTGTAGGCACGCAGCTTCTCCATCATGGTGGAGACCTTGAACATGTAGAACTTCTGCCACAAGCGCAGTTTCTCCTCACGCACGCCGTTGTCCTCGTCGCAGCCGAGCGCACCCCACTTGGACGGCGTGTAGTAGAAGCTTGCCTTCTTGATGTCCTCCACGTTCTTGAAGTAGCGTGAGGCCTTCCACTTGCCTAGTTGAACCAGTCGCCTGTAGGAGAGCAGCCGTTTTCGGTTCGGGTCGTATGTCATGATGGCCCAGTCTTTGTGCGATAAGTCGAAGAGCATGTAGAAGCGTGGAGCACCGCCCTCCTTGTACTTGGCGATGGTCGCCTTCACTCCCTTGCGCCACATCCTTGTGGCACGGAACAACTCGATGCGTGTGATGATGGGCTGATAGAAGGCAATCATAATCTTGCGAAGCCCATTGGAATAAGTCTGTTTCATAATATGCAGTTTTATTGATGAATAATTCAATTGTTTGTCGTTATTTTCAATCTATTGGCGATTATCCCATTCCTGCCAGCTCAGCAACGACAGGTCTCTTGCGGCGAAGTGCCTCACGTTCCTTCTCTTCCTTGCTCTTGAACGGAACAATCTCAGGCACAGGCATGTCCTTCTCCACGTAGAGGGCGATGGCACGTGCCATGACACGGTCATCGTGCTTGCCAGCCACCGCACCGTAGCAATCGTTTTGCTGATAGTAGAGGTAGTAGGTGCTTTCGTCGATGGCGGCAGGCTCACGCTCCATATAGCCGCCGTCACGGATGATGCGTGCCATGGTCTTCACCACCGCCACCTTGGTCGCCTTGTTGGTGTTGAATCCCCATTTTTGCTCGATGTTCTTCACCTTCTTCAACTTGGACTGAGAGGCACTGTAAAGGTTGGAGTACAGTGGCAAGAGGATAGGGAAGAACAGTTCGGACTGGTTTCCCTCAGTATTGTTCATGCGAGAGTATGCCGTATTGTTCTCAATCACCAACAGAGCGTCGTTGTAGAAGTGTGCAATCTGTGCGCACCTCATGGCGAGTTGGTCAGCGTCGCAGTGACCGTGCCACTCAGCCACCAACTCAGGCACGCCGCCGTATATCTCATCATATCGATCAAGAACAACGATGTCGGAGAAGTCGGAAGTCTTGTGAGAGCCGCCAATATCGCAAGAGACGATGTAGCGGTGCTTGACAATCTCGCTATTGTCGGGTCCTGACCAAACCTTGAATGGGCCACCCGAGCGTTCCACCAATCTGATGTTGTCCATGCAAGTTGGGTCGGCGGCATCGTAGGAATCTCCCTCGATGTCACCCACCATGATAGGCTCAACGCCCTTGCAGTCCTCCTCCATCTCCTTTAACTTGTATGGGTCGAAGACGGTAGTGCCCGAGAACAGGAAGGCTTCCACATCGTCGGAAGGGTACTCTTGGCGCATATCGTCCAATGACTCGTATTCCTTGGACTTCTCGATGTACCAATGGATGCCTTCCAATGTAGCCCCCTTGATGTCGAAGAGCCACCAGAAGTATTTGCCGTGGAATTGCTCGTCCTCACGATTCTCCCAAAGCCAGATGGCGAAGTTCGCCTTCTCGTCCTCGCTCTTGAAGGGAAGGGTGTATTTCTCAATCTCGAACCAAGCCACGAAGACAGGGGTAAACGCCGACATGCGCTTGCCGTCCTTGTCGAAGGAGTTTGCCTTCACCCAAGCGTCGTGGAACTCGTTCTCACGTCCGTTAGGCGTTGACTCACGCACGATGAAGGTGAGCGGGTCCGTCTGGATGGAAGACGCAGCCGCCTTGATTACCTTGGCAGGAGTCCATTCCGTTGTGTTCGGGAAGAACGCCTCCTCCGTGATGTGAGCCATGGCAGCGTCGCCCGAGCGACACGACTCTGGGTTTCGTGCAGAGCCAGTCTGTATCTTGCAGTCACGTGGAAGGAGATACTTGATGTTTTGGATGGTGCCCGATGTCTTCAACTTGCGAGCGTCGTTCTTGAAAGGCTGACCGATGTCGTAGAAGAGCCACATAGGGATGGCGTTTATCAGTTTCTCGTACATGTCGAACACCTGTGTGGCGGACGAAGACTGGTGACCGATGATGTTGGAGTTCCAGTTGGTCTTCCAGAATATCTGAATCCACGACATGTAGATGTCTGTAGCGGTAGAGCCACCCCACTGGCGGCACTTCAACAGAATCACTCGTATGTGATGGAACTCGCCGTGAAGCCGCATTTCCTCAAACACCTTGACGAGCTTGACCTGTGCAGGTCGCAGCAGGAAAGGAATGTCCTTGCCACCGTCCTTGTTCTTGATTCGGGCGTAGGCGTATGCGAAGAAATAGAAGTCGTGCTTGCAGCGCAGCCTGATGATGTAGCGGAAGACAGCGTCACGTGCCTTCTCAGCATCTTGGCTTGGCAGGAACTTCTGGCAGAACTTGTCGATGGAGCCGCAGTTGACGATGGCGCAGAATTTCTTGGACTTTAGCATCTCCACAGGCAACCATAGCTTCTTACCGTCGAGGAAGTCGGAAATCGTACACTCGAACCGAAGGCCAGGGGCGTTCTCTCCAGTGATAGGACGGTAGGTAGCGAAGAGACTTCTCAATCTCTCCGTACTCTCGTCAAGTATCTCCCTTAGCTTTTTCTCAGAGATGCTTGGCTGAGGCTTGACCTTCAATGAAGACTTTGCTACAGACACGATGCTATATCTTTAGGTTGTTGGCGTGATGGATGAAACTCTCCACCTTGGCGTAGAGAAAACCGAAGGCGAAGAGGACGAGGTGGTAAGTGCCAGCTATGTGCGGCAGGACGCAGCCGATGGCAAGGAGCACGACCATCTGCCAGAAGGCAAGACGCTTGTACCTGTAGAGCCATGGCGAGGTAATCCCCATGAAGAATGAAATTATGACGGACGCACCCAAGACTGGCAGCGATGGGTAATATAGGAAGGAGAGCACGACCGAGCCTAGCCATGAGGCAATGACACGGTGGGGCTTGAACTGGTGGTGAAGCATGAGGATGCACCATGAGTTGACCGCCCAATGGATGAAGCCAGCGTGCCCGAACATATAGACGAGGTGGGTGTATGTCGGTGTGGTCGGCGATACCGCCAACTTGTCGTGCAACGGAATGGCGAGAGCCATCAAGGCGATGAGGAGTATGGTAATATATAATGTACGCATGTGGATGATTTTTTATTTGGCGAGAATGAGCTTGCCCTTGCTCTTGTTGAGGTGGGCGGAAATCTTTTGTCTAATGGAGCGGCAGGAGAGACCCAGACAGGGCGCAGGTCGCAGCAACGCAATGTCAACGAGTTGGCTGATGCACTTCCGTTGGTTTCCGTCCATCTGCCTCACTTTGAGGAAGTCCGTGTAGAAGGCTTCGTATAGCATCCGTTTCTTCTCGAACGCCGCCCCGAACTTGGGAATCTTTCCTTTGAGTCGGTTGGAGACGTACCTAGCCGCCGACGTGTCGGATATGTAGTAGCAGGACGTGGGCAGCGAGGCGACAATCTCGCACAGCTTGACTGAGGTGGTGGGGTATGTAGCCACCTCCCTTGCCTTCCGATAGAGCCGAAGCATCTCGCGGTCTCTCTCCAGGTTGATTTGCGATATGGAGTTTAGGTGTTTCATCATGGCAAAGTTAATACAGCGAGTTGCGCAAAATATCAAAAAGTAATGCGAAATTTTCTTTAATTTTACCGCAAATTATTAATGTATATGTGCTATGGCAAAGGAAACGACTGAAAATCAAAACGTTAAATCGAAGAGAGACGCTTTCAGGGAGCGTTTTTCAAAGCGTTATCCCAACATCAACATGGATGATGAGGATGCCGTTTATGGTCAGTTTTCGACCGATTACGACCAGTTTGACCAGAATAACCAAAGGATGGATGACTTCAACAACATGTTGAGGGATTTTCCGCAAGCACCCGGTCTTATCACTGGCATGTCAACCCGAAAGAACCCCGACGGAAGCGAGTTCAGTTTCACCGACTATCTGATAGACAACCTAGGGCAGGACTTCATCGATGCCATCAATGGCGACGATGAGGCTAGGGCACGCTTGAAGAAGAAGGAGAAGGACGAGGTGGAGGCTAGCGAGAAACTAGCCAAGAGCAACGAGGAGCTTGCCGCAGCCATGGACAAGGAGGATGCCGAGCTGGAAGCCTTCATCAAGGAGGCAAAGATTAAGCCCGAGGACATCAAGTCTATGATAGAATGGATGTATGGTCACGAGGAAGGCAAGGAGGGCTTCATCTGGCGTGCCGCCAAGTACCAGCTCACCAAGGATGACTTCAAGCGTCTGATGCAAATCAAGGACTTCGACAAGGCGGTTGCCGATGCCGAGGACAAGGGCTACAAGCGTGGTCGCAACGAGAAGATAGACCAGCAGAAGAAACTCCATGACGGTACGAAGGGCGGCAAGAACGTGAGCGTGAGCGGTGGAGGCGGTCCAGCCTCGTTGCCACGTGAGAAGTCTGATACGGAACTTGCCTACGAGCGCATGAGAGGAATGTGACGATAAGTTTTTAAGTTTAATCAATAACAAATTTTCAAAAGTATGAAAAAGTTAAAGAAATGGTTTGGTTTCATGATGGCGATTCTCGTCATGATTCTGAGTGGTGGCAGCATGTATGCCATGGCTGAGACACCTCCAGCCTCGCCTGGTGACGGTGGCACAACTGGACCTGTGGAGGGTCCTGGCATCGGTGGAACAGGCATGAAGACCGAGGCAGGTTCTCGCCAAGCACAGGAGGAGATGGGTAACTTCGACTACTACATGGCGTATGTGAATCCGTCCATCGTGGAGTTGAAACTCGAGAGTTGCCCTATCGACCAGATTTTGCGTGCCGCCAAGAAGGTCACGCCAGTCGATTCCATCCGTGTGGAGTTCTACAGCATCGGCCAGCGTCCAATCAAGTCAACCTTGGAGGAGGACTTAGCCGAGAGCAGCAAGGGTACGACCGTGACCTTGAAGGTGGTGAACAGCACGGCGTTCGACGTTGGCGACATCATCATGGTGGATGGCGTGATGGGCTATAACGACGATGGTACAACCCGAAGCACCATGGTTCCTTTGCAGTTGCGTGTCATTGACAGCGATGTCGATAACAACCCTATCTGCTATGCCTTGAACGGCAAGAAGAACACCAGCAAGGGCAACCGCTATGACATCCCAGCCATCAAGAAGGGCACGACCCTCCTTCGATTGGGAAGAGCGGCAGGTGAGAAAGAGGTGGAGACAGGTTCTTACTACACCATGCCCGACAAGTCTTGGCAGTATTGCCAGCGTTTCATCATGATGGTGGAGCAGTCCATCATCGACCGTATGAGCAAGACACAAGTGCAGTGGACGTTCACACGTCAGGAGAAGATGGCGATGGACGATATGCGCTACGGTCAGGAGCGAAGCGGCTTGTTCGGTTATCGCAGCGTATCTACTCCAAACAAGGAGATTGGTGCGGTCTATACGATGGGCGGCATCTACTGGATGGCAGGTAAGGACATTACCGTGGGCCATTGGCAGCCTAAGATGGAGATTGACGAGAACGGCAACAAGATTCCTGTGACGGCGAAAGTCTCTAACGGAAGTGGTGGAACTGTAGAAAAGAAGGTGTATGAGTACGTCATTTCAGAGAAGGACTTGACCCGATTCATTTCAGCCATCTTGAAGGACGCAGGTAACTCCAGCCGTACCAAGTTGCTCTTCGTTGACAACCTCATTTACCAAGCTTTCGCAAACCTTCGCTCAACGAGACGTGTCATCACCGAGACCGAGAAGGACTACCAAGGATGGAAGCTCGACTTCGAGACCTTCACTTCCATGGGCACCAAGATTCTCATCTACCGTCACGACTCCTTCAACATGTGGGGCATGGACGGACGTGCCTTCTGCTTGGACGAGCGTTATCTTGACAAGTACGTCTTCGGTGCTTGGAGTCGCAAGGAGTACAACTTGAAGGACTTGCTCATTCGCAACTCGAACGGTGTGGTCATGGAGGAATACAGTTGTTGGGTACTTACCTATCCGAACGCCCATGCCCGTGTGTCACGCCCTGTGTTTGACAATGCCGACGCAGTGACCGACGAGGAGATTGCGGCTTAACGGTGCACTGATAGTTTTCTAGATATATGAACCAAGGGGATAGCAGAGCCGAAAGGTGACACTATCTCCTTACCATAAACACCATGACATATATGAATTACGAGTTTGTTGCCCACAGTATGCTCATCTTCACGGTGACGCTTGCCAGCGGACTGGTGAAGGACATCGAGTTTGACGAGACAGGCAAGGGCGTGTATGGTTTCCAGACCTCGCAGAAGGAGGTGGCTGAGGCTATCCGCCGCCATCCCCTCGTAAGGAGCGGACGAATCATAGACAAGAGCCAACCCGAGGAAGAGCAGGTAGCCAAGGCGGTGGAGAAGAAGAAACAGGACAGGAACGTACTTCGCTTCGACAACATCACCAAGGCGAAAAACTACCTTGCCAAGACCTTCGGCGTAGATACACGCAAGTTGAAGAGTCCGCAGAGCGTGAAGGACGAGGCGAGCAAGAATGGCATCGAGATAGATTTCTAACATTTAAAGCATATGATATGGAAGCATTGATGAGCGACCTTGTGAAAGAGATGCGTATTGCCATGGATGAAGTGTTACATGATGATGTGAATGACATCATTTCAGATGATTCCGATGTTGAAATGAAACAAGCGATAGAGACGGCAGCACAACAGTTGTTGTTGCAAGCTCCTCTACAGATGCTTGTGCCACATAGGGTAAAGGTGTCATTGAGTGAAGGGGTACAAGATTACGATGCCATTCAGACTCAATATACTGATGGGCATGGTGAACTTGTCATTCCCGATGACTGGCTGAGGCTAGTTGAACTTAGACTGAAAAGTTGGCAAAACTCACTTAGGACATTAATGAGTCCTGATAGCAAGGAAGCTTATATGCAAGCAAGCAGGTGGACTAGGGGAACTCCCCAAAAACCAAAAGGCATGATAACGATGTCTCCACAGGGAAATCGAGTGCTGACATATTGGACTGCTGGTAAATACGAGCCAAATCATGCACCACAAGGCAAGGTGTACGACCATGAGATTGAGGTCTTTACATATATACCTTATCAAAAGGTTGTTGATGTGTTTTCTACTGACGAGAAGAATGACAAACCTATTTATATAGGAACGGCTTTAGACCTTGCTCTCATTGATGAATGTCGCAAGTATCTTGTTTATCGAGCTGTTTCCATTTATTTGGCGAGCAAAAAGGAAGAAGATTTAGCTGACAGATTTAATCAATTATCTCAATTTTAACGTATATGGCAAATGATATAGACAAGAATAGCGAGCACTATAAGGGCACGTTCGGAAACATCTATGAGGTGAACAAAAAGTTCCCAACAGGTGGTGTTGAAGGTGACTTTGTGGAAATTAACGGTTGGGCGCATTATTGGAATGCAGACCGAGGTACATGGTGTGTGAATGCCAGACGTGACTCCTATTGGGATGAGGTTATTGCTGGTATCGTAGAAAAATTTAACGCCTTCGGTGGCTCGTATTTTGGATTGGCACATCCTGATACTGTTCCTAGCACAGCTTGCGATAGAATGTTTTACTTTGCCACGGAAAATGGTACTTACGTAAATTTCGGAAGCATCCTGATTCCATGGGGAATCAGTGTGTTGTACACGGAAGACGGAAAGTTATGGAGAAGCCATATACTTTTGGAAGTGGCACAGGAGTTTGGAGAAAATCTAAACAAGGTCATTAGCCAGAAAATTTTGACTTCTGAACTCAATAAAAAAGCCAACGAGGAGGATGTTAAAGAAGAACTTAATAAGAAAGTCAATAAGACAGACCAACTAGAGACCAACCAGATAAAGAATGGTGCTATTACTTCTGAGAAAATTGCTGATGGCAGTATCACCAATATCAAGTTGGCAGACAATTCGGTAACTACGGAAAAGATAGCCGACAAGT
>OIYP01000099.1_pt1 | contig 61795 bp, 61 predicted proteins | sample 1588261 | NCBI WGS metagenome assembly OIYP01 (sample SAMN03283293) | human gut metagenome | biome: human-associated habitat; material: feces | host: Homo sapiens | place: Peru | collected 2012 | reverse complement strand
CGTCAGGGAAAAGGTTTATCTGGACAATATGCTGGATCTCTTTTAAGACCAGCTAGTTATAGTCAATACCTAAAAGACAAAAAATAGATATTTTTCTTTTATGTTTTGAAACCTAAAAATGAGTAACTTTAACAAACGTAAATCACTTGGATTTTCGTCAAGAAGCTCCTATGGTTTTATATAGCTGCATCTTTATGCAGCTGCTAAAGCAGGTCTTTGATACTGCTTACAGTGTTCTTCTGGTGACCGAAGCTCAAATGCCTTTTCATCACGAAGAACAGCAAATACGATGTTGCAGACTTTATGCATTACAGCACCGATTGCAACCATCTTAGGCTTTTGTCCAGACTTTAATTCGTAATACTTACGGAGGTATGGATTGATGCCCTCTCCATTACGTTTTGTACGAATGGAGGCGAGTGCTACTGCAAAGATAGCACGGCGCGCGATTCTGGAGCCACGTTTGCTCATATGTAACTGAGTGCCAACGAATTTTCCAGATTCATTTACTTCAGGATCTAATCCGAAGTAAGCAAAAAGTTGTTTTGGATTACGGAATGCTGAGAAATCACCTATTTCGCACATGATTGTTACAGCAGTCAGAAAGCCAACACCTGGGATTGTATTTAAAAGTTTAATCTGCTGAATAAACTTCTCGTTTTTATTGAATGTAATCAGCTGCCTAATACGATTCAGTATGGAATCCAAAGCAGAATCAAGCTTTTCAACAAGGTCCAAAGTTAAAAAGATATTGAAGTAGATACTGTCTATTTGACATCCAAATGTCTTTGCAGCATTAGCTGCAGCACAGAGTTTCTCATATCTTTCAGAAGCTTTGGCAAGACCTTTTCGTGAAGCTTTTGATATTTTTTCAATCATGGTCTTCTTATGACCACGAAGTATCTTGTCTGGAGTACCGTACTGGCGAAGAATCATTGTTGAGGTCTTGCCGGTAACATCACAGAAAACGTCAAGATACTGAGGAAACACGGTATGCAGGTCTCCTTTAAGTTTATTGATATGAGCAGAACGCTCATCAGTTAAATCGTAATACTTACGGGTAAGGCTACGCAGTTCAAGAACCAGCTTTGCTGGGAACTGGGAAACAGGAATATCTTTTGATAATCCTAGTTTGGCAATACCTTTAGAATCGATTTTATCATTTTTTACTTTTCTGATATTTCCATTCTTAGTAGAATGTGTAATAATAGGATTGATTATGGACGCGTTAAAACCACAATCAACAAGATAGCAGAAGAGCGGGAAATGATAAATCCCAGTGGATTCTAGAAAGGTGCGACTTTCTAAGGAATACAGCTCTTCTGCTTTTTTAATTTCAGAAACAGCTCGTTCCAAAGAATCCTTATTATTGTGAGTAATCTTGAAAGGTTTCAAGATCACTGTTTCGTCTGGCGCAAGAATTGTCATAAAGCTAAAAGCTGAACCGACATCAATGCCGACGGAAATATAGTTTTTGTTATGCATTATATGCTCCTTCCGATAGGGTTCCATAAAAAACAATGAATACACTACCTGGCACGTTATACGGGTATAGCTTAATTGCTCCCAACCAGCCTAAAACATAAATTTTCATTGATGGAATGACAGTCTTAAGTTACGGGTATTACTGGACATAAGCCAGCTCCCTAGGAGAAAATCGTCCTTTTCCCTATCCAATGGAAAATAATACCTTATGTAACAGACATAGTCTAGGAGTGAATAATCATACAAAAATGTATGTAACTTATACACGTATCTATGGTTGGAGTGATTATGGAGGAGAATCCTCTTACCAACCAGGATATAGATTAGAGAATATGATGTGGATGACCTTATTGGTCTATGACTACATCATACCAGGAGATAAGATACGATGAGAACAATATTTGCAGAATACAATCCCGGACGAAACAGCATTGATGTTTATACCTCTGTTGGCTATATGCTCCGCATTGACTGTTGGGAAGCTGAAAAGGACTTAAAAACCACATCAGGATCAGACTGTGCATTAAACGCACTCGCCATTGATGATCCTCTTGAATATGCAAGATTATATCTTGATGGAAATTTGCAGATGTGGGTAGATGCAGAAGATTCACTTGAACTTTAATATTTCCTGTTAAAAGATTCATTAGAACTTATAACAATCCACTGTATATTTTTAAATCTTCATCCTTAAACACATTAAAGATTACCTTTTTTATTCTGCTGTCTTCGTTAAGATACTGCTTTACAGTGTTCGTTGCAATCTCGGCAGCTCGTTGCTGTGGAAAACGGAATACACCTGTAGACAAACAACAGAATGTAATAGATTCCACACCAGTATCAGCAGCAAGCTTTAGGCACTCTGTATAGCAGCTTGCGAGCAGTGCTTCATCTTCTTTTGTGACTTTCCATTGTATAATAGGTCCTACCGTATGAAGAATATATTTTGCCGGAAGATTGTAGCCCGATGTTATCTTTGCTCTGCCGGTTTCCTCTTCATGCCCCTGCTTTGCCATAATCTCATGCATTTTCAGACGCAGTTCAACTCCCACATAAGTATGAATAAAGTTATCAATACAGGCATGCATCGGCGAAAAACATCCAAGCATCTGTGAGTTGCAAGCATTTACGATCGCATCGCATTTCAGTGTCGTAATATCGCCCTGCCAGATATATAAACGCGAATCGGATTTCACAGGTGTAAGCGTGTCAACATCTGTAATTCCACGCTCTATATTTCTTTCTGTAAGATACTCATCCTGTATTTTCAAAAAATCATTACTGATTGGTCTTGGCGGTCTGATATTCATAAGTGAACGGAGCAGATTTTCCTGTCCCTGCTTATCCGTAGGAATGTTCTGTCTGCCAAACCGTATTTCTTCTTTTAAAAGATACTGAATCAGATATTTTCTTCGCTCATCCTGTGTCATAATACACTCTCCCTTATATCTGCAATTGCCTTTGCCATGTCACCGCCAATACCGATTGCACGTTCCCCGAAGCTTTCCGGCACTACTGCTTCGTCCATATTCAGGCGTATCAAGCTGTATGACGAGTGCTCCCTCACCATCTTTTCAAATGGGAAACGTATAATAATCGGCGTATTAAATCCAACTCCAAGTTCCAGAAGAACAACCTTTTTATCCTTATTCTGTTCCAGAAAATCCGCATATCTGTCAGCTGCCTCATGCCACGCTTCATCTTCCACAAAATAATTATCACAACGGAGATTCATAGCCATATTGCCGCCACACACCGGACATTTGGGTACAAGTTCCGATGGAATCAGGCAATCTTTTCTTGCTTCATCCATTTTACGAAACAGTTCTTCCGCATCATAAGTCTTTGGATGACAGGCTTTCTGGCACTGGATTTTTCCATAGTCTCCCTGTGTTGCAAATATTCTTTGTTCATCAAATCCCGCTTTATAAAACTGATGATCCACATTGGTTGTCAGTACAAAATATTCCTTGTCTTTCACAATATCATAAAGCTCGTTATAAAGTGGCAACGCCGGAGGATCAAAGCGGTTCATCAATGCGTGTTTTGACCAGTATCCCCACTTTGCCTCCTCGGACGGATACGGATAAAATCCGGCTGTATACATATCTGTCATGTAGTGCCCACCGTATTTTTTTATAAATTCTGCAAAATTGTCCGTAAACCTTTTGCCGCCATACTGGATTCCTGCCGCTGTCGATGCCCCGGCTCCTGCCCCGATGATAACACAGTCTGCATTTCTTATATACTCTGCTGTCCTGTCAATCTGGTCTTCATATGCATCCTTTTGGAATACATAATCCCTTGCCGGAATACTGCATAAAAAATCCTGCCAGTTAATATGCCCTTTTCTGATTTTCTTAAAGATCATAGCTTAACCTCTTTTCTCAATACACTGCTTCGGACAAATTTCTGCGCATCTTCCGCAATGCAGACAATGATTCTGGTTGATAGTAACCGGAACTGAAGATATATCAATACACTTTTGCGGACATACAGAATAACACAACTTACATCCGATACAGTCTTTTCCAACAAAATAACCTGTCTGAACAACTTCTGCTTTTCCGATTGTTATAGTATCTCTCACAATATTTGATGGATTGCTGATATCAAAATACTCGCCCTGTGCCTCATACAGCTGAAACACTTCAATTGCACCTTTCGTATCTCCCGGATAGATTTTCTTCATATATGGATTTTTTTCAAACATAATATCAAGATTCTTTTTTCCGATGTTCTTTATTTTTCCACGCAAAGACACCGCTATTTTATCTTTTGTAGCGGATATTGCCACATATTGCTGATCCATTAACTGGTCATAAAATGCTTTTCCCTTTGCTGTAAGGAAATACACACCTTCTTCATCATAGTACATCATATCTATGATTCTTGTCTGAGGATGTCCATCTGAACCTATCGTTGCAACTGTTGTTGAATGAATTTCATCCACAAGAAGTTTGAGATAATCCATTTTTGTCATTTCAAAGTCTCTCCTTTCAGTATCGGTGTAAGTTTTTTATATATCATCATGGCAATTGCTCCAATCATCAAGTCTTTTAAGATATTAAACGGCAATGCATTGAATAGCACAACGTCCAGCTTGGTCTTAATAAATGGCAGAAATTCGCCAAATGATGCAATCAGCTGATCCAGCGGCATAAATGTTTCAAACAGTGGAAGTAGTATAAAATAATTTACAATCGCTGCTGCTATTCCAATAACTACACTTGAAATAGCACATGCCCACATCGCCATTTTCCTAGTCTTTTTGTATTTGTATATAAAACCGGCAGCCAGTACATAGGATGCCCCCATCAGGAAATTGGCAAGTTCACCAATTCCTCCTGTTGATGTTGACAGAAGCTGTAATATATTTTTTATCAATTCTATCATCACTCCTGTAACCGGTCCAAACGCAAACGCCCCAATCAATGCAGGTAAATCTGACAGATCCATTCGTGCAAATGATGGACTCAAAGGAACCGGAAACTCTAAAAATGCCAACACATATGATATAGCTGCCAGTAGAGCTGTCATTGTTATCGTCCTTGTAGAAACTAAATTTTTTCTTGTTTTAATAGTTGCTGTATTGTTACTCATAAATCTCCTTTTTGTGAAATATGCCTGAATTTAAAACAGCCCGCAGGACGGGATTTCCTGCGGGACTTGCTTTATCATATCTTCTCTCATCCGGACTTTACCGTCGGTTATGGAATTGCACCATATCAACTTCTTGTTCGCAGACTATACTGCCGGTCAGGAATTACACCTTGCCCCGAAGACTGTAATTTTTTCTGTTAACTGTCTTTAAAATTCATAAGGTGGATTTCCGGAGAAATCTGCGATTACACCATGAGGATTTTCAAGATAGAATACCTCAAAAATAGGATTATCTGCTGTCTGGTACTGTCCCTTAACGATAGGATTGTTCATGCATCCTTCCTTTACACTCTTGTTGTCCTCAAATACTGCTTTGCCATGAAGGCGAATCCATGCGTATTCAGGGGAAGATACTGATACTTCTACTTCAGGATTTTCTAACATATCCTTGTAAACATCCTTTGTGTTGTTAGTACAGAACCAAAGCTTTCCGTCCTGCTCAAAGCAGAACATGAATGGACGGCATTTTGCCTTTCCATCTCTTCCGACGGTTGCTAAATACTGAACCGGGTTTTTCTGTAAAAATTCTACTACTTTCTGCATTTTAAATTACCTCCTTGGTTTGTTGTAACTTCGTTTGTTACATCTTGTATTTGTACTATAGCATTTGCTTGATGTAATGTCAATAGTTACATCAAACTTTTTGTAACTTTTTTTGTTACAACTTTCTTTAAAGGTTTTGCATTGATTACAACAAATGAAAAAGGCTCCGAAAATTGTGATGATATAATCACGCATCCGAAGCCTTCTGTATGCTACTCTTTCTCTGTATACACTGCAATATCTTTTTTCACATCCGCAAGTGTCATTTCTGAAAGTTTTTCCTCCATTGCCCTCTGCACCTCTAACAGCCTCTTATCAAGAACATGGTGAATATTCTTTCCTACCGGACATTTCTGATTGGGATTCTCATGAAAATGAAATAGTTCTTCATCCGGTGAACACTCCACTGCTTTATACACATCAAGGAATGTGATCTGCTCTAATGGTCTGGTAATTGTCACACCGCCTGTTCCTCTTGCAACTTCAATAAGACCGGCAGCCTTTAATTGTTGCAATATTTTACGAACAATCACCGGATTGGTTCCAATGCTCGCTGCCATAAAATCACTGGTCATCTTCTGATCCGAAAATGTATCTATACAGGCAAACATGTGGATTGCCATTGTAAATCTGCTTGAAATCTGCATTATAAACACCTCTCTTCGACAATAATCATATCAAAAAACAGATGTAATTTCAATGGTTACATTGTTCATTCCCGGTACTGTAATTTCCTTCGTTTTATTAAAATCTATAAGCACATTATTGTCCTTCAACTTATGATTTTCTACTTTGCTCAGCCGTTCTGCAAACTTGAATTTTCCTATCTGATCAACTGTACAATCAACCAGAAATTTAAGAAATCTTATACATATCGTTCTTGTAGAACATTATTGAATCGCTTTTTTCAGAATTTCTTAGAATGGCAAGAACATTAAACACATCTGGATATGGCGAAACCATACCCATACACGCCATACCAAAATTCAATCCATTAAATACTCTAAATTCAGCAGGACTAATTACAAATAATATAAATGGAATTAATCCAAGAACAAATGGCAACAGGCACATCAATATAAACCGATTTCGCTTCAATGGATATGATGCTAATGCGACAAATGTTGTCTTTCCTTTTATTCTTCCTATTGTCACATCTGCTTCCTTAGGATAAACAATTCCATGTAACCACTCATGAATTATTAACAATAAAAAACCGAAAGTAACTCCAACCAGAATAAATATTGGTGAAATTACAACTGTCTTGCATATAATCTTTTTACAAAGCATAGCAATAAAAAGGAAAACACATAGAATTGCAGCAATTGGCACTGCTTTTTTCATCAGTTCACCAACACTCTGCGGTGTTTCTATCTTTACTGCGCCTTCCGGCAAGCTTCCTGTTTGATATTTATTTATATCATTTATTGACCACACAATTTTTATCATATCTACTTCCTATTCTTTTGTATAATCTTTTGCATTTACACTGTGTACCGTATTATAAAACAATTGCGCTATAAGTTTTGATAATTCATAACTAGAAATACCAAGTGGCTGGCTAGTAGATTCTAACGCATACTGGGCTTCTACTTTATCCATATCTTTACAAATCAGAAGTCCCAAAGTAGGGTTATCAGCTTCTGTTTTCATCTGATGATTAACAGCCACAACATAAGTCCCCAATTGACCTGCGTAAGAAGAATCAAATTTTCCTGTCTTTATTTCTACAACAACATAGCAATGCCTTTACCGAATTTCCTTTGCATTTATCAAGTATTATTTTGTTGTGTCCCCATGGAATTCTAAAAATGATTTGTAAATCATCCCCAACTTGGGGACGATTTGCATCTGTAATCAATTCGTCCTCAACCTGAGGATAAATTACTGCATCAGGATACATCTCATAAAAGTATCTCATATATAATCTTTCTAATGTGTCAGTTCGACAACTTCCGAATTGTCAATCACAGTATTTTTTCATTTGCGTGGGCATAATAAATTTTTTTAGGAGCATAATGCATAACAAGTTCCCAATCATATTTTAGCCTATCATTTTGTTCATAAGCAGCAAGATATTCGATAGGCTCTAAATCTCCAACAAAACATTCGCCACTAATGTCCCTGCATAGTCTGTATCAACTAGTAAATTTCCACTCATTCCTCGAATAAAGAATGTATTCGTATTTCCATATTTCAATTTAATATGCATAGCCACCTCCTTGTCCATTTTCGATTTTTGCGATTACATAATCCTGGAAGTTGTTACTTTCTGCATAGCGTGTTTCCTAAAATGATAATTACCACAACATCAACCAAAATAATCCCCAATGCAATATATACAAAAGATGCAGGTAAACTATTTTCCAACAAACCCATAATTAATGCAAGAATTGCGATAATAGACATTCCAATTCCCATTGTCCTGCATAACTTCTTTTCATCATATTTTTCCTTTTCTTCTTTTGAAGCTGTATTATATCCAGAAATGAACCAACTTCCATGTCCAGAAAGTAAAATTATAGAAATTACAGCAAATATCCCAAAGACAATCCACACTATCACATCAGAACCTGTTGCTAAATCTGCTAATTTCATATAGATACACCTCCTATAATTCCGATTTTTTATTCTCTGCAACTTCCCGATAAACGGGAAGTTATTGAGTTAAACAATAAACCATAATTGCTTGCTGAACATTAAGTAAATGCTTTTTAAACTTGTATCCAACAAAATAATCCGAATCAATTACATCAGCTGAAGCTTCTTCGCCACGATAAAATGGCGGGCAAGGATTTAACACTGCCCCTTTATTGGCTTTTTTCATAGCATCTAATGTAACCATACACTCTTTAAAGTCATTTAGAATAGCAGCTGGCAACGAATCGGTACATATAATGTCTTTTCCTATAATTGCTTCATAAATATTGCTATACGATACCAAACCCTCAATTTCATAACCTTTTCCACAACACTGCTCCAAACTAAAGCCCATAACAGTTGCTGCTTCTTTCCACGCCAAACCAATATTGCCGTTACTACCACAAAATAAGAACTTGTCATTTACAAAATTCTTTCTAATTTTCGAAAGTGCATACATATCTGTAAGCACTTCACAAGGATGGTTTATATCTGTCATCGCATTAATTACAGGTACAGATAAATATTGTGACATTTTATCAATCACATATATATCCTTATGTCTAACAATCACCATATCCGCCCAGTTATTTAAATAGCCACAAACATCCTTCAAATCTTCCTTTTTATCAAGTGCTTCCGTTGGAAATAAAATAGGATGTCCACCTAACAAATATATTCCCTTTTCAAATGTAACTCTTGTTCGAATACTGGAATTTGGAAAAAACAAAACTACACTTTTACCTTTTAAAATATCTCTGTAATTTTCCAGTTCAACTTCAGCTGTTATGTTAAAAATATCAGCAATATCTTTTGTATGATAATCCGTCAATCTTATAAGATTTTTCAATTTTATTCTCCTCCTTAAATTCCGAGTTGTTTAACTGATTCTATAATGTCCTATGATATCATCACGATGTTCCAGTATATCCTCTTCATAATATATTTGATATGGATTTGCATGATGGATAACAAAACATATACCTTTTCGATTTCTCTTGTCAGATATAATTCCGATATGTTTTTTAAATACAACAATATCTCCACCTTGCCATTCTTCTATTTCATTTATATCTGTAGTAAGACTTATTGCATTATTATCGAAATATACTTTTAAGTTTTTAACTCTTCTAAAATCTATATTTTTATCAACGGCATCTATATCATATAATTCTTTATTGTTTTTTATATCCTCATTTACTAATTCCATCAAATCATATCCTGCATCTTTTAAAGCAAAAGCTACTACATCAGTACAAACCCCATATTCATCATTTGGATAACCTGTGTTGTAATATTTGCTTTTATATTTTGGATTAGTTTTTATGTAATTATTTGCATTATTTAATATATCTGTTTGGTCATCTATACCATCATTGTCTTTATCAATATTGCTCTTGTAAGCTTCTATATTGAAATCTGCATTTGTATATTTTTTATGTGGAATATAATTAAAACAATACAACACATATAAAGCAACAATTATTAGCACCGAAAAAACAATAAGCGTTATTCTCTTCTTCATACATTCTCCATTAAACAACTTGCGAGTTACCAATTTCATTAAATAATAAATTAGCTACTTTTTCCTCTAATGACGGATATACATCTCCATCAAACACACTCTGATAAACTGCTGCCAAATTACCTTCAACATTGGTCTAAAAGCATCTTTGTTTGAATATCAACAGTTCTTTCAAGCGCTTGCAATCGTTTTTCATTAATAGTATAACCTTGAATCACATATTTCTTTAAAACAGAATTAGCCCATCTACGAAATGCGATGCCGCGTTTTGAATTAACACGATATCCCACAGATAATATCATATCAAGATTATATATCTTGGGTTTTCGTCCTCCGGAACTTTTGTCGGAAAACCCGACATAATAACTACGGCAATCTGGTGGATTTGGCATCTTCCCCTGTTTTTTATTCCCGAAGTACATCAATACCAAAAAATATTTTATATTCGGATTATTCGTCCAACATCAGCTTGCCTTTCTTAGCCTTATTTTTTAATCTCTGCATCTGTTCTTTTTCTATCTGCTGGATACTTTTTTCCGGTGTTGGCAAATCTTCCGGCATAGTTCCTCCAATCTTTTCAATCGCAATTCTTACCTCTTTTCCAACATTATAATGCACTGATGTTGCGGTTTCCGCACCGACAATTTTATCTTTTCTTAATTTTTCTTCTGTCTGTGATATTCGGAACAGATTAGCAATCAACTCTGTACTTCCCATGTAATCAAGAATTTTCTGTCCTACTTCTAATTGTTTTTTCGTATGAATATCATCAACATCTAATCCACCGTATAGTCCCATATATCCTGCATTTTGAAAAATCGCAAATTCCTCATTCGTAATAACTCCTGCATTATGTGCTGTCTCTGCCAACATTTGATTCCACTGTTTGATGTCTCCCCTGACAACAAGTCTTCTGTTATCTTCGTCCAGTTCATTAAAATGGTCAGCAACCTCCTGCCTGTATGTCTGGATTGCAAAATATGTCTGTCCTAATGCAATGACCTCTTTTCTTGGATCTCCATTCTGAACGATCAGATAACATGCATATCTTGACAGTTCATAATCTTTTTTGGGTTTCGTGGTGACTCCAGCTTCAACGATTTTCCTGACCTCAGGAAAATCGTCTGGAATACTGTGCCCGCTGTTTTCACATGCGATCATTGCTCTTTTAATTACTTTTGCAAAGTTCTCCCATTTTGCATAATCAAGTGCCGATCCCAATTCTCTTGCACTCCAATACTCGCTTCCATCTTCCCGGATATGCTTAATATCTTCAAATCGTTTATACTCTATTCCTTTTAAATCACTCATTTTCTTGCTCCTTATCTAACTTTTGGCTGTATATGAAAAATGTAATCTCCTTTTTCAATTGCCTCATTTTTATAGCTTTTATTGTGTGCAAAATAATATCGACCACAAATAAAAATAACAACAATTGTAGATACTATTATGAAAAACCAAAAAGTGTTCAGAAATTGAATACATTAAGTCCTGTTTCTTCATCATAAACTCTGTCAACTTTTCCATCAATTACCGTAATCACAAGCTCGCAAGTTGCACTCACAACAGCTCTGTTCAGATGTCCTCCAAACACTTCACCTTTTTCATTACCGGCACTCAAATGAAGATGTGCATAATATTCTCCATCCATTGTATTGATTGTACCTGTCAGCGATGTGATTTCATAATATCCTTTAAAACTGTTTGAGTAATATTTCTTCTCATCTGTCTTGTATACTCCGACTGTGAAATCATTGATGGCTCCAAGAGCATTAATACTGGCAAGCTTTATATTCTCAGTTATGGCAATTGCTTTCAGTTGCTCCAAAATCTCCTCCCCTTTGTCAATTCTCGCTATTATTATATTATCAAATTTTCTGTATTCCATTATGTTTCCTCCGTAACTTTCGAATTGTTATTCTTTATTATTTTTGAAAACCATTATAAGTCCAACAATTCCAACAATTATCCCGATAAGAGCAAATGAGAAATCGCTAAAACTTGCCAATACAGTTCTATTCATTTCTTCACCACTTGCACTTAAGAGTATTCCAAATAGAATAACTGCTATACCCTTTAACCTGTTATCATTCATTTTGTTTACCTCCCAATTTGTCAATTTCATCAAATAAAAATTTATAAAAAGCTCTGTGCCACAGCCTTTATGATACTATTTTGTAATATATCTCTTCAAAAGCTTATAGGTATTCTCCACGCCATCCATATGTGAGCGCTCATAGTTATGCGATGCATAAACCCCTGCACCGATAAGCCCATGACGGATATCATAGCCGCTGTGCAGCGTTGCCTCAACATCAGAGCCGTAGTGCGGATAAACATCGATTGCATAGTCAAGCCCCTCGCTCTTTGCCAGGTTTGAAAGCTCTGTAACAAGCTCATAGTTGTAAGGTCCTCCTGAATCCTTCGCACAGATTGAAACCATATGCTCTGTACAGCCGAGGTCTGCTCCAACACAGCCCATGTCTACGGAAATCATCTCCTCTGTATCCTCCGGTACGAAGCTTCCGCCGTGACCTACCTCCTCATACACTGTAAAGAGCAGTGTGACCTTGCGGTTTAGCCTCCAGCTCTCCTGCTTTAGCGCATGTGCCACGCCGAGTAAGATGGCTGCTGACAGCTTGTCATCGAGGAAACGGCTCTTGATATAGCCGCTCTCTGTGATAACTGTGCGCGGATCCATGGCTATAATGTCGCCTGTCTGGATGCCTAGCGCCGCCACACCCTGCTTGTCATTTACATTTTCATCGAGCAGGATTTCCATGTTTTCTTCCTTTGTCTCGACCTTTTCGTCTGCCACATGCGCAGATGGCTCTGTATTTAGCACCACGCCTGTGTACATTCTGCCATCACGCGTAAAAACCATGCAGTTTTCTCCATCCGCTGTGCTCCACTGATGACCGCCGATAGTGGTCGGGCGCAGACGTCCGTTATCCTTTATTGAGCGTACCATGGCTCCAAGTGTGTCCACATGCGCTGCCAATACCAGAGGCGAGCCCTCTCCACCGATTTCCACACTGACATTTCCTTTATTTGAAAGCTGTGGCGCATATCCCATAGCCTCAAGCTGCTTCATCAGATAGTCTGTGGCATTTTTTGTGAAGCCTGTAGGGCTCGCTATTGATGTGAGTGCTTTGAGCTGTGTTCCAATATATTCTTTAATCTCTTCTGTTGACATAATTGTTATCTCCTGTTTTATTACTATTTTGTTACTGTATTATTAACTGCATTATAACATCTCATTTTTGCGCATGCAATCTGTATTAACCGTTGTTTGTAGTACTCTACTCGCAAGCCGCGGGTACCATGGTGCACACACTATTCCACGAAAGCGAATAGCGGAGCTGCTTAGAGACTGTAGAATTGTGCTATGTAACGCAGAAATGCCGAGGCATGGACTCCGAGGCAAGGAGAAATCGAGCCATGGATGGCGAGTTTCGACGGTTTCGTCGAGTTAAAAAAGACTATGGGCACAATTCGTACAGTCTCTTAGCTGCGTAGCGTAGCGAACGTGGGATAGTGTGTGCGCCATGGTACCCGCGGCTTGCGAACAATACTCAATAATTTAACATATATCCACTTGCGATTAACCTGCAACAATGCTATTCTTAATTTATGAATACACAGAATATATATAATAGCAATAGAGATAAAGATAAAGATATAAATTTAAATACAAATTCCAGCACCAAAGTAAAAATCTGCGGTCTGACTTCACCTGCTGAGGCCCGGTTTCTCAATGAAAATCACGTTGATTTTGCGGGTATGGTATTATTTTTTCCAAAGAGTAAGAGAAATATATCCATTGAACAGGCTAAAGAAATTATGGCGGCCCTTGATGCTTCCATCAAGAGGGTTGCGGTTGTCGTTTCACCATCTATAGAGCAGATAAGGCAGATTGAGGCTGCAGGCTTTGACTATATCCAGATACATGGGGAAATTCCACAGACAGAGTCATTATACAAAACAGCCCCTGATTCTACAGATCACACATCCCATATGGAAACCTGCAACTCTGGCAATCCACAAAATGTGATACATATCCCTATTCTCAAAGCCTTCAATGTCTCTGATATGGGCAGCTATGAGAAGTATCACAATGATTCGCGTATCGCAGGCTATGTGTTTGATGCCATCGAGCCCGGCAGTGGAAAAACCTTTGACTGGAGGCTGGTTGACAATATTCCCCGCGATGAAAAACTGCTACTGCTTGCAGGTGGCTTAAATCCGGACAATGTGCGAATGGCAATTGAAGCCGTACATCCTGACGGAGTCGATGTGTCCTCAGGTGTGGAAAATGATGACGGAGCGGGCAAGAATCCGGAAAAGATATGCGCATTTGCCACCGCTGTAAAATCACATAATTAATATCTCTATTTGTTCATGCTTAATGGGAGGGGTTATATGGCATTATTAAAAGAAAAAATCCACCTACATCTTTTCGTGATTTCATCACATGATGTATGTGGATTTTATTTTTATGAAATTATGTAACTATTATTTTTCTTTGCCAATCTTGAAAAACAGATTTGCCTTGATAAGCACCGGACGCAGTGCCATGTACACGATTGTTGCAGCAATCACTGATATCACTGCATTGACGCCTGTTGTGGTCACGCTCCATGCGATTTTGAGCTGAGCCATCGGCTTTCCGAGGATAAGCATATCGTAGAAATAGCTTATTATCGGGTCAAAAATAAAGTTGAAGAGCATTCCTGCGCATGCTGCAAGGACTGTCCATTTAAATACATGCTTTCTGTCGGTTGAATATGTAATCTTTCCAAGCTTGTGTGCTACAAGACCTGTGATAATACCAATCATAAACTTGAGGAAAAATGTCTTTGGCGCTCCGGTGATATATATCGGGTCAAGTAAATCGCCGATTGTCATTCCGATTGCTCCACCGATTCCTCCGTATACTCCGCCTAAAAGCAAAGCTGCAAGTACTACGACTGCGTTGCCCAGGTGAAAGGATGTGGCACTGCCACCCGGTAATGTGACCTTAATCTGTAAAAATGTGAATATGACATATGATAGAGCTGCCATAAGTGCTGTAAGTGTGAGTTTTTGAACTTTTTCGTTTCTCATAAAATGCCTCCATTTGATTATGTGTAACTATTCAAAATCTGCTGCTTACATCCAAGCGTGACGCATCAGCTATTTTGTTCTCAGTAATTTTTAATAGTTACGATTAAAGTATATAATACACTTATGTGGCATCAAGTATATATCCAATTTTATATAAATTTATATATCCAGTTTATCTAAAGTCCATTTACTCCTGTGGTTTAATGCTGCCATAGTGTTTTTTCAGCATTTCCATTATCACCTGCTGGCTCTGCTTCGAATGGGTGATAGCGTAATAGCTTCCACCAAATTTTGCCTTGCGCTCTTCCTCATCTATTCCTACGCTTCGTCCCTTTTCGGTGACACGCTTTATCTTGTTCCCGCCTTCTGTAACTTCCTCCAGATATCCCTCCGCAATGAGAAGCTCGTTTATAAACGAGGCTGCAAGCTTTTTGTGCTCCTTATCCGCATGACACAGCTCATTTATTTTGTTTGTAAGCTCTGTAAGCCTGCATTTGTCGGTTAGCTCTACCTCATCAAGCCTCTGCGGCTCGATGTAAAACGGAAGCTTCTTTTTTCTCGTGCTGCCGTTTTCAGCAGCCTCCTCATCGCTTAAAACAGTCTGTGGTCTTTCGCCGGTCGTGCTGCCTGATGGATTTGGGTTATCTGCAACAAATGAATTTACCGCCGTCACAAACGCTTCACCATAATTTTGTATCTTCTGCTCACCCATTCCGTACACATCGGCAAGCTGCTCCTTATCCCGCGGCAGCTTTGCGCACATATCCTTTAAAGTCTTGTCGGAGCAGATGATATACGGAGGCACCGACTTTTCTGCAGCCAGCTCTGTACGCACGCTGCGCAGCTTTTCAAACAGTGCAGCACCAAGCTCGTTAAGCCCCGCAAGCTGTGCTGCCTTTTTGCGCTTTTTGCCGGTTTCAACGTATGTCTCCTCCTCTTCATCCTCCACAACCACACAGTTGCTGCATTTGTTGCAGATGCATGGCGTTGTGTCCCCGAAATACGAAAGTATAAACTCTCTCAGGCATTTGTCCGTCTCGCAGTAATTTATCATCTGCTGCAGCTTCCTCCTGTCATTGGCTGTCTTTTGCATGTCGGATGCCACATCGCCTGCTGAAGCCTTATTCTGCAGAAGGAACTTGTTTATCATGATATCCTGCTTTGAGAAAAACAGCACACATTCCGCTTCCTCACCGTCTCGCCCCGCTCTTCCGGCCTCCTGATAGTAATACTCGAGGCTCTGTGGCATATTGTAATGCAGCACATATCTCACATTTGACTTGTCGATTCCCATTCCAAATGCGTTTGTGGCAACCATCACACGGATTCTGTCGTATGTAAAATCCTCCTGATTCTGCTTACGTTCATCATTTGAAAGCCCTGCGTGGTAACGGCCCGCCGAAATGCCCTGCTCATTTAATAGAGTATACAGCTTATCCACATTCTTTTTCGTTGCGCAGTATATTATTCCACTTTCGTCCTCATGCTTTTTCACATAATTGATGATACTGTTGTCCTTCTGGCTGCCTCCCTTTCTTGTAACAACCCTGAAAAACAGGTTAGGTCTGTCAAACCCTGTCACCATAGTAACCGGATTGTTAAGTTCAAGCGAAGCCACTATATCATTTTTCACGCGCTCCGTGGCGGTCGCTGTAAACGCACTGACTATCGGTCGTCTTGGAAGTCTCGTTAAAAATCCGGCAATTTCCAGATAGCTCGGCCTGAAATCCTGTCCCCACTGCGATATACAATGTGCCTCATCAACTGTCAGCATCGATATGTCCGCGTTGCAGGCAAAATCCAGAAAACGCGGCGTGTTGAGGCGCTCCGGAGCGACATAGATTATCTTGTAGCGTCCCTGTGAGGCATATGAAAGTGCCATCCTTATCTGGTTTTCGGTCAGTGAGCTGTTGATATAGGCGGCATGCACTCCTGCCTGGTTTAAAGCCTTGACCTGATCTGACATGAGCGATATAAGTGGTGAAATGACAAGCGTAATTCCTTTAAGCATAAGCGCCGGAAGCTGGTAGCACAGCGATTTTCCTGCGCCTGTCGGCATGATTCCGAGCACATCGTGCCCTGCAAGTATGCCGTTTATAAGCTCCTCCTGCCCTGTTCTAAGACTGTCGTAGCCAAAGTATTGTTTGAGTGTCTGGTTTATGTTCATTATCTGACTCCCTGTATAGTCTCAAATCATTGTTTTATATATGATATTATAGCCAATACACGTATGCACTGCAAGAAACAAATATACTCTTCTTAATCTCGTTTTTAAACATAGATTAAGAAGAGTATAGTCTCTTTTATCGTATTAAATTATAACTACTTAATCAGCTCCTCAACCTCACCCTTCTCAGGCATCACGCGAAGTGCGCCCTTTCTCGTGGTAATAAGCGAAGCTGCTGCATTTGCGAATGTCAGCATCTTCTTCACATCGTCATCCTTCCGGTCAGAGATGCCATGCTCTAACACATCGTGAAGCAGGCATGCACAGAAGGTATCGCCGGCACCTGTAGTCTCTACAGTGTCATCTCGCAGAAACGGAGCTGCCTCCACGATATGTCCGTCAAAAAATGCCATACTTCCGTTTTTGCCCATTGTGGCACAGATAAACGGAATGTGATACTCATCTATGAGCTTCTTCACACCTGTCTTTATGTCCTTTTCGCCTGTCATGAATTCAATCTCATCATCAGATATTTTTAAGATGTCACACTGACTCAGGCCCCAGCTTATCTTCTCTTTTGCATCGTCCATGCTCTTCCAGAGCGGTTTGCGCAGATTAGGGTCAAAGGAAATCAGTGCGCCTGCCTCTTTTGCGACAGCTATTGCATGCTTTGTCGCTTTCTCACAGGTCTTATCTGTCATCGAAAGACTTCCGAAGTGGAAAATTTTTGCGTTTCTCACAAGGGATAAATCCACCTCATCCGCTGTCAGCATCATATCTGCTCCCGGATTTCTGTAAAATGAGAAATCTCTGTCTCCGTCTGCTGCGGTCTGTACAAATGCAAGAGTGGTATGGACATTGTCATCATAGCGCATGCCTGTTGTGTCGATGCCCTGCTCCTTTACGGCATCAACAAACAGCCTTCCGAACGCATCCTGCCCCACTTTTCCGATGAAAGCAGTCTGATGACCGAGCTTTTGAAGCATGGCAAGCACGTTACATGGAGCTCCACCCGGATTAGCCTCAAAAAGCTTATTGTCCTGCGCACTTGTACCGTTTTCTGTAAAATCTATAAGTAATTCACCTAATGCAACTACATCCATATTGTACCTCCTTCTTTCCTGTCAAAATATCCTGTATATCATTCTGCAAATAACCGGACTAATAATTTGTCCGGTTATTATTTGTATGCTCTACTGATATGCGGTCATATTACAAAATTATATCATATTTTTCAATATCCACAACAGCACTTCCGTCACAATTAAAGCAGATTCCATCTGCCTGAAGAGGTGTACAGATAGCTGTGGTTGCGACCTGCTGTCCGTCATTGATAAAGAGCTCTATAGACTGTCTGTCCATGATGAAACGAAGCTTTAGCTTTCTGTCTGTATCTGCGATTTTAATCTTTCTGACACAGACGACATCCTTTGTGACGCCACAGCAGGTACGATCAATCTCGAGCATGCCTGCGACTCTGTTGTAGGTAAACGCTGTGCTATACTCATCATCGCATGCCATTTCAACAGTGAAGTTATTGTACTCCTCTCCTGAAAGCTCCACTGTCATGTCGAGAGTGCGGCCCTTTACGCCCTCAAAGGTCGTGTAGCAGTCTATTTTTTTATCTGTATAATGACACTTGTTTGCACGATAATTTTCTATTTCCTTAACCGGCTTCTGCCAGATACGGCCGTCCTTTATTTCAAGCTCACGAGGCAGTGTCATCATGCCCTGCCAATCCTGCGAATCAGGAACGACACATGCATCCCATGACTTCATCCAGGCAATCATCACGCGGCGTCCGTCCGGAAGCAGTGTAGTCTGCGGCGCATAAAAGTCCATGCCATAGTCAAGTGTGTGCGGCTCTTCCTTGATAAATACATGATTTTCTTTATCATAATCCCCCAGAAAATATACAGAGTTGTGTCCGTTATGAAATTCATATTTGTCTGCCTTCATACTCTGCGGTGAACAGATAAGCACATGCTTATCCTCCAGCCCAAAGAAGTCCGGGCACTCCCACATGGTACCTATTTTGCCGGTGCTGTTTGCCGCAAGGATTGTCTCAAACTGCCAATCGGTCAGGTTTTTTGAAGAGCAGAGCACTACCTGTCCCACATCGTTTAAGTCCTTACTTCCAACTATAAGATAATATGTGTCATCCTCTTTCCATATTTTAGGGTCGCGGAAATCGATTCTGCTGCAGTTTTCAGGAAGCATATCGCCTGTCACAACAGGATTATTCTCATGCTTCACATAATTAAGTCCGTCTCCAAATGCGATGCACTGGTTCTGTCTCTCCTGCTCACTGCCGTCAGGAAGTTTAATCCTTGTGACACCTGTGTATACAAGCACATGCTTACCATCTGCCTCAATGGCACTTCCTGAGAAACATCCTTTTTTATCATATTCCTCGTCAGGTGCCAGCACACACGGAAGCTGCTCCCATTTAATCATATCGCTTGTCGTACTATGCCCCCAATGCATAGGTCCCCACTCACGCAGATATGGATAGTACTGATAAAACAGATGAATTTTTCCGTTATAGACAGAAAATCCATTCGGATCATTAATCCATCCTGCCGGTGCACTGATATGAAACAAAGGTTTACTCTCTTTATCTGTAGCAGCTATTTTTTTTGCCTCGTAGCTTCTTGCTTTTTCCAATAATTCGCTCATTCAAATCCTCCAATTCTGTTTGTTTTGCCGGTAATACAGAATTATGAACAGTAACCTATTTGCCCTCTGACGTACTCTCAAGGGATTTCTGATAGCTGTCAAAATATTTCTGCTTTATCTTCAGATAATCCTGTAAACCATATTTATTAAGTTTCTTAAGGTATGAATCCCATTCCTTATCAATGCCGCCGTTTAATATCCAGTCGGCCTTTTTCTGCTCAGCATATTTCTTGATGTCTGTGTCGTACTGTGACACCTTGTTGGTGTCATCTATGCTCATGAACACGTTTGGATAGACATACTTACTGTTCATGTCCTTCAGATAAGCCTCATGCATGTTGTCGAGACGCCACTTGGCATCTGCAGGCTCTGTCACATAAACATCATAGTACTCATTTAAAACAGCAAGCGGTCCGTTTACAGACTGCGCCTCACGCACCTCAACCGGTGACTGATCGCCCAGATCCATATGCTTTAACATCTGTCCACCCTCATCGTTTGTGCTCATCTCAAAGATGTTGAACGAATCTTTCTCGCCGTATGTTCCCCAGTTATTCTGTGGAGACTGGATTGGAGCGTACATCTGGTCAATCCATGCTGCTGCCAAAGCCGTATCCCTGCAGCTTGATGTCAATACACATCGGCCTCTGTCAAATCCACTGGTCTCACTGTTGTTCTGTCTGGTTATGTTTCTGACTCCATCCGGTCCTGTGAGTGCAGGAAGCATGACATAATCTGTGTTGTTATCGATATTTGCGATGTCCCATGTAAAGCAGAGCCCGTATCTGTGGTTTTTACCCTTTGCCACGTAGGTTGACCACTCCTGTGTAAATGCCTCAGGGTCAATCAAATCCTCTGTGACAAGCTTGTGAAGCCACTCGATACCCTCCTTGTAGCCCTCCTGTGTCGGAGTATAGATGACTTTTCCCTCATCTGTTACCGCAAAGTGGTCACCTGTATCACCATAACCCTCACCAAAGCCGTTCATGAGGATGGCTGGATCCTGATCACCGTTGTTTATAATAAATGACATAGGAATAACCCCGCCCTCGATATCAAATTCCTGCTCCAGCTCATCGGCATGATCTTTAAATGCAATAAGCACCTGCTCGAGCTCGTCTGTGGTAGTCGGTACATCAAGTCCCAGATAGTCAAGCCACTTCTTGTTGATATAAGGAATATCGCCTATTGCCTGGATAGCTTCTTTTCCTGAACCAAGCTGCTCTATCCAAGGAAATGAATAGATATGTCCGTCCGGTGCAGTACACATGGTTCTGTACTCTGGATATTTTTCAAAAACTGCCTGAAGATTAGGCATATATTTATCGATCAGATTCTCTACCGGAATAATGATTCCCTGCTTTGCATATCTGAGCAGGTCGTAATCACTCATACCTGCATTAAACAGTCCATCCGGCAGATTACCAAACTGCGCCAATGCCAGATTCTTCTTGTCAGAGAACTGGTCTGAAACGAAGCATGTCCAGTCGATATGCACGTTGGTCTGCTCCTCCATTCTCTTGAAGATAGTCCTCTCATTAGGATCCTGTGTGGATGTGGCCGGTGCACTTGTGATAAATGACAGCTCAGCCTTCTCCTTCAAAGGGAACTGCACATCTGATACCGGTGTGTCCGGATTTGTCTCAGCATTTAAGCTCTGCTGCTTTCCACAGCCTGCCACACCTGTCAGCATTGCAAGTGTAAGCGAAAGTGTAATTAATTTTTTGAAGCTTCTTTTTTTCATATCCATACTCATCCTTTCTGTTAGCCCTTAACAGATCCAACCATGATTCCTTTATCAAAATATTTCTGGAAAAATGGATACATAATCAAAAGTGGTAAACTTGATACAACAATTGTAGCGTACTTGAGCTGCTCTGCAACCTTTGCCATCTCAGCTGTGCTCTGGATATCTGCAATCATGCCCGGCTGAGGTGTATTCTGCACGAGAATTGAACGCAGTACAAGCTGTAATGGCTGAAGATTTGCGTCATTCAGGTAAATCATTGCATCAAAGTAGCTGTTCCACATTCCTACAAATGACCAAAGCATAAGCACCGCAATAATCGGCTTACAAACCGGAAGCATAATCTTAAAGAAATGCTGTATTTCATTTGCTCCGTCGATGGCTGATGCCTCACGAAGCTCATTTGGCACTGACTGATAATAGGTTCTCGCCAAAATCATATTCCACACATTGAAAGCTCCAGGAATGAGGATTGCCCAGACGGTGTTTACCATATGGAGCTGATTTATAAGGATGAATGTAGGAATCATTCCTCCTCCAAAAAACATTGTGATAATAAAAATCACATTGAAAAATCTTCTTCCGACAAACTCCTTTTTAGACATAGGATATGCTGCCAGGATTGTGACAAATACTGAGATTGCCGCAAACGCTATTGAGTAAAAAAACGAATTGAAAAATCCACGCCATATCATGTCATTTTCCAGAACTCGTCTGTATGCATCAATAGTCCAGTCCTTTATGTTGAAGCTCAGTCCCTGGTTGTTAAGTACTGTCGGATCCATGAAAGATGCCAGCACTACATATACTAACGGAACAATTATTGCAAGCACAAACAACCCAAGAAGTGTATATCCAATTCCAAGAACAATTTTATCAGTCCGTGAATATTTGATTTTTGTCGTCATATCTTTTTCCATTGCACTTTCCTCCTAGATTCCTTCACCATCGTTTAGCTTCTTTACAACCGCATTGACTATAATCAGCAATATTACGTTGATTACCGAGTTGAAAAGACCAACCGCTGTTGAATAACCATAGTCTCCATTCAAAAGTCCGATTCTGTATACATATGTAGAAAGAATTTCCGATGCCGGTAAGTTCATATCTGTCTGTAACGCATAGGCTTTCTCGAAACCGATACTCATAATATTTCCTGCCTGCAGGATGAACTGTATCACTATAATATTCTTAATAGCCGGAAGCTCAACATACCACATCTGCTGGAAGATGTTTGCGCCGTCCATTCTCGCTGCCTCCTCAAGCTCCTTGCTCGCATTGGATAATGCCGCTGTGTACATGATTGAAGCCCAGCCTGCTCCCTGCCAGATGCCGCTCGCTATGTAGATTGTCCTGAATGCAGCCGGCATTGTCATCCAGTTTGTGCTGATGCCGAGTATCTTATTCATTGGTCCGATTGGTGATAAAAACATACGAACCATACCACAAAGTACAATAACTGAGATAAAATTCGGTGCGTAAATCAGAAGCTGTATCTTTTTCTTGATGCCCTCTTTGCGAATACGATTCAGAAGCAGTGCAAGTATAATCGGTACCGGAAATCCCCATAACAATCCGTAAATACTTACCTTTAACGTATTCATAAGGTAGTTCATAAAATCAGGTGATGATAAAAATCTCTTGAAATATTCAAGCCCGACCCATGGACTCCCCAGCACACCCTTTATGACATTGTAATCCTTGAATGCTATGAGCAGTCCGCCCATCGGAACATACTTGAATATAATTGTCAGTAAAAGTGCCGGCATAAGGAAAAATATGTACAACATCCAGTTTTTCTTCACATATGTCACTTTGCTTTTCAATGACTGCTTTTTTTCTTTCATTTGCTGTGACCTCCACTCTCTTTCACATTTTGTCTTTTTTACTTAATTTACGCCCTTGTGTAACCGGTAAAGTAACCGGTTACTTTGTAATTTGATAATACAATATCATTTATGCTGTGTCAATACTTTTCTCAAAAAAGTAACCGGTTACTTTTTTGTTGATATTTTGGAAATTGCGCTGTATACTGTTTATAAACATTTGTAATATAAGTAATTTTTATAAGGAGACATCCCATGGGAAAAAAACAGGTTACATTTGCAGATATTGCGGAATATACACATTTTTCAAAAACAACGATTTCAAGATATTTCAATCATCCAGACTCTCTGACACTGGAGAATCAGGAAAAGATTTCCCGTGCGCTTGATGAGCTCGGCTATAAGAAGAATAAGCTCGCAAAGGTTCTCGCAAACGGTAAGAGCGAGTTTGTCGGCATAATAGTGCCAAACCTTTACCTGCACTACTACTCTGAGATGCTCACACAGCTTTTAGCCACTTACGCTAACTATCACTATAAGTTTCTCATCTTTATGAGTGACAAGGGGGCGGCCGAGGAAGAAAACTACATTGATGAACTTTTAGCTTATCAGATAGAGGGTCTTATCGTGCTAAGTCACACTCTCTCATCTGAAAAGCTTGCTTCATACCACATTCCAATTGTCGCAATCGAGCGAGAATCCATGCATATAAGCAGTGTCACCTCCGACAACTATATGGGTGCGCTTCAGGCCACATCTCTTTTAATACGTGACAAATGTGATATCCTCATCCATATCAATGTAGATGTACCAAAGTATGTCCCAGCTTACGACAGAATCCGTGCGTTTGAGGACACCTGTACCGAGCACAATATTCCCTATGAGCTCAGCCTGAACGTATCCGGTGATTCGTACAACGATTTATTTTCTCAGATGAAGGTGATTTTTAACAATATAGATGAGAAATATCCTGATAAAAAGAAAGGGGTATTCCTGGCAAACGACACATATGCCAACATGTTTTTGAATCTTGTCATACAAAAATACGGCTGCTTTCCGGACAGCTATGAGATAGTCGGCTTCGACAATTCACCAATTGCCAACGAAGCCATAATTCCAATCACCACCATCGGCCAGCAGATAGATGTAATCGCAAGAACCGCCATGGATTTGCTCGTCAAGCAGATGGATAACCGCAAGCAAAGAAAGCCTGAGCCAGATTTGGCGCCAACGCACAAAAAGATAGCGCCTGTGCTGATTCGCAGGGAGACAACCAGCTAGTACATCGTTTATGCGACATGTACCAGCCTGATTTTCTCCTGTTGCGTCCTGATATTCCCTGCTGCTCACACCCCCAGGAGGTTTTATCCACTGAAAACCTCATTTGTGGTTTTACTGTACCTTCTTTCTCATGCGCATCTCCCACACATAGTAGGTCACAATAAGCAGTATTCCTGTTGTAAGCCACGCAGCCGGGTCAGCAAAGCACACACCGCCGTAACCGAACGGCTTTGACAAAACAAGTATTGCAATCCATCTGGATACAAGCTCCATCACACCGCTAAGCATAGGCACAAGACCCTTGTTAAGTCCCTGCAGACCGTTTCTGTATGCAAAAATCCATGCAAGAGGAAGCATGAAGACACTCGCGATTTTCAGATATTTCATAGCACAGTCAATGTCAGTTGCCGTAGGCGATGTGATAAACCAGCCTATCATGTACGGTCCGACAAAGCAGTTAATTGCTGCCGCTAAAACTGCGCAGCCTATACATATGAAAAAGCATGACTTCATGCCCTTAAATATCCTGTCGTATCTGCCTGCACCGAGATTTTGTCCGCAGTAAGTCGCAGCGGCTGTTCCAAGTGTAGGCATGGTCTGTGTCGCGATATTGTTGACCTTGGATGCGGCGGTATACGCAGCTACCACCTGCGAACCGAACACATTGACCGCAGCCTGGAAAATCATCGTTCCGATAGCAGTGATTGAATAGTTGAGTGCCATCTGCAGACCGATTGAGAGCATGCGCCAGATTCCGCTCCAGTCCATGTAATAATCCTCACGGCTGGTGCGCAGCAAATCATACTTCTTAAACATCACGATAAATGACAAAACTGCAGCAATTCCCTGCGAGATAACTGTCGCATAAGCTGCTCCTGCTGTGCCTGCCTTCACCACCACGATAAAGAATATATCCAGCACAATATTCAATACAGATGAAAAAATCAAAAAGTACAGCGGAGTCTTGCTGTCTCCGATACTTCGCAAAAGACCGGAAGCCACATTGTAGGACATGGTGCAGAAAATTCCCGCAAAAATGACCTTTATGTACGCATCAGCCATGACAAGTATATCATCAGGTGTATTGAGCCAGATAAGAAGCTGCCTCGATGCAAGCACTGTCGGAATCGTGAGCACCACTGAAACAATCACAGTAAGAATGATAGCTAAAGCCACATAATGCTTCAAAAGCTTCTCTTTTTTCGCACCAAACGCATGGCTTGCCATAACTCCAAAGCCCTGTGCTATTCCATTTGCAAAGCCAAGCACCAGAAACATAATACAGCCTGTCGAGCCAACCGCCGCAAGCGCCTTTGAGCCCAGATACTGCCCCACGATAATTGTGTCCACCATATTATAGAACTGCTGAAACAGATTTCCCATCAGAACAGGAATCGAGAACAGCAGTATAATTTTCATTGGATTACCTTTAGTCATATCTGTCTTCATATGTAAATACCCTCCCCAAAAATTCAATTCATAATATATAAAAAAATGTGTGAACAAGCTCTTTTTCAAAGCCTCGTTCACACATTATATACACATATTTTCCAGTATTCAAGTACTATTTTCAAAATTTATAACTTATTTTTTAACAGTACGTTTATTCTTTCTTCCTCACACGATAATTCACATATCTCTTTATCAGGTAGTACACGACACCCCACGTCGGTACTCCGATGAACAGCCCCACTACTCCAAATAATCCATTTCCAAGGAAGATTGCAAATACCACCCAGAAAGGTGAGAGTCCTGTGGACTCACCGAGTATCTTTGGTCCGATAATATTGCCGTCCACCTGCTGTAAGATAATGATAAACAGCAAAAATATCACACCCTTTGACGGGCTGTCGAGCATGATGAGTATGGTGCTTGGTATGGCTCCGATGTACGGTCCAAAGAACGGTATGACATTGGTCACTCCGACTATCACGCTGATGAGTGCTACATACGGCATGCGCAGTATCAGGCAACACACGAAACAGATAGCTCCGATTATGAGTGAATCAATGATTTTGCCACTGATAAAACCACCGAATATCTTGTCGCTCTCTTTTAAGATGCTTGAAAGCACCTGTATATGGCGCTCCGGCAGAAATGCGCTCACGAGCTTTTTAGTCTGGCGTTTGAAGGTATCCTTGCTAAGCAGGACATAGATGGCTACGATGAATGCAACAAGGCAGTTTACCGCTGTGCCAAAGATTCCCATAATACCGTTTATCACAAAGGTAACCTGTCCGAGCATATTGTCCTTTACCCATTCAGTAAAATAGCTTATGCCGTTATTGTATAGCTCAGTGATTATTTCCTTTGCCCTGTCATTGTTTTTGGCAAGCTCCGTGATTTTTTTCACAAGGTCCTGTATCTGATCCGGTAAAAGACTGACCGCATTTGTGATATTGCTTACAAGCTGTGGCACCACCATCATTATGAGCACTACAATAATGGCTATTATTATGGCCAGACTTATAAGTATTGACACCCCTCTCATAGAAGGTCTCTTTCCACACTTCTTTTCTATGGCTTTGCCAAGCGAATTGCTTAGCTTTCTGTCATAAAACTCTACCATCGGATTTATGAGATATGCCAGCACAATCCCCATGATGATTGGCATAAGTATGTTTATTATTCTCACTATCTGTGCCATTATTGCATCAAATTTAAATAGCACAAACACTAGCAGGATTGCTCCTGCTAGTGCTAAAAACTGTGAAAACCCTTTGGCCCATGCGGCCTTTATGGTGTGCTTCATCTTATTATTCACTTCCATGCGCGATTCCTCCTCGTTTATCGTATGTCCGGAATTAAACATTATATAGTCTTTAATCAATCCGGGCAACACTCTCGCCCTCTGTCAGCTCAAATGGTATTATCTCATGACTTGAGCCTTTATGCAAATCAATCATGCTAAAAAGGAGCTCCACGCTGCGTGCCGCCATATCCTTGTGCGGCTGCCTGATAGATACAATCTTGGGATTGTAGTACTCTGCAAGCGTCGAACCATCAAATCCTGTGATAGATATATCCTCCGGCACTCTGAGTCCTTTGTCAAGTATTGCCCTTATGGCACCGATTGCCATGACATCGGAAATCGCATAGACTGCGGTGATTTCAATATCCTTTTCCAGAAGCTTTTTCATGGCATGATATGCGCTGTCATATGAAAATCGCGCTCTCTCATAGTAACGCTCATCAGGTGTGATGCCATGCTTTTTGAAGCTGTTAAGATATCCGTTATGTCGCAGAATGGCTGTCTGTGAAAGCTCAAGATTGGCTCCAATCTCCGCTATCTTTGTATGGCCATGGTCGATAAGATAGTCGACTATGGTTTCCCCGGCCTTCTCATCATCAATGGAAACAGAGGAAAGCTCATCCATGCTCCAGTTTTCTGCTGATGTGGTCACGATAACACACGGCACCTTAAATGAAGATGTATCCTCCGAGAAATCCTCTCTGCTACCTCCGAGGAATATGATGCCAAGCGGCTTTCGCTCCCTGCATATGCGGTCGGTCACACTGCTTAGATTGCTGTCCTCATCCAGATATGTGATGCTCAAAGAGTAGTCTGTTCTGTCAATTATCGACTGGATTTCCTCGACTATGTTTGCAAACAGCATATTCGAGGTACCCTTTACCAGCAGATAAATATTTCTGGAAATGGTCTGCTTTAGTCTCTTTGCATTAGTATTTGGCACGAAGTTGTGTGCCTCAACTATTTTCATTATGGTTTCTTTTGCTGCAGGAGAAACATCCTGCCTGTTATTCAAAACTCGGGATACAGTTGTTACAGAGTATCCCGATTCTTTAGCTATATCTACAATTGTCATTGTTTTCCCCGTCCGGATGACAATTCATCCTTTTACATTATATCCAAATGATACAATTTATTTCACTCATTATATCATATATCCACAACTATATAACCTGCTTATTTAGCTTAAGCCCCACATACTTTCTCAATAAGTGTGGGGCTTAAATAACATAAACTATATCCTCTTGTAAGCTATATTAACCCTTTACAGCTCCTGCGAGCACACCCTCTATAATGTACTTCTGACATGCAATATAGAAAATAACAATTGGCAGAATTGCAAGCACGAGCATGGCCATCATTGCACCCCAGTCAATCATACCGTGACTCTGCTTTAAGTACTGGATGGCAATTGGTATTGTCTTGTACTGGTTGATGTTTAAAACCAGTGATGGAAGAAGGTAGTCATTCCATACCCACATTGCCTCAAGTATTGCTACTGTTACTGCTGTAGGACGAAGTATCGGAAATACAACCCTGAAATACATCTGTAATGGTGTACATCCATCAATCATGGCTGCCTCTTCGATCTCTAATGAGATGCTCTTTACAAATCCTGTAAACATAAACACCGCAAGTCCTGCTCCAAAGCCGAGGTATACGATGATGATACCGAGTGGATTTGATAAATGAAGCATATTTGCAAATTTTGATAATGTGAACATTACCATCTGGAATGGTACAATCATTGAGAAAAGGCAAAGTGTATACATAAGCTTTGTTCCCTTAGTCTTTACACGAACTATGTACCATGCACACATTGAGCAGCAGAGTACGATAAGTACTACAGAGCCGACTGTGATGAAAAGTGATGTTCCAAAGCAGTCCCAGAAATGTGTCATTCTAAGACCATTCTTGTAGTTTAATGTGCCACAGAAAAGTCTCGACATACCATTCTTGAAGGCATCAAAGCCCTCAGAGATAGATACTGTGCTGATTCCAAACGGATGCTTGAAAATGTAGGCTTTTCTCTTAAATGAATTGAGTAACACCATAAAGATTGGTGAAATCCAAAGTACTGATAAAACAGCGAATAATACTGTGATTATCCAGCCGTGCTTGGCCTGTCTTACGGCACTGACCTCCTGCGCTTTTTTCTGTTTTGCCATTAGTCCTGTACCTCCTTGCTTGTAGTGATCTTATTCTGTGCAAGTGCGATAATTGCAACAAGTATAAAGAATATAACAGCCTTTGCCTGACCTACGCCCTGCCATCCTGTTGTTCCATACATGGTGTTGTAGATATTCAAGGCAAGCAGCTCTGACATCTTTCCCGGATTACCGCCTGTAAGAGCTAAGTTCTGGTCGAACAGCTTGAAGCCGTTTGTAAGTGTCAGGAATGTACAGATTGTGATTGTAGGCATAAGCATTGGAAGGATAACGCTCTTTAAGAGCTGCCATCTGTTGGCTCCATCAATCTTTGCTGCCTCTATGAGCTCGCCCGGGATATTCTGGATACCTGCGATGTAGATAATCATCATATATCCAATCTGCTGCCAGCATACTACAGCGATAAGTCCCCAGAATGCTGACCACTCTGAGCTTACGATTGTCTTTGAGTAGTTCTGCAGGATAGAGTTAAAAATCATCAACCATACATATGAAAGTACGATTCCACCGATCAGGTTTGGAAGGAAAAATACTGTACGGAAAAGATTTGTTCCTCTGATTCCTTTTGTAAGCGCCATTGCTATTGCAAATGATACGATATTGATAATCAGTACCGATACTACTGTAAATAGTGCTGTGTACCAGATTGAATGAATAAAGGTTGTATCCACAGTGCCGTTTACAACAAAAATCCTTGTGTAGTTTTTAAATCCCACCCATTCCCAGTCTATAACTGTGGAGAATTTACAAAATGAAAGGAAGATACCATATACGAATGGTACAATAAATCCTATTGTAAATGCTGCCATTGTTGGTAAAGCGAAGATCCAAAATTTTTTTCTAATCGACTTTTCCATAACAAATATACCTTTCTTTAAAAAATATGGGGTGAGTGACTGCCACTCACCCCAATTTTACTACTTTTTACTAACTTTTAGAGAATTTTACTGCTCGTTCTGAAGATCCCAGTAATAAGCCCACTTCTCTGTGAATGCCTTTGTAACGTCATCCCATGAACCATTACGCTCTGTGTACTCTGTGAGTGGAGCGACGAAATCTGCTCTCCAGTCATCTACTGAAGGTGTTGCGTTGAATGACCATGCTACTGATGTCTTGCCTTCCTTTGAAAGCTCTGATGCTACATTAGCAAAAGCGTTCTTTGACGCATAGTCGCCTGTGAATGTATCGAATGGAGCTGAAAGACCCATCTTATTAACGATTGCATCACGTCCGTCATCACTTGTGATTACCCAGTTGAGGAACTCAAGTGTTGCATCAATATCCTTCTGATCTGCCTGAGCGTTTACTGTCCAGTGGTTCTCTGTACCAACTGCAAGTCCCTCGTTCTCATCATCTACACCGAAGTAGATAGGCATCATAGAAAGGTCAGACTGCTTAACTGTGTATCCGTTCTCGTTGTCCTCTGCGAAGTTAGCGTACTCCCAGTCACCATTCTGGTAGAATACTGCCTCTTCCATACCAAGCTCTGCCTCTGCATTTAAGCTTCCTGAATCAAGTGTAGCCTTGTCTGCAGCTGATGTATTTGTGTACATATCCCAAACTCTCTTGAAGTTGTCCATGTACTTACCTGTAACTTCCTTCTGTCCTGCTGTGAGGTCACATCCTGCATCCTTGAACTCATAGTAAAGCTCGATACCTGCGAGATGTCCTGAGAATCTCCAGTTAGATCCGCTGTCAAGTCCTGCTGAAGCAAATGCCTCTGTAAGCTTTGTATCACAAGCCTTATTGATATCATCAATGTGCTCGTTGATATCAGTTGCAACCTTCTCTAATGTATCAAGATCCTTGATATCATCTACTGACTTGATAACTGCTCCTGAGTAGTTGCTGCAGTATTTCTCAAGAATTGCCTTGTTGTAGATGATTCCGTAGCACTCATAGCAGTTAGCTACTGATGCAATCTTGCCATTGTACTCAAGTGCAAGTGACTTATCTGTAAGGTGCTTGTAAATCTCGCTGTCCTTTAAGTCATATATGTATTTGTCATACTCTGCGCAGTCAGCTGTGCTTCCGATATTGAAGATTGTTGGAGCATCCTTCTTAGCAAGCTCAGACTTAAGTGTTGTCTTGTACTGTCCGTCAGCTGCTGTTACTACTGTAACCTGTACACCGGTCTCATCTGTGTACTTCTCTGCGAGATCCTGCCATGCCTGATCTGTCTCCGGCTTGAAGTTTAACATGTAAACTGAGCCATCGCCGCCCTTTGCTGAAGAGCCTTTCTCTGTTCCGTCTCCGCTTCCTGATCCACATCCGGCAAGCATTGTTGCTACCATTGAAGAAGCGAGTAATACTGTCACTAATTTCTTTTTCATTTTAAACCCTCCTAAAAGATTTAATATTAAAATTGTCTTTGCAAACATTTTTGGTTGTTTTCGGTAATGTTTGCGGTAACGTTTTCACAAGAGTTATTATAGTACAGTTTCGTGTAGTTTCGCAAGAGGCTTTTGTCTTTTCTGTACATATCAATAAAAACGTCGTGGCTTTTTTGGCAATTTTTCACAAATAAATTGCAAAAAAATAAGTATTCCCACACTGGCGTTTGGTCGTTTTAGTTATTTTTCGACTATCCGTTTTGTGTAAAAATACTTTTGTCTTTTTTATCCATTTCATCTATCAGCGCCTGCTTCTGTGAACGCTTGAGCTGTTTTATGTGATACTCCCGGCTCATTGCCTCCTCTTTCGTGGCAAAATGCTCAAAGTAGACCAGCTCCACAGGTCTGCGCGTCTTTGTATATTTGGCGCCTTTTCCGGCATTATGCGCTTTTATGCGCTTTTTGAGGTCATTTGTCCAGCCGGTGTAAAGTGTGCCGTCAGCACACCTTACGATATATGTATAGTTTTCATCCATGTCTGTTTTATCCATCTCAGTAATCAATGCTGCAGCTTATAGCACGACCATGTGGTATCAGGCCTGTTTCTCAATAGTCGCGCCATGACCCAAGCCCGACATAAGCGTAAACTCTGCTCTGTCGACTACCCTGCAGCTGCCACGACTGTCTGTCTTTACGCTGTACAGTATCTCATCTGCCACATGTAAGAAATCCCACACTCTGTTTTCTTCCTTAGGTACATCACAATACATACCCTGTGTGATTGTGACAATAGGCAGCATCTTTGAATACCGGTGTGGCACAGCCAGCTCCATAACCTTGCAGCGAAGCTCCTCCACGTACTCCTTAGCCTCTTCCTTTGAGATATTCTCGTACATGACTACAAACTCATCCCCGCCATATCTGGCACAAAAGCCTCCATGTGCTTTAGCAACCTCGCTGATACAGTGTGCAATGGCAGTCAGGCATTTGTCGCCCTCCTGATGCCCGTAATTATCATTGTACTCCTTGAAATAATCCACATCCATTATCTCCAGAGCAAAGCTGTGCCCGCATTTAAGAGCATGCAGAAACATCTCATCCGCCTGTATATTGAGCTTTCGCCTGTTTGCCATGCCTGTAAGCGGATCTGTCTCAGACTGCGCCGCAAGACGCTTATTTTCCTTCTCCATTCTTTTCTTGGCACGATTTACCTTCTCGAAATTCGCCCTAAGCTCTATGACTTCTTTAATCATAGCCCTGGACTCAAGCTCCTTGCGCTCTGAAAGCTCATAGTACAGTCCCGCAGCCTGCAGATACTCTGCACTCATGTGGTGTGTTCTGTAAAATCTGATTTTAAGGCCTAAAAGTCTCATCTGCATGCTTGTAACCTTAAGATTGCTTATCATTGGCTCCATCAGATCCATCAGATGCCAGAACTCATCACTCTTTTCACTCTCAAAAAGCACCTCAAGGTATACAAAGAAATCCTCTATCAGATCCATAAAAAGCATATCCTGCGTGATTACACTGTCAATGTGCCTGATACACTCGTCACGTTTTTCTGTCTGACCGCTTTTATGCATGTAAAAGGTTTTACTGATGAGCATTCCAAGCCTGTCTATTGCATCCGCATAAGGCAGATGCTCCCTATCCACAATCTCGAGCATCTCATCTATTCCGATAAAGTCATTCTCCAATACCTTGCAGTTTATCATGTTCTCATAAAGAGATATCATCCTGGTGTGATATGAAGGTTCTTCCGGTGCGGATGCTATGTATTCCATGGCTTTTTTAAAGTATTCCATGGCCTCCTCATATCTGCCCACCTCGATATTCAAGGCTCCGCAGTTGACATTTATGATCCCCTGCTCCTCTAAAAGCCCATACTTCTTGCAGTACATCAGCCCATCCAGATAATAATCATACGCTACCGGCTGATTGCCTCTGCTTGAGGTGATGATACCAAGTATATTGCATGCGCGCGCCAGCATGCTCCAGCTCTGTGCCTTCTCCAGATGCTCTATCGCCCTGACCACGATATCAAAGATGTTATCGTAGTCATTCAGGCAATAAAGTGTCATGGCAAGATGATAGTAACCGAAGCCTAAAAGCTTTGAATCTGAGGTCTTTTCTCCGTACTCTATCAGCTCATGACAATATCTGATGGTCATCTCGGCATCCTTTCTGTAGTTGTCAAGAATGCCCTTTGTCCAGTTTTTCACACTCTCATTGTATTCATTAAACTCCACTATTTCACCTCTATTTATCTCCAAAATAATCCATCGGATTGACCGGTTTTCCATCCTGTTCCATAGCAAAATACACATTGGTGCCCTCTACAGTATAGTATCTGGTCACCTTTCCAACTGCTCCAAGTGTTTCTCCTGCCTCAAGCACATCGCCCTCACTGCAGGTTAGATTTGCAAGCTGTCCGTAAGTAGCCGTATAGCCGTCTCCTAAATCCTGCACTACTGTGCAGCCTGTCTCTGCGCTGTCATATATGTCTATTATCCTGCCCTCTGTAACCGAACATACCGCATCGCCTTCGTTTGCACGTATTACCATGCCTCGATTATACTGATACTGGTCGAGTGTCGGAAAATACACTGTCTTGTCCATGGAAAACGGCAATAGTACATCTCCCTTCACAGGCCAGCAGGTCACATTTTCAGGGACAAAATGCAGTTGCTTTTCCGCAGGCTGCTGATTATTGCTCTGATTTACGTTTTCGTCCTGCCCTGTCTTAGTCTCCGTGTCTTCTTTTTGTGTCTGTTTCTGTGGTGTCTTCTTCTCTGTAGGCTCTACTATAGACGAAGTCTGTGAAATTTCTGTGGGCAGCTCCTCTTTTCCATGATTCTGTGTTGAATATACCGCTGCAAATCCTATGGCTCCGGCCACGAGACATGCCGCTGCTGCAATTTGTTGTTTTTTCATAGGACATTACCTCCATCATCTGAATTGTTCTGATGATAGTATGCCCCTCTCACACGGATTTATTCATGCTTTTCTATTTTGCGGCACCAATTATATTTGATAATTGTGCAAACTGTGAAAGGCTTAGAGCCTCACCACGCACATTTACAGGAACTCCGAGAGCCTCGATGCTCTGCTGTATCTGCTCCTTGGTCAGTCCCATACCACCGAAATTGTTGAGTCCATTGGCAAGAGTTTTCCTGCGCTGGTTGAAGGATGCCCTGATGATTTTGAACATGAGCTTTTCATCAGCCACGTCAACCACCGGCTTTTCGTATCGCTTGAGCGATATAACCGAGCTTCCTACCTTTGGCTGTGGCATGAAACAGCTCGGCGGCACATTGACCACTATCTCAGGGTGCGAATAATACTGCACTGCAAGTGACAGGGCTCCGTAATCCTTCTTGCCCGGGCCTGCCTGCATACGGTCTGCGACCTCCTTCTGCACCATGATTGTAATGCTGTCTATCGGCACATGACTCTCGAACAGCCCCATAATGATAGGTGTAGTGATATAATACGGCAGGTTTGCAACAACCTTTATCGGCTTACCATTATTATATTCTTCTGCCAGAGCATTTATGTCCACCTTCAGGATATCATCGTTTATGACCTTTACATTATCATATCCGCTTAATGTGTCCTTCAGTATAGGAATCAGATTGTTGTCTATCTCAACTGCGATTACCTGACGTGCCGACTCGCACAGATACTGTGTCATCGTGCCTATTCCCGGGCCTATCTCAAGTATCATATCGTCCTTTGTGATGCCGGCCGAGTCTATGATTTCCTCCAGAATGCCTGTATCAATAAGGAAGTTCTGTCCGAATTTCTTTTGAAAATTGAAATTGTATTTCTGCAGAACCTCGATCGTGTTCTTAGGATTTCCCAAATATGCCATGGTATGCGCTCCTTGTGTTGTTTCATCTGATGCGACAGTCCAACTGCTGTCAATATATTTTATAATATCACATAAAATGCCCTTATTTCAATTGTATTTGTGAATTTTCGCTCTTTTGCCAAAAGCCCGGGATGAAAGCCGGAAACCGCCGCCCTGCCATGGGGCACGTACACTCCCGCGTGAGCTACGCTTCGCAGTTAAGATTCTGTACGGATTATGTCTAAAGATTTTCTATGCTTGACGAAACCGGCTTTTATGCACCGTCCATGGCGCATAACGCCTTGCCCAGCCGTCCATGGCTGGGCATTTCTGCGTATTTAAGCATAATCCTACAGTATCTAAACAGCTTCGCTATTCGCTCACGCGGGAGTGTACGTGCCCCATGGCAGGGCGGCGGTTCGTGGCTTCCGTCCCTCACGCAGCGGCTCAATCCCTTACACGTGTGAAAAGTTCAAATGCATTGGTGCGGGTTGTGCGCTCTACCTCATCAGGCGTAACGCCCTTGATTTCTGCTATCTTTTTTATAACATAGGGAATGTTTGACGAATCATTCCTCGTGCCTCGATGTGGCTCCGGGGCCATGTATGGGCAGTCTGTCTCAAGAAGGATTCTCTCAAGCGGAAGCTCTGAAACTGTCTGGACCAGCTTCTTTGCATTCTTGAAGGTTACGACGCCTCCCACTCCGATATAATAGCCCAGCTTTACATACTCTCGCGCCATCTCAGGTGAATATGAATAGCAGTGTATCACGCCACGGATATTCTTTTTTGCTGCTTCTGTCATGATTTCCATGGTATCCTGCGCTGCATCGCGGGAATGTATGATAACCGGCAGAGCTGCTTCTGCCGCAAGCTCAAGCTGGCGCTTAAACCAGTAGCGCTGGTTTTCCTGCACCTTTGGCTCCTTATCCCAGTAATAGTCCAGTCCGATTTCCCCGACTGCAACAGTTTTTTCCCAGGCCGTCTGTTCCTTAAGCCATGCAAAGGTTTCCTCGTTTAAATCAGCTATGTCGCTTGGATGCACTCCAACCGCCGCATATATAAAGTCATATTTCTTTGCAAGCTCCATTGTAGTCATGGTAGAACCAATAGAAGCCCCGACATTTATTATCGGGGCAACTCCTTTTTCATGGACGCGTTTTATTGTTTCATCACGGTCATCCTTAAATCTGTCATCATCATAATGGGCATGTGTTTCAAATATCATTAATTACTGTGTCCTTCCTCCGCCCAAAGCTTATCGGCACAAGGCTTCCATGCCTGCGCATATTCCTTGCACTTGTTGCATAGATGCTCTGCGCTCTCAGGCGACTGCAAATCTGTTGATTTTGCGCCGGTTTCCTTTACGAGCCTCTGTAAAATCTCAGGATTTTCGAGCATCGGACAAGGTCTGTAGTGATTCTCATTAAACGGCTGGTTATCATGGTATGCCATGAAAAGCGGCTGCTTTAAAATCTCAAGCATGCTGTGTGTACGGATGTTGGCTCCTGAATAGTGTATGAATACACATGGCTCAGCATCACCGTTGGCATTGATATGGAAGTAGTTTCTTCCGCCTGCGATACAGCCTCCGACAAACTCGCCGTCGTTCTGGAAATCCATTGTGAAAATTCCCTTGCCGGTTGTCATATTCCTGATTTCACGGACGCGGTCCTTGATGTAAAGTCTCTGCTTCGGATTCGGTAAAAGCTCCAGTGATGCATCGTTTCCGACCGGCATATAATGGAAATAAAGCGCATAGCGGCAGCCCTTTTCCACAATCATATCGATAAACTCATCGCTGGTAACTGTCTCATAGTTCTTTGAAGTGTAACATATTGATGTACCAAACACAAGTCCGTTTTCCTTAAGCAAATCCATCGCATGCATAACCTTTGCAAATACACCAGTGCCTCGTCTTAGGTCGTTTACCTCTGAAAAGCCCTCAAGACTTATTGCAAGGTACAAATTTCCGATACGCTTTAAGTCTGCGCAGAAGGCCTCATCCACGAGTGTGCCGTTTGTGAACGCCAGAAATGCACAGTCATTGTGCTTCTCACAAAGCTTGACAAGGTCTGCTTTTCTGACAAGAGGCTCACCTCCTGTAAACATATACAGATATACTCCAAGCTCCTTGCCCTGTGTTACGACCTTATCCATCTCATCAAAGGTAAGGTTCAGCTTGTGGCCATACTCTGCTGCCCAGCAGCCTGTACAGTGCAGATTGCAGGCGCTTGTCGGATCCATAAGGATGAGCCATGGCACATTGCAGCCATACTTTTCACGATTTTTACGGATAGTCTTGGTGCCGTAAACAAATGCTTCAAAACCCAGATTGAGTGCGATAGTCTTTAACACATGAGGATCTATCTCATTGATAAGACGGTGCATGTATTTGTTGAGTGTACTGTCCTTATCGCAGATCATCCTGCGCGCACTGTCATAGTTTAAATCAATCTTCTCATCTCCCATGAATTTCTGCCACATGTCGATGAGCTTTACAACCTCTGTCTCCGGGTCCTTGCAAAGTCCTTTTACAATGTTGTCACATATTTTTGATGCAGCAAGTCTCGCTGCCTGATGTCCTAAATTTCCCACTTTGTATTCCTCCTTATTGTTTCAACGGTATTTCTGACGACAAATAAATTTAGTATTCCGTCAAGACTCAAATTCAGTCCTATTAGTCTAACTATCATGCCTGCGGTCTCAAATGGTGTCACAAGAAGCAGTATTCCCACAAATGCCACTACAAATGACATCACGAGTATGAGCCACCATCTCTCGATGCCAAAACGCTTTGCTTCCACTGCGGTCTGTATCTTTAAGGCTGCGTCCACCAGCATAAAAATGCCTATCGCTGTGGACAATATCTCTATAATATACTCAGATTTCTCTATAATTATGATTCCAAGCACTATTGAAACTATCCCCAGCGCAAGGTCAAACTGAAACGCAAGCTGAAATAAATCCTTTGCAAAATATCCGGACAGCTTTGTCACTCCGTATACTATGAGAAACACTCCATACACCACGCACAGAGTCTTAAGTCCAAGCTGTGGCGCAAACAACAAAGCTGCCCCCAATGCAATCAGGCATATTGTCATGACAGTGTATGCATTTTTCACACGTACCAATGTATGCATAAAGTATCTCCCTCCTTTTTGTCTGCTATTCTAATCCAACACAACCGGTTTTAAAACGGACAAAAAAATAAGAGTGTCTGAAATTCAGACACTCTGTCAAATCTGTTCGAATTATTTTGTCATCCAATCCCCGCCTGCTTACAGGCAACTCTCTATCATATCATAAATTGTGGCCTCGAAGGAGTCACCGATTCTCTTGACAATATCTTTATTGTACTCTCTCTTGTTTACGCATCCGCTTTTTCCATCTGACAGTCCAAAACTCTTTTCCGTAATGTTGGTCTCAGGCAGACTATTCATCATACTGCCTTTCTCAATCCACTTTATTGTGCTGCCAACGATTCCGTTGCTGTAAAATGCCGTGATAAATGCAATGTCACTATCATCCAGACTGTAGCCCTCTGCCTTTTCCAGTACAAAGCGGCGCACCACCTGTGTGACCACGGCATCCAGATATGTCCTTAATACCCTGCCGTTTTCCGATGCATAAATGTGCCTTATCGCCTCGCTGTTATTAAGAATAAGGGCAGCGGCTCTGGCATATGCATCATGAAATGTCACGCCCTCCTTTGCCTCATCCATCACGAGTCTGACCTCGTCCTCAAATATGGCCTCAAGCACATCATATATGTCCTTGAAATAATAGTAGAATGTGTTTCTGTTTATCTCACACTGCTCGCATATATCCTTGACTGTAATCCTGTCAAGCGGTTTGTTTTTCAGTATATGTAAAAAAGTCTGCATTATGGCTTTTCTGGTAAATGTTGCCATGTGTATATCTCCTGCTGCGCTGCGCGTATTATACATAAACCCTACTCTCAACCGCCATTATATTACGATTGTTATATTTTTGTCAAACTATGTCATCCTGTAGCATCAAATAATATTTACTCTATGTGGAATAACCCGACACCGCAGCATCAGACCTGTATCTAAATATAACTGTTAAAATCCAAAATCCGCATAATCCTGCGGCAGAAACCTATGATATATGATATGACAGCCCTCATCATGAAAGCAGTAGTAATATGTGTCGTCCGGATCATTTAAAAAGCGGATATAGCAGTCAAACTCACCGTTTTGCATTTCTTTTTTCTCGATGTCGTCCGAGTATTTGTAAAACAGCTCAGTTATCTGCTCCATGGTACAGCCATGCGTGCCGACAAGCGCTATCAGCTCGCTGATAAACTCATTGTCTGCGGTGTTTTCATACACATACTCACTACCCTTGGGTGGTATCTCTATGCAGAAGCGCTCATTTTTTGCAGTAACCTTTATCTCGCCTATACTATCCGTAAGCTGCTTTGGCAGGTTGTTTGGAGCAAGAATTTCAAGCATCTGCTGCTCTGAAATCACACCGGCTGCGATTTTATTGTCGGTTCCTGCGCACTCAAAGAAATGTCTGAGTGTGGAAAGAGGATAATACAGTCTGACTATTTCCTTCCTGTAGCCAAGCTTCGCCTGCTGCTCCTTTACAATGTCAATAAGGCTCTTCGCCAGACGAGAGTAACCGGTGGCGCTATAATTCACTTTGTCGTCAAAATCACTTGTTTTCGTCATACAGATAGCTTCTCTTCCTCCCGGCTTTTAAAGCTTTTCTAGGGCATGCTCACCTTATCGAGTATTCCTGTCAGGTGTGCTATGGCCACGCCATAGTTTGTCATAGGCACATGCTGTGTGCGTGCCCTGTCTATCCTAGATAATACATATTTTCTGTTAAACATGCAAGCACCGCACTGGATAATGAGGTCATACTGAGAAAGATTATCAGGGAAGTCCGTACCGCTTGTAATATCCACAGTAAGCTCCTCTCCGACACGCTTTCTAAGCAGTCTCGGAAGCTTCACCCTGCCTATATCCTCTGCGAGAGGCGCATGTGTGCAGCACTCTGCGATAAGCACTCTTGAGGATGGCTTTAAGGCGTCAATTGCCCTTGCACTCTCCACATAGTATGGCAAGTCCCCCTTGTAGGCTGCAAAAAGCACCGAAAATGATGTGAGCATACTCTCTGCCGGCTTGTTCTCGTACACATAGCCAAACACCTGTGAATCTGTAACTATGAGCTTTGGTGCGCGCGATAATGCCGCAAGCGCATCTGTCATTTTGTCAGTCGTCGTGCTCATTACAAGGCATTTTCTATCGAGCAGTTCCCTGAGTGTCTGCACCTGTGGCAGTATGAGCCTGCCCTTTGGTGCCTGGATATCCTGCGGCATGACAAGAAGCACCAGATCAGTCTCAGAAACAAGGTCTCCGAGTATAAATTCCTGGCCGAAATCCTCCGGCAAAAGGCGTGTGAGTGCAGAGATGACAGCATCCATTCCCTTGCCCTTTAACGCGCTGACTGCGACAACCTCAAGGCTATTGTCTGCATTTTTGCCCATCACAGCACTGTTTTCCTCATAAACCCAGCACTTTGCAGCCTCTATTGCGGCATTGTCAAGCTTTCCCCTGCTCTTTTCCTGTGCCTCAGCGGAAAGCAAAATCTCGTCTATCTTGTTTAAGGCAAATACAACCGGAGTATGTTTTTTTGCAAAAAGCAGACTCCACTCTGCCTCATCCTTAAAAGCCTTTTTAAACGGCACTCCCGCCTTCTTCGCAGCAATTACCTCTGCAATATCAAGCACTACAACCGCTATATCGGTCTTCTCTGCCGCCAGATGAGTCTTTTCAATGCGTCTTTCTCCAAGCTCACTGTCATCATCAAAGCCCGCCGTATCAATAATCACGCACGGTCCGAGAGGATGAATCTCCATAGGCTTGTACACAGGGTCGGTTGTCGTACCTGCCACATCGGCCACAATGGAAACCTCCTGCTTTGTAACCGCGTTAATCAGTGATGACTTACCGCTGTTTGTCTTTCCGTATATACCTATATGAAGTCTGTTGGCAGAAGGTGTCTCATTCAAATTTCCCATATGTATCCTCCCTTAGAAACGGAAATCACGCTTTCCGTCTGCAATATCATGTATATGCTCATAGCAGGTCTGCTTAACCTTTGGATTGGTAATCTTTTCGATTTCCCTGTCGATGAGCTTCATTCCAAGCTCCCTTGTCTGCGGGCTTGCGTAGTCCTCAAGGTACTCCTTCAGTGTCATGAGTGCGTTCGGATGACAGCAGTTAAGTATCTGCATGCTCTTGCACAGCGCCATAAAACGGTCTCCTGTTCTGCCCTCTCTGTAGCAGGCTGTACAGAAGGACGGGATATAGTCCATCTTGATAAGCCAGTTTACCACCTCATCGAGTGTTCTCTGGTCGCTGACGTCAAACTGCTCTGATGTTGCCTCTGCATTTTTCTCAGCCTCAGGGTCTGCATAGCCTCCGACACTTGTCTTTGATGCGCCGCTGATCTGTGAAACACCGAGTGGCAGAACCTTTTCGCGGACAGCCTGGCTCTCACGGGTTGAGATTATCATTCCTGTGTATGGCACTGAAATACGGATAAGTGCACAGATTTTGGCAAAGATATCATCGCTTATGCCATTGTCGAATACATCCGGGTCGATGTCGTCTGCGTGCTTTATACGAGGCACACTGATGGTGTGAGGTCCTACACCGTGAACTGCCTCAAGATGCTCTGCATGCATCAAAAGTCCGGCAAACTCGTACTTGTACTTGTCCAGTCCGAAAAGCACACCAAGTCCCACATCATCAATGCCGCCCTCCATAGCTCGGTCCATGGCCTCTGTGTGGTATGCGTAGTCATGCTTTGGTCCTGTCGGGTGAAGCTGCTCATAGCTTTCCTTGTGATATGTCTCCTGGAAAAGTATGTAGGTTCCGATTCCTGCCTCCTTGAGCTTTCTGTAATTCTCCACTGTAGTTGCAGCAATATTTACATTTACACGGCGGATAGCTCCGTTTTTGTGCTTGATGCTGTAGATTGTGTTGATACACTCGAGAATGTACTCAATCGGATTGTTTACAGGGTCCTCTCCTGCCTCGATTGCAAGACGCTTGTGTCCCATATCCTGAAGGGCTGTGACCTCTTTTACGATTTCCTCCTGAGTGAGCTTCTTTCTCGCAATATGCTTATTTTTCATGTGATATGGACAGTAAACACAGCCGTTCACACAGTAGTTTGACAGATAAAGCGGTGCGAAAAGCACGATTCTGTTTCCGTAGAAGTCCTTCTTTATCTGCTGTGCCAGCTTGTAAACCTCATCGAGCTTCTCAGGAATCTCACAGGCTAAAAGCACTGATGCCTCTCTGTGTGTGAGTCCTTTTTTGAGCTTTGCTTTCTCGATAATCTCATCGATGAGCCCTATATTATTTTTGTTTGCCTCTGCGTATTCGAGAGTCTCCTTGATTTCCTCGTCTGAGATGAATTCCTCAGCCTTTAATGATTTTACGTTGTACATTTTTATCTCCTTTTATATCCTAGTGTTGTTTTATAATTATTAATCGTAACTATTAATCACAAATCTGCATAGTCTCCGCGCGACACCACCACCTGATAGCCTATGCTCTTCATCCGGTTTTCCATACAGTAGCGGCACTCTGCTGCCTCATCTCCGGTGCAGATTTTGTTGTCGTAGAGCTTGTATTTGTCGCGGACATTGACAGGTGAGAGGTTTGGCATCACGACATTGGCGCCCGACTGTATGCCCTTTTCCCTGCCGAGCGGATGGATTGTGCCAAGCGCTGTCGTGGCAGGAAGCAGTACCTTGGGATGTATGAGCCTGATGATTGAAAGCAGGCGAAGCGTCTCATCCATGGTGCCGGACTTCTCATTTGCAAATGGAGTATCCTTCTGCGATATGAAAGGTCCGATTCCAACCATGTGAGGCTCAAGCTCCTTTATAAACTGCAAATCCTCGTACAAGGTCTCCACTGTCTGTCCCGGCGAGCCGACCATGAAGCCGCAGCCCACCTGGTAGCCTATCTCTTTCAAATCCCACAGGCACTGCTTTCTGTTTGCAAGTGACATCTCTGCCGGATGAAGCCTCCTGTAGTGTTTTTCATCCGCAGTCTCATGGCGCAGCAGATATCTGTCTGCCCCGGCATCAAAGTAGCTCTGATAGCTCTCCCTTGACTTTTCACCGATAGAGAGCGTAACTGCGCAGTCCGGATACCTTGTCTTAATCCCTGACACTATCTCACAGATGCGCTCATCCGTGTAATACGGGTCCTCACCGCCCTGCAGCACAAAGGTGCGAAAGCCAAGCTCATAGCCGCTCTCGCAGCATGCCATAATCTGCTCCGTGCTCAGGCGATAACGGTCCGTGTGAGTATTGCTGTGCCTTATGCCGCAGTAGAGACAGTCGTTTTTGCAGTAATTGGTGAACTCTATCAGCCCTCGTATAAAAACCTGATTGCCATAGGTCTCATGGGCTTTCTCTGCTGCACTCTTTCTCAGGTAATCAACCGCCTGCATATCATCCGTCTCAAGCAGCATATGCAGCTGCTCCAACGTGATATTCCGGCAGGCCGTAATTTCATCTATTATTTTTATTATTGCTGTATTTTCGGTCATGCTTTCTCCTGTAGTCCGGTCTGCTTTATTTATTAGAGTAAACGGTCTTCACTCCTATGCCATCCAGCCTGCCAATCCTGCCGGACAGCGCACTGATAATATCCTGCGGTGCGTCAATTGCCACGCTGATGATATTCACGTTCTTTTTTTCATAAGGGATGCCCATGCGTCCCACAATGAAGCTGCCGTACTCATGCAGCAGATGGTTGAGCTGCTCAACCGAATCCGGATTTTCAACTATGATGCCGATCAGGGCTATTCTTGTTTCCATGTGTTACTCCTTATATCTACTTGTATTTAATGTGAACAAAGCCCCTTTGTTCACTAAAAGAAGGGTGCACTTCGCCGGAAGTACACCCTAATCTCAAAATGCTCTTCCTCCTCATACGTGAAGCCACTATCATCTGCTCACAGTATTCGGTGTCAGTGACTCTGAACTATGCCGTCAGAGCCTTCTATGCCTGCAGGCTTGAAGAAAGAAGGCTGTTATCAGCATGTCTCGCTTCTTGCGTGCTATCTAATATCTATTCTGATTGTATCATGTCTAATTTATTTCAACAATATTTTATATGCTTGTTTCCCGAAATATACACTATTTTTGTACAAAAAAAGAACAGCCATCGTTCTGCTGTCCTTTAGGAGAAGGTATTTTACTATGGGGATAGTAAAAATATATAATGTATTGGGGGGTTTTTACGTTAATTATAGTATCACGTGCTCCAAAAAATGTCTATTATCGTGATGCACAAACATGCATAAATTTTCAATTATTTTTTATGCAATATGTATATTATCGATTTAAGATGGTCATTTGATACAATTACAGCTCATTAAGAATTTCAATATTTTTGAAAAGAAATCTACTTATAAGTTGACTTTTTTAACCTAAAAGAAGAAAATAGAAACATAAATTGGAAGGAAAGGAGCGGACTATCATGAAGAAAATACTGGTTTTACCACTGTTGCTATGTCTTATATTCTGCTCCTTTCTAAGTCTCGACAAAAATCTGGACGAATTTAATCCAAACCGCATTGCATACGGTTCATACGGTCACAGTGCTGTATCGGGCTCTTATGCCTCTTCTGATAAGGCAGTGCTTCCACAGCAGGAAGTTTTGGACTCACGCGCAGTGCTTTATTCAGAGTCAGATATGTCGGTACTCATGAATTGTCAGTATATAGAGGAAATACCTTCTTTTCCTGCAATCATATGTCGCATCCGTACCTCTTCGCTTGGATTTTTAGGCAGGCTTACATCCAATTTAAGCTGGCTGGGTGCGTTACTCCAGTTAATACATATTATTTTATTCGCATATGCCGCTATCGTGGTTATGCGCATATGCCTCACAAACACGAGCCGGCGCTTTATTATCCGTTTTATCCACGACAAGGATGGGCATAAACTAATTTCCTTCGCTGATTTTTCAAAATTCGCGCATATGCGGAGGGAATTACATTACAATTTTAATTAAATAAAACATTTTCTCCGCATTATGCTGATAAAGTAAAACGGAGGATCTAAAATGCTTGAAACAATAATAATTGTCGTGTGTGCTGCCGTTTGTATCGGCGCTGCAGCATATGCCTGGTGGATGGAGAACGGTCCTGAGAAGGACGACAGTGATGCATCCGGAAAGAATGGCCATGCTTATACCAGATATGACAGCAATATCAAGGATGATGTTGTCTTTCATAAGGCACACAAATAATGATAACATATATCAACATTAGTAATTATAAACCTAAATAAATTATCTCACCCAATTTGCCATAATCATCTTTAACCCGGATGAATTATGACAGAACAAAACGAGCCACAATCCTGATACCTACAGGATTGCGGCTCGTTTTTATATTTCTGTATCTTCACTTCTGCAAAACATTGCATTAGATATTAAGCATATCGCTAAGCTCTTTAAGTGCTCCATCTGTCTCATGTGCGAGAACCTTCTTTGCAAGTATCTTTCCAAGCTGAACACCTTCCTGGTCGAAGCTGTTTACATTCCATAAGAAGCCCTGGAACATGATCTTGTTCTCAAAGTGTGCAAGGAGTGCACCAAGAGATGCAGGATTTACCTGGTCTCCGATGATGATGCTTGAAGGACGTCCACCCTCGAAGTTCTTGTTCTTGTTGTCGTCTGCCTTACCACATGCAAATGCAACTATCTGTGCTGCTACGTTTGCGCAGAGCTTCTGCTGGCTTGTGCTGTCCTGGATGACTACATCTGTGTCAAGCTGGTTGTTCTTGAAGCCGATAAACTGCAGTGGCACGATATCTGTTCCCTGATGAAGGAGCTGATAGAATGAGTGCTGTCCGTTTGTTCCAGGCTCACCAAAGATAACCGGTCCTGTCACATAATCTACAGGCTCACCGAAGCGGTTAACAGACTTGCCGTTTGACTCCATATCAGCCTGCTGTAAATGTGCAGGGAAACGGCTGAGTGCCTGTGAATATGGAAGCACTGCTGTGCTAGGATATCCGAGTACGTTTCTCTCGTAAACACCGATGAGTGCGTCGAGCATCTCAGGGTTCTTCATGATATCAGCGTTCTTTGAAAGCTGATCCTCTGCTGCTGCTCCGTCGAGGAACTGTGCAAATACCTCAGGACCGAATGCAAGTGAGAGAACCGCTCCACCAACTGCTGATGTTGATGAGTAACGTCCTCCGATGTAATCGTCCATGAAGAATGCTGCAAGGTAATCATCGCTCTTTGCAAGTGGTGATGTCTCGCTTGTTACAGCAATCATATGCTTAGAAGCATCAAGTCCTGCGTTCTTTAATGCATCCTTTACGAATGACTCATTGGTAAGAGTCTCAAGTGTTGTACCTGATTTTGATACTAATATGAAAATAGAGTGAGCTACGTCAACTGATGCAAGTACGCTTGCCGCATCATCAGGGTCAACATTGCTGATGAATTTGGCTTCCATCTTAAAGCTGCCGTTTTTCTTTGCCCAGTTCTCAAGTGCTAAGTACATAGCACGAGGTCCTAAATCGCTTCCGCCGATTCCTATCTGAACAACTGTTGTAAACTTCTCTCCTGCTGCATTTGTAATCTCGCCTGAGTGAACCTTGTTTGCGAACTCAGCGATTCTCTCCTGCTGCTCTACGTAGAATTTACGCTTGTCAACTCCGTCTGCCACTACAGCATCTCCGAGCTGTCCACGAGTGAGCTGGTGAAGAACGAGACGGTTCTCACCTGTATTGATAACAGCACCATTGTAAAGTGCCTCAAATTTTTCTGTAAGCTGTGCCTCCTTTGCAAGCTTTGCAAGTGCCTCAAGCACATCTGCGTCCACCTGCTTTGCAGCGAAGTTGTAAGTGAATCCCTCTGCCATTGGGATGTTGTACTCCTTGACACGCTTAGCGCCATTGTCTCCTGACATAGCCTCTTTTATGTCAACACGTCCCACTTTAGAAAGCTCCTTGAAGGATTCCAGGGTATCCAGGTTGTTCCAGGTAATCATTGCGATTTCCTCCTTATCGTTTAATCTTATTTTCCTCAATCGCTTAAATTATACTATCAATCATTTTTAAGTTCAAGAGTTGACGAACGTTATATATAAGTTTTTTCGCTAAAATTCGTATTTTGTGTCATTTGTGTACGAATATGCACTTTTTGTGTCAAATTCATAACTATTCAGCCCCGCCCTGAACACAAAAGCTGATACATCATGCCTGCCTATAGGCAATATCAATTCATTACACTCCGAGCAGCTCCATAATGTCATCCTTTGACATACTGCCAATTCCGACGTTCTCGCCGTTTATGATATTGTCGGCAAGATCCTTCTTGGTCTCCTGCAGCTTCATGATTTTTTCCTCGATGGTGCCCTTTGCAATCATCTTGTATACAGTGACTTTTTTTGTCTGCCCGATTCTGTGTGCACGGTCTGTTGCCTGATTCTGGACAGCCACGTTCCACCATGGATCATAGTGGATGACCACATCTGCGCCGGTCAGGTTCAGTCCGACTCCTCCAGCCTTTAATGAGATAAGGAAAATCGGTGTGTCGTCCTCATTGAACTGTTTTACCATGGAGAGTCGGTCCTGCTTTGAGGTCTCTCCGGTTATCTTGTAAAAGCTTATATTCTTTTTCTTGAGCTCCTCCTCTATGATTGCAAGCATGCTCGTAAACTGTGAGAAAAGCAGTATCTTGTGACCACCCTCTATTGCGCTGTCTATGAGCTCGAGGCATGACTCAAGCTTTGCCGACGGTCCGTTGTAGTTTTCAAAGCACAGCCTAGGGTCGCAGCAAATCTGCCTGATTTTCATAAGCTCTGCAAGCACCTTGAGCTTGTTCTTATTGAAATCCTCCTCATTGCCTCCTGCGAGCTCGTTTTTCATGCGGACAACCTGTGCATCGTAGAGTCTGCGCTGCTCACCGTCAAACCTCACCACTCTCGACTCCTCAAGCTTATCCGGCAGATCCTTGAGCACATCCTTTTTCAGACGCCTCATGATAAACGGCTTGACCATCTTCTGTAATCGCTCCATCATTTCCTCATCCTCGTATTTGACGATAGGATTCTCAAAATCACGTCTGAATGCATCATATGTATACAAAAAGCCCGGCATCAGATAGTCGAATATGCTCCAAAGCTCACTTAGTCTGTTTTCTATCGGAGTTCCTGTCAGTGCGAAACGCGCCCTGCTGTTTATAAGCTTAACTGCCTTTGCTGCGGCTGTCGTCTGATTCTTTATGTACTGCGCCTCATCAATTACCTCATATGAAAAGGCCTTGCCATCGTACTGGTCTATATCTCTCTTCAAAACATCATAGGATGTGACAAGCACATCATACTTATCATAATCTGCTATTATCTGTGTCCTGTCCTCTGCCTTTCCTGCAAGCAGCGCTACCTTAAGCTGCGGAGCAAACTTCTCAAATTCCTCTCCCCAGTTGAACACAAGCGATGCCGGAGACACAATAAGAGATGTGCCCTCTATACCGTTTTCCTTTGCGGAAAGCAGCACTGATATGGTCTGCAGCGTCTTTCCCAGTCCCATATCATCAGCCAGTATGCCTCCAAAGCCACAGTCCTCAAGCGTTCTCATCCATCTGAAGCCGTTCTTTTGGTAGTTTCTCATGATTTTATCAAGCGATTTGGGAACATCATAGTCTGACTCTGAAACCGACTTCATGTTCTTAATAATCTGCTTGAACTGGACATCTCTCGTGTTGTAAACCTCGCTGTGCTCCTCGAGCATCTTGTCGAGGTAAAGCGTACGGTACAGTGGCAGGTGCATCTTTCCCTTCACGAAATCCTTCGGTGACATGTGAAGCGATTCCATCATCTCAAACAGCATCTGAAGCGACGACTGCTGCAAATCAACAAACTCCCCGCTCTTGAAACGGTAATATCTGCTGTTTCTCTTATAGTTTTTGAGCAGCTCTAAAAGCTCATCCTCGCTCATATCCTGTGTCAGAAGGTCAAGCTCAAGCATACCGCTTGACACGCTCACACCTACGCTTACAGTGGTGCCCTTTGTCTTTCCCACATTCTTGAAACGGCTCGTGCAGTAGACATTTCCGAGCTTTGCAAGCTCCTCCACGCCGCCTGTTACCACATCATATATCCTGTCCTCATCGCCGCCACAGCATATTCTGTCATTTTTCAGATTCACAACAGGCATAAACTGCCTGAGTATATCCAACACCTCACGCTCCTTGAAAGCCACTCTGAAGCTCTCAACCTTCACATCAGGTCTGTACATATCAAGGCATGAGCATTTTTTATCTCCATACTCTGCTATAACTCTGCAGTCCACATCATCATTATCTGCATCCAGATAAAATGAAAACGTCGTCTCCGGAAGCAGATACTGCTCAATGAGCTCGGGCTTATCCTCTATGATATCCACATGCTCAGAAAGCTCCGGAAGTGCCCCATAATAAAAATCTGACAGATTATTCCTTCCGATGTTTAAACTCAGCACTCCATAGTCGTTGTACTCATCCTTTGACAGAAGCGGTCCCATATGCTCGTAAAACTCAGGAGTAACCCTGCAAAGCTGCTTTGCCTCTGCATCCATAAAGTACATTTTTCCGCTTCCTATGTACATGTGCGGAAAAGTGATTATCGCCTTTATTCCCTGAAACGCTCTGCCCTCCATTAGCGGACGGATTGACATGACAAGCTTTGGATCCCTTACCACGCCCTTTATGACACTCTTAGTCTTTGTATCGCGGTCCTCGTAGTTGACTCCTGCATGCTCCATCAGCTCATAGAGCCTGTCTATACGCCATCCGTACAGCTCAAGCGACGAAACCTTTTTCCTGATGCTTTTCCATGTAGCCTCCTCCAGTGACTTTTTCAGGCGATTTTCCTCTGCTATACAGTCCTGGATGAAATCCACCCAATTTCTGGAAGCAGCGGTAAAGTTCTGTATACCGTGATTGATGTTTGTATTGCTGCCATACACCTCTGTCTCTGACTTCTGTACCAAATTTGCAAAATGTGTAAGGTCCTTTACGACAAACAGCTTATCCTCACCTACCTTGAAGGAAAGGCTTATGTTCTTGTCCTTGCACACAAGTCTTGGCTCAAGCGTAAGCGAATTTTCCTGCTGCCTGCTTGCAGAAATCACCTTCGAGCGTTTCCTGTTTGCAAAGCTGTTTATCACCTGACGACCGGCAGCGTCAGTCGCATCCATAGTGTCGTTTTTCTCCAGATAATCAAGTGCAATATCTAAAGCGGCTGCAGTGTACTTACAGTGATGATTTTTGGCCCAGTAATATCTGCCCATGCACTCATCACAATTACACTCAAAGTTTATCACCTTATTTTTTGACACATAAAGTGTGACCTCAACGCCTGTCTTGAATCCGTATTTTTCCTCGTATCCTGTGCAGATAAAACGGCATACCGGCTCACGGCTCACCGATTCTACAAAACCGCTCGAAAAATCCTCCAGCTTAAGCTTTCCTCTTTTCAAAATATCCTGACAATCCTTGCGCGTTTTTACTGTCAGATCAAAGGAATCCTTTATCTTTTTTAAATTGAAATACCTATACTCATCCTGCGCATGAATGCCCATCTTCCTATCAGAGGCATCAGCCTCGTGCTTTGAAATGACCTCTCCGTAGAGGGTTTCGTCGATGATGCCGTCTGTAGTGGTTTTAGTGGCTGTAGTATCTGCTGTTTTGGGGATTTTCTTTTTCATATGTGTACTCCTGATTTCTGCATGGATAAATATGCAAATTCCTTTGTGAATTTATCATTAACTGTAATTCACTCATACACAAAATTATATATTCATATGAAAATAAAATCAATCATAAACATCACAATACCTTAGAGCCATTGGCTGTCAGCTTGAAGGTTGCTCCGAGTACCCCCGCTGCACCGCGGCACATCATCATGCGTCCTAAGAAAATGTCAAAATACTCATACATCGAGCAGATACTCGTATCAATCTGAAGATTGAGTGCAATGACCTTTTTATCTGTATTAATCTTGAGCGCCGCATCCGTAACCGCATAGTTTACCCTGTCGTGAATGTCAAAATTCTCCTTTGCCTTTTCCCTGACACGGTTTCTTCGCACGTCTGTCTTGTCTGCAATGATAAGGGCTGCAGAGACCGGATCCGTTGCGCCTCCTGTGGACTCATCGTGATGACCTATCGCAGAGACAACTGTAATCCTGTCCTTCATGCTCATATCAGTCTTTTTAAGAATCTCGTTCGCTAAAATCGCTCCGTACTCAGCATGATGCTTCCTGTTGACCACGTTTCCAATATCATGCATAAAGCCTGCAATCTTCACAAGCTCAATATTCTCTTCACTGTATCCGAATTTTTTTAAAATATATGCAGCCCGCTTTGCAACCATCGTGCAGTGTGCCGCCGAATGATCTGTGTAGCCCAGCACTCCCAGGTTTTCATCTCCCTTTCGCAGGCATTCACATATTTCTTTGTTCTTTTTTATTTCGTCGTATGTCAAAATTATTTATTCCGTTTCCTTTCTTTTCTTATAAGTAACTATTCAGATTCCCCACCATCCGCTTTTTGATGTATTATATGCGTCTCAGCTCTGCCAGACATATGCACACAAATCCAAGCATTCCTGTGATCCCGCCTGCCGTGAAAGCGATATTGAGCACTGCCTTTGCAGCCATCACTCCACACAGCTTTGCAAGTGCAAATGCCACTGCAAAGCCAAACACAAACGATATTGCTGTGCCAAGAAGTAATATTATGTATCTGTATTTTGTTATCATTTCTTCGTTAAACATATTTTCCCTCCATCTCTCAAATCAGCTATATGATTTTTTCGTAAATATTCAAAACCACCACACGCACATTCGCAAAACCGCACGATACTCGTACATGACGCATCAGCTTTTTTTCTCAGTGGTTCTGTTTAATAACATATCATCCTCATGAAAATATACTGTCTGCGTTATGTAAAATTTGTTGGAAATTGTTGTAATGTGGTTTTTATTAAAAATCAGTTGACTTTGCCGGTGCAAGGTACTATACTCATGTTTGTAAAATTATTGGTATCTCCCTTTTAATTTTACATATTTACATAGTTTAATATCGGATTTTTGAGAGTGAACAGAGTTCATGAAGGGGTACACCACCGCGGGTGTATTACTTTGTGAGCTCTTTTTTAGTATATTGCTTTGGGTTAATCCCCGTTTTTCACATCTCAATCCTGAAAGGAGACGCACAATGATAAAAATCAATGGTAAAGAAGCTTCAGATGTATGCGGCATGACTGTTTCGCAGTATCTTTCAGCCAACAATTACAACCCTAAGCACATTGTTGTGGAGCTGAATGAAGAGATTCTTCCAAAGACTGAATATGACAGCACTGCTATCGCCGACGGCGATGTGGTAGAGATTTTAAGCTTTATGGGTGGGGGCTGATTAAAATCAAACACTTTTTACACTACCAATAAATACATAAGGAGTTAATCATGAGTAAAAATATAGATTTAGCAAACGACAAATTAATTTTAGGAGGCCACGAGTTTACCTCACGTTTCATTCTCGGTTCGGGAAAGTTTTCACTCGACCTGGTAAAGGCCTGCATTGAGAAGGCTGATGCACAGATTATCACACTGGCTCTGCGCCGTGCAAACGATGGAGGACTGGCAAACATCCTCGACTATATTCCGGACAATGTCACACTGCTTCCAAACACATCAGGTGCCAGAAATGCCGATGAGGCTGTAAGAATCGCACGTTTGTCCCGCGAGCTGGGCTGTGGAGACTTCGTGAAAATCGAAATCATGCGCGACAGCAAATATCTGCTTCCAGACAACTTTGAGACAATAAAGGCTACAGAGATTCTCGCAAAGGAGGGCTTTGTCGTAATGCCTTACATGTATCCTGACCTCAACGTGGCAAGAGACCTTGCAAATGCCGGCGCAGCCTGCATCATGCCTCTCGGCGCGCCAATCGGTTCAAACAAGGGTATCTGCACAAAGGAATTTATCCAGATTCTGATTGACGAAATCGACCTGCCTATCATCGTGGATGCAGGCATCGGCCGTCCTTCACAGGCATGCGAGGCTATGGAAATGGGTGCTGCCGCAGTCATGGCAAACACTGCCGTTGCAACAGCCGGTGATGTTGAGATAATGGCAGAAGCATTTAAAAAGGCTATCGAGGCCGGAAGAATGGCTTATCTGTCAGGACTTGGACGCACTCTGACAAAGGGCGCCAGCGCATCATCCCCTCTGACAGGATATCTGCGCGACTAATCGATTATATATAAAGCACAAATATGATAATCAGATTTTGAAGGGAACACATAATGACTAACAATATAAATATAACAAACGACAAAGATATCAAAGCAAATATCGCCCACGATGACCACTTCAACGACAGCATTGTAAACGAAGTAATCCTCGAGGACATGAAGAAAAACAGAATAGACCATATGAAATATCTGCCTGATATGGAAGTGCTTGACTCCGATATCATGGACAGGGTAGTTGCCGAAATGGATGCATACGACTACGACAAATACACCGCAGCCGATGTACGCGCGGCACTCTCACACGAATACCGCACATTGGAGGATTTCAAGGCTCTGCTCTCACCTGCTGCACAGCCATTTATTGAGGAAATCGCACAGGCTGCACAGATTGAGACCAGAAAGCACTTCGGCAACAGCGTGTGCATGTTTACACCGCTTTACATATCAAACTACTGCGAAAACTACTGTATCTACTGTGGCTTCAACTGTCACAATAAAATCAACCGCGCAAAGCTGAATGCCTCAGAAATCGAAAAGGAAATGGCTGCAATCGCCAAAACCGGTCTTCAGGAAATCCTGATTCTCACCGGTGAGAGCAAGAAAATGTCAGACGTCGAATACATTGGAGAGGCATGCAAAATTGCCCGCAAATATTTCAAGGTTATAGGTCTTGAGGTTTATCCTATGAACTCTGACGAGTACGCATACCTGCACGAGTGTGGCGCTGACTATGTGACCGTTTTCCAGGAGACCTACAACTCTGACAAATACGAGACACTCCACCTTGCCGGACACAAGAGAATTTTCCCTTACCGTGTAAATGCACAGGAGCGTGCTCTTAAGGGCGGTATGAGGGGTGTCGGCTTTGCCGCACTTTTAGGCCTCGATGATTTCAGAAAGGATGCGCTTGCCACCGGATATCACGCATACCTGCTCCAGAAAAAATATCCAAGAGCTGAGATTGCATTCTCATGCCCTCGTCTGTGCCCTATCATAAACAATGACCGGATCAATCCAAAGGATGTCCACGAGACACAGCTCCTTCAGGTGGTATGCGCTTACAGACTCTTCATGCCATTTGCAAGCATCACCGTATCTACAAGAGAGGTAGCGCGTGTGCGTGACAATCTCGTAAATATCGCCGCCACCAAGATTTCAGCCGGTGTCAGCACCGGAATCGGAAGCCATGTGGACGATATAGAGGACAAGGGCGATGACCAGTTTGAAATCTCTGATGGAAGAAGCGTGGATGAGGTGTTTAATGCACTGCTCGACAATGGTTTGCAGCCGGTAATGAGCGACTATATTTACGTGTAGGTACGAATATGAATAAAGAAAAACACTTGGACAAAAACTCAAAGCATGCTTTACAGAATAATAATATAATCGCTATCACAAACAGACACCTGTGCAGCCGTCCGTTCATGGAACAGCTCGAGCGTGTCTGTAAGCTCCATCCACATGCAATTGTGCTCAGGGAAAAGGATATGCCGGAGGCAGAATATCTGTCTCTGGCACGCGATGTGATTGCTCTGTGTAAAGAATATGATGTGCAGTGCATGCTGCACAGCTTTATAAATGTAGCAATGGAGCTTGAGCATCCGTATATACATCTGCCATTGCCAATCCTTGAAGCTTATGCCAAAAAAGATCTATCTGACAATTATCAACAATTCTTCAAGGTTATCGGAACCTCTGTCCACTCCGTTGAAGATGCCGTAAAAGCCGAACAGCTTGGTGCCACATATATGACGGCAGGACATATTTTTGCAACCGACTGCAAAAAAGGACTGCCTCCGCGCGGACTTGATTTCCTCAAAAATGTCTGTGATGCGGTTGGGATACCGGTTTATGCAATCGGCGGCATTAATATTGCCTCAAATGATGACCGCATAGCTTCCGATGCACCATCCACTTATGATGCCATTCCAGACATTAGTGTTCTGCGACTTGCTGAGGTCATGGAATGTGGAGCCGCTGGGGGATGCATTATGTCGGGGATGATGAGGGTATGATTCACCATCTTCCTAAAAACGGGAATGTTCTTTCTTGTTAAGACCAGAACATTCCCGTTTAATAATAGCTGAATTTACTTTGTTAAATAACAAATTTTGTTTTTGGTTTAATTTTAACTTTTTTTACTGTTTGTTTTGCCCTGTTTTTCACTGTCTTTGTAAGACGCACGCACTCAGCAGAAATTTCATCATGCGACATCTTCTTATACTTATCTGGTATTTTTACCGCACCATCTTTTTCCATGTAACAAATATTTGATTTATTCATCTGCGCCCACCTCCTTAAAACTTATATCGACGTTTTCCTTAATAACATTAAGAGCAGCCCATTGTGCATCATATTCTTCCAGTCCTTCTAATTTAAATTTTTGCACATAAGCAGTATATAAATTAATATCTATCTCTTCATTAGCATTATACACGAAAATTCTTCCATTGTGGCAACAAATTATACCTAAAATATAATTATGCTCATAATTTGAATTAAAATCTACTGCACTGGGTGGAAAACTATTGGGATGTGTATGTATTGTTAGAAGACCAGGCATAGTGTCTACTATTTCGATTGTTTTATCTGAATACTCAATTTGTTCCTCCAACCTACTATTGCATTCGCACGCAACAATCTCTGCCTCATCTGAATTTATCCAATACATATCTTCATAAAGAGTTCCTGCCCTATGTTTAAGCATCCTCTTTGCAAGAAAATGCAATAGTTTATTTAACTTTTTATTATCTGATATAAGATCAAACTTTCTCCTATATCTGCCACTATTAATATATGAATGATTTATCTGAGTTTTCTTGTTTCTGCCGTATCTCTGTTTTTCAAATAACATCTCCCTTTGTATCCCTTTCAATTATTCCTCCTCCAAAATATCCTGCGGTTCACAGCACAATGCCTTTGACAGCCTGACAACATACTCGACCTGTGCTTTATTTATATCCTTTCTGCGCTGTTCATACTGTTGGATAGTTTTTACAGGAATGCCTGTTTCTTCTGCAAGAACGCTCTGACTGATACCAGCCCTTTTGCGTAGTTTTTTTAGATATGTCTCCGCTCTTGATACCTGACTCATCTCTCTCAATTTCAAAATGGCAGATGAAATATCCATCTCATGATAAGGATTATACATATTTCTGATCTTACAAATAGGTATCTCTTTATCAATCATTTCAAAGGTTCTGCCATTCTCCCATTGATAATACGCTAATATCCACCCTGTCCAATATTCCTGGCTTTTAGCTGTATTGTACGAAGGCATTATTATATCATCATCAGGTATATTTAATACCCTTATCGCAAGTTCAGCACCCGACATTCCGGTTATCACAAATAAATCACCTTTTGAAAAGCGCATACTATATTCCGACTGCAAAAATCTTTTATAATAATCCTCCAGCTCATATCCGAGGTCATACACTGCATAACTAAGCATCTCCCCAAGATTTCGCTGTGCAATTCGAAGATAAACCTTGTCATATGCGTAAATCATCTTTTTTCATCTCCTCATCTATAATCCTTGAAATATACAGCTCTCCCCTTCTATATGATTCCTTTTCCATATCCCTATATCCTTTTCGGGCATACATATCCCTAAGCATTTTCCGTGGATACCATTCCTTAAAATTTGCATACTCACTTCCGGTATATTCTAAAGCTGCAAATGCTTTTTTACTGATAAGACAGTATTGCTCTCCAAGCTTTCCCAGTCTCATAGCCTTTGAAAGCTGTTCATAAGAAATAACACCACTTATAAAATCACGTGCATAAGAAAAATAACTATCATCTGCCCTATACCCCTTTACAATATCAATTCCATCCAGTGATATATTAAAATTATCCAGAATATATTGTTTTGCCTCCCGTTCAAGTGGTGTTGTGAGTGTAAATATACGGTTATTAAGTAATATTCCAAGCCAATGCATCATAGTATATTTGTCACTGTTTATATCCAAAACCTCTAGTTTTGATGTATCTATGCTATATTTATTAACATATCCGTCTGCATCCTCTGATACGGCCCATTCCTTAGCTAATTCTATATTTTGTGTACAATAGAATCCCCTTCCATAATCATTATGCTTCTTTCCTGCACCAAATTCAGGCTTTTCAATAATATGATCCGATCCATGATATAAAAGCATAAAAATATCCTCCCTCAGAAGTATAGTATAGTATAGTTATATTATACTCCCACAGGAGGACATTTTCAATTCATATTTATATTTCGCATATACTAGTTTCCACACTCAATACTGATCTCATTGAATGTGCCAAGAATATCATCAACCTGCATAGCCTTCTTATCGGCGCCGGCCTTGTCGATTATCGCCTTACCCTGATGCATCATGATAAGTCGGTCTCCGTATTCAACAGCGTAGCGCAGATTGTGTGTGACCATGATCGTTGTGACCTTCTTCTCTGCAACTATCTTGCCTGTGAGCTGCATTACGATCTCAGCGGTCTTTGGATCGAGGGCTGCTGTGTGCTCATCAAGAATGAGAAACTCGATTGGATTCATCGTAGCCATGAGAAGCGCAAGTGTCTGTCTCTGACCTCCTGAAAGTGCGCCAACCTTTGTGTGAAGCTTATCCTCAAGTCCAAGGTTTAGCTCGGCAAGCATTTCTTTGTAATGCTCTATTCTGCTGTGGTTTGTACCACGTCCCAGACCGTAGGTCTTTCCTTTATTGTCAGCTATGGACAGATTTTCAAGGATTGTCATGGAAGGACATGTTCCCTTTGCCGGATCCTGAAATACGCGGCCAATGCGGCGGTGTCTGATAAAATCCTTCTGCTTTGTGATGTCAGTGCCGTTTACCACTATGCTGCCACCGTCAATAGGGATAGAACCGCAGATGATGTTGAGCATAGATGTCTTTCCGGAGCCATTACTTCCTACAACGGAAACAAACTGTCCATCATCTATTTTCAGATTAAAATCATCAAAGAGGCATATCTCGTTGACTGTTCCCGGATTATATAATTTGTGGATATGGTTGAGCTCTAACATTATGCCACCTTCTTTCTTTTGTTTCTATCCATTCCAAGCACCAGAATGATGAGGAACAATACCGCTGTAATGAGCTTCAAATCGCTCGACGGCATACCAAGCTTTATAGCGATTGCCACACATGCCTTGTATACAATCGCTCCGATAACAACACTCGAGGTCACACGCAAAAATGTTGCCTTTTTAAGCAGGCTGATTCCGATAATAACGCTCGCCAGTCCGATAACCATTGTTCCGGTTCCCATTGATATGTCGAAATATCTCTGCTGCTGTGCAAAAATGCATCCGCTTAAGCTGCAAAGGCCGTTGGCGATTGCAAGGCCGATGATTTTTGTGATGCCCTTGTCCACACCCATAGATGTAACGATAGTCTCGTTGTCACCTACGGCGCGAAGCAGATATCCTGACTTTGTGCTCATGTACCAGTCGAGCAGGAATTTCATCACAAGTGTGATAACAAGGATGATAATTACATTTGAAAACTGTGCTAAGCCGCCCTTAAATACATTTCTGACAAAATCATTGTCAAAAAGTGTGGTCATATTGTATATTGGCAGGTTTGCTCTTCCTGCAATACGAAGATTCACCGTGTAAAGCGCTGTCATCATGATAATTCCCGATAAAAGGTCACGCACCTTGAGCTTCACATGGATGATTCCGGTCAGCATTCCGGCAAACGCACCTGCTGCAAATGTCACAAGCAGTGTGAGTATCGGATTAACGCCCTTTGTGATGAGTACCGCCGAAAGTGCCGCTCCAAGCGGAAAGCTTCCATCTACGGTTAAATCCGGAAAATCCAGTATGGTGTATGTGATATATATTCCAAGAGCCATGATCGCATAAATCATGCCCTGCTCTAAAACGCTTAAAACTAGTGTCACGGTGTATCCTCCCCTGCTTTAAAAATCAACGTAACTATTTTACTTCAATCTTATCAAATGTCTCGGCTGCATCCTTGATATAATCTGCATCAAGTGTCATGCCAATCTTGTCTGCTGCTGCAGTGTTTACATAAAGCTCTGCCTTTGAAGCTGTGATAAACGGAGTGTCAGAGGCTTTCTCCTCACCCTTTAAAATCTTTGCTGCCATCTTTCCTGTCTCGATTCCCAGCTGGTAGTAATCGATTCCCATTGAAGCGACACAGCCTGATTTAACCTGCTCAATTTCACTTCCGAATACCGGAATTTTTGCGCCATTTGCCTTGTCGAGAACAGTCTGGAGTGCATTTACTACTGTGTTGTCTGTGAGGTTGCACAGGCAGTCAACCTTTGAAACAAGATCTGATGCTGCAATCTCAATATCTGCTGATGTGTTTATTCCGGTGTCAACGATTTCAAAATCGTATTTATCTGCAAGCTCCTTGTACTCCTCAATGGTGCTGCATGAGTTTGCCTCACTTGTGGTGTAGAGAATACCGATTTTTTTTGCATCCGGCATCATCTCCCTGATCATCTTAAGCTGCTCCTCAACAGGAAGCACGTCTGATGAGCCTGTGATGTTTCCGACACTTGAGCCGTCCTCCTTAGCAAGACCTGCTGCAACAGGATCTGAAACTGCTGTATATACTGTTGGAATGTCTGCATTCATAGCTGAATTGTAGGCGCTGGCTGCACATGGTGTGGCGATGGCACAAATCATATCAACCTTCTCAGATACGAAGCTGTCTGCAATAGTGCTTGCCGTACCGGTATCTGTCTGTGCATTCTGGTAATCAACCTTAAGGTTTTTACCTTCCTCAATGCCCTCTTCCTTGAGACCCTCTAAGAAGCCCTCCCTGCAGTTGTCAAGAGAGCCATGCTCTGCAAACTGCGAAATACCTACTGTGTAGCCGTCACCCTTTGCGCCACTCTGTGTAGAGCCCTTTGAGCCCTCTGCTCCACAGCCTGCCATAAGACCCATGGTGCAAACTGCTGCTAAAATTACTGATAATACTTTCTTTTTCATATTGAATTCCTCACTTTCTTTGTGAAGTGTTTGTTTCCCGATGTTCGCGATTTTCTCATAAACCTGCCGCAACAAGCCAGATGTCATAGCCTCAAATCAAATTTGCGCTAACGACATTTCATCATGTGGGTGTTTATGCAAAAAACCGCCTCAAGCTAATGCTTGAGACGGTAATAAATTCTTATTATCGCGGTACCACTCAATTTGACGAATTGTCCACTCTGTCATGTACTAATATACATGCCGAAATGATAACGGGTTCGGTTCCCGGTGACGCCTACTGATTTAATCGTTAAAAAACTATGCTCTGTACAATCAAACGCTTCGGATCACCCTCGAAAGGCCATTCAACAAATCCATCCATACTGCAATCCCACCATCTGCAGCTCTCTGAGATATCCGGAAAGGTCTACTCTTCTTTCTCATCGGTTTTGAAACACTGTTAAATTAATCTTTTAATATACTTTATGCTCTTTTTGTCACTTTGTCAAGGTAAAGTTTGAAAATTTCTGTATTTAAGAGGTGATACCCCATACATTTTCTTGAAGCTGCGTATAAAATAGCTCACATTCTGATATCCGCTGCACATCGCAACCTCTGTAACGGAAGCTGCTGATTCCTCCAATAGCTGTCTGGCGTGCTCCAGCCTGAGATGATTGACATACTGTGACAGAGTAATATGAAAATGCTCTTTAAAGTAGCGTGATATGTATTTTTCTGACA